>Ga0183260_10000834_pt1 | contig 26290 bp, 27 predicted proteins | sample AntDrymUQ4972206_2_FD_129768 | JGI IMG/M metagenome (GOLD analysis project Ga0183260, IMG submission 129768) | Polar desert sand microbial communities from Dry Valleys, Antarctica - metaG UQ497 (22.06) (version 2) (version 2) | ecosystem: Environmental > Terrestrial > Soil > Desert | place... | reverse complement strand
TCTTGCCTGCGCCGTTCGGGCCGATCACGGAGACGATCTCGCCTTCGTCGACGTGCAGATCGAGCCTGTCCACGACCGAGAGGCCGCCGAACGCCATCGAGACGCCTTGGAGCTCGAGCAGCCTGCTGCTGCTCACACGATCTCCACGCGCTTCTCGCCGAGCAGGCCCTCGGGTCGCGCGACCATCATCGCCACGAGCAGCGCGCCGATCACGATGTACCGGGTGGACTCCGGCTGGGTGAGGAGCACGTTCTCCCAGACGAAGGCTGCGAGGTAGAGCGTCGGGACCAGGAGCCCGATCCGCAGCCAGCCGCGAACGAGCGTCAGGCAGAGCACGAGCGCCACGAGCCCGATGTACGCGGTGGGCGGCACCCAGCCGTCGAGCCGCGCCGGCACGATCACCCACTCCGCCGCCCATTCCGCGAGCCGGCCGCCTTCGTCACCGACGCGCCCGACGGTCCAGGCGTCGTCGATCCCACCCGCCACGAGTCGTGCCACGATCCCGAAGACGATCGTCCCGCCCAGCACGATCGCGAGCTTCGGCGAGGCGCGGAACGCGGCGACGAGCGCGAGCACGATCACGACGTAGAAGAGGCCACGCGCGTCGTTGGCGTCCCGGAGCGCCTCGAGGAGGACGCTGACGATGACGGCGCCGAGCACGACGCCCGCCTGGCTACCGGCCCCGCCGAGGATCACCATCGTGTACACGGTGATGAGGAGCGGGAACTCGAAGTTCTGAGGGAAGACGCTGCCGTTGAGCGCCGTCGAGAACGTGCCCGTGAGCGCGGCGACCGCTGCCCCGAACGAGAATGCCATCAGCTTCAGGCGGTTGACCGGCATTCCCATCAGCTCCGCCGCGAGCGGATCCTCACGGAGCGAGCGCCAGGCACGACCCGTCCGCGACTCGTTGAGCAGGCGCAACGCCACGTAGACGACGACGAAGAAGACGAGCGCGACGTAGAGGTAGCTGACGCTGAAGAGCCCCTCCGAGGTCGAGCGAGGGAGATCCCAGCCGAAGAACGAGAACTCGTCGACGTCGAGGATGCCGTTCGGCCCGTTCGTGACGCTTTCGCCGCCGATGTCGTCGCCGTTGTTCGAGACCGTGAGGAAGACCTGGAAGAAGAAGAGCGTCACGATCGCGAGGTAGTCCCCCGTCAGGCGTCGCGAGGGAAGGCCGACCAGCCAGCCGACGATCCCGCCGACGATCGCGACGACCGGGATCACGACGAGCGTCGGCAGATGGATGTCGTACTGATCCGAGCTGAGGAGTGCGTACGTGTAGGCGCCGACCCCGTAGAACGCGATGAAGCCGAGATCGAGTAGGCCACCCCAGCCGACCACGATGTTGAGGCCGAGCGCGAGCAGCATGAAGACGACCGTGTCGAACGCGACGCGCCGGATGTAGCCGCTCTCGAAGCCAACCGGCAGCAGGCAGATCAGCGCGACGAAGAGCGTCAGCCAGGCCCACCAGGGGACGACCGCGACGCGCGCCTCGAGCGTCCCGAGCAGGCCGGTTCGGCGGCTCCGTCGCTCGCCGTGCCGGGCGACCCACTCGTCCTGGCCGACGGCCGGGCCGGCGTCGCCCGCCGCAGCCGCGGTGTCGTCGCCCGCGGCAGCACTCGCCTCGACCGCGCCCTCGGGCGGAGTCGTGAGCGAGTCGTCCCAGTCGCCCGGCGTCGACACTCTGCTCCTACACCTTCTTGATGTCGGCCTTGCCGAAGAGGCCTTGGGGTCTGAACAGCATGAACGCGATCAACAGCACAAAGACGAGCAGGTCGGACCACTTCGTCGAGACGTAGCCCTGGGTGTACGCCTCGGCGAAGCCGAGGATGAGCCCGCCGGCCATCGCGCCCGGAATCGAGCCGATCCCGCCGATCACGGCGGCCGTGAAGCCCTTGAGCCCGACGAGAAACCCGATCGCTGCGAACGTCGGGGCGCGGAGCGCGAAGAGGACGCCGGCCGCGCCTGCGAGCGCGGAGCCGAGCACGAACGCGAACACGATCACCCGGTCGATGTCGATCCCCATCATCGCGGCGGCCTCACGGTCGTGGGAGGTCGCCTGCATCGCCTTGCCGGTGCGCGTCCGCGTGACGAGCGCCCACAGGAGCGCCATGAGGACGAACGCGGAGACGATGATCACGATCCGCAGCAGCGGCACGCGCACGTTCCCGATCGAGAAGCCCTCGAAGAAGAGCACGCCCTCACCCATCGAGAACGCGTCGTAATCGCGTTGCTCCGCCCCGAAGAGGAGCTGCATCGAGTAGGCGAGGAAGAAGGAGACGCCGAGGGCGCTGATCAGCGGCGCGATCCGCGGCGCGTCCCGGAGCGGCCGGTACGCGAACCGCTCGATCGCGATCCCGAGCATGGCGCAGCCGCCCATCGCGGCCGCGGTGATGAGCACGAGGAGCAGCCAGAGCGGCACGACCGGGTCGACCGAGCCGCCGAGCAGCTGGAGGACGCCGAACCCGATGAACGAGCCGACCATGAACACGTCGCCGTGCGCGAAGTTGAGGAGCTTGAGGATCCCGTAGACGAGCGAGTACCCGAGCGCGATCAAGGCATAGACGCTTCCCAGCGTGAGCCCGTTCAGCGTCAGCTGGGTGAAGATGTCGACGTCGAAGGCGAGCAGGTTCACGAGGGAGCGCGAGTCTAAAGACGAAACGAGTGGGTGCCAGGCTCGAGCCTGGCACCCACGCAGTTTCCTTGCGGCCCGGCACGTGGCCGGCCGCTCACGACAATCATCTTTCGGCGTCTAGCCGACGAGCTTGTACGACCCGTTCGACTGGATCTGGAAGATGTAGAACTTCGCGTTCAGCGGATCGTTGGTCTTCGTCGAGAAGCGGAACGCGCCCCCCAGGATCGAGTTGGCGATCCGCACCTTCTTGACCTGCCTGATCACGTCGCGGCGTGTCTTCAGGCTGCCGTTGCCCGCATCGCACGCCCGCTTGATCGCGCTGAGCACGACCTGCGTGGCGAGGTAGGCGGGCGGGCCGAACGAGCCGAGCGTCGCGCTCGGGTTCGCTCGCTTCCACCCGTCGATCAGCGCCTTCGACGACGCGATGCCGCTGATGTCCGGCGCGAAGTTCGACACGTACGAGCCGTTCAGCTTGAACTGCTCGGCGTTGTTCGCGCCGTCACCGCCGAACACCTTCGCCCGCTTGCCCTGCTCCAGCAGCTGCTGACCGAACGTCTGCGCGTCCGACGGCTGCTGGGTCGGGAAGAAGACGATGTCCGCGTCGCTCGGGACACGCGTCACGAGCGACGAGAAGTCGGTCGTGTTGACCGACGTCGACTGCCTGATCGTGGTGACGCCCTTCTTCTTCAGCTGCGCCTCCGCCGAGTCGGCGAGGCCGACCGAGTAGGGCTCCTGGAAGTCGATCAGCACGACCTTCTTCGCGTTCAGCTTGTCCGCCATGTAGTTGGCGTCGGTCGGGCCTTGGATGTAGTCGCCCGGAACGACGCGGAAGAAGCCCGGCGTCGCTTCCTTGTTCGCCCCCTGGGTCAGGGACGTCCGGGTGGCCGACGGCGAGATGTGCGTGATCCCCGCCGCGAAGAGCGCCTTGCTGGCGGCCGCGGCAGCGCCCGAGGTCGCCGGTCCGATGGTCGCGACGACGCGTGCGTCCGCGATCATCTTCTGTGCGACCACGAGACCTTCTCCCGGGCCTTTCTCGACCGGTGTGTCGCCTCGCACGATCTGCACCTTGAGCCCAAGCCCCTTCGCGAGCCGGCTTACCGCGAACCGTGTCCAGGAGAGCTGCTCCTGGCCCAGGAACCCGGCGCCACCGGTGAGCGGGGTGATGACCCCGAGCTTCAACGTGCCCTTGCAGTTGACCGCCTGTGTCCTTGTGACGGCCGACGACCCTGCTCCCGCGGTGGATGCAAGCGCCGCAGCGACGATCGTCGCAAGCGCCAGCACCACTCCTCCGCGTCTTCTCATGCCTTCCTCCTTCGTATGCCTCCCACATGTGAGACGCAGATCTGTCGATCGAGTTGCGACCCCAGTCGCGTCCGCAGGACGCCGAAGTGTCGCAGTCGGCGACCTGACATGTCAACGCTTGCGCACCGAGCGCGACCGCCCGACCGGCGCGCCATCCGCGTTCGCAGTATGGAAAACGTGCCAGGCACGAAGCCACGTCCGCACTGGACACCCTGAATCGGGAGGGGTACTCCCCCGATTCGATTGCAACGTGCGGGAATCCGAGCCGCTGAGCGGTGGACATCGTGCCAGGCACGAACACGTCCGGACGAGACACGGCCGTTCACGGCGGCCGGCCTACCGCGAGGTACCGCACCGAGAGTGGATCCACTTTCGGATTCGCGATACGCTTCTGCCGCATGCGACGCCTGCTCACCCCGCGTCAGGCCGAGATCGTCGACCTTGCCGCGGGGCTTGCCGACCGCTTCGGGGAGCGGGCGGGCGAGCACGACCGGGAGAACACGTTTCCTGCGGAGAACTGGCCCGAGATGGCCGACGCCGGCTACCTCGGTCTCGCCGTGCCGCGCGAGCTCGGCGGGCTCGACGCCGACCTGACAGAGCTTCTCCTTGCGCAGGAGCGGCTCGCCGGGGGCTGCGCCGCGACGGCGCTCGCCGTCAACATGCACCTCACGACGTCGCATTCGTTCCGCTCGCACTGGCGGCAGACCGCCGACGAGCGCAGTGCGGACTTTCTCCGTCGCGCCGCGACCGGCGAGGTCGTTCTCGCCTCGTGCACCTCGGAGGCGGGCTTCGGCGGGGCGATCCAGGACTGCGGGACGACGGCAACGCGCGTCCCGGGTGGGTTCCGCCTCGACGGACGTAAGATCTTCTTCACCGAGTCCGAGGTCGCGACCCACTTCACGACGTGCGCGAAGCTCGACGACGAGACGCTCGGGCCTCAGATGGTGTTCTTCAACGGCGTCCGCGTCGATACGCCCGGACTCGAGATCGTGCGCACGTGGGACACGCTCGGGATGCGGGCGACCCAGTCGAACGACCTCGTCCTGAACGGTGCCTTCGTGCCGGATGAGTGCCTCTTCCACGCTTTCCCGGTCGGTCGGCTGGACGCCGGCATCGCGCTCTCGGTCTGGTCGCTGAACGTGCCGAGCTTCGGGGCGATCTCGCTCGGGATCGCGGCCGCAGGGCTCGACCAGGTGCGCGCGATCGTGACGCGGCAGGGGCGAGAGGGCGACGCGGAGACCCAGCACGCGCTCGCCGAGATGGTCGTGCTGCTCGAGACCGCACGCGCCGTCCTCTACCGGCACTCCCACGAGGTCGAGACGTTCGACCGCGCCGCGATGCTCACGGTCGAGGAGCTCTTCGCGCGCGGGAACCTCGCCAAGTACGTCGCCTCCGAGAACGCGGTGCGGATCATGCAGCTCGTGATGGAGGTCGCGGGTGGGATGGGGTACCACCGTCGCTTCCCGATCGAGCGGATGTACCGCGACGTGCGGGCCGGGGCGATCATGCCGGACAGCTCGCCCGCCGCCAGGACGACCTTCGCGCTCGACGCGCTCGAGGTGTCGCGCGGCGACTCGTTCGACGTCGCCGAGGCCGCCGCCCAGCTCGAGCGGCTGCGCGAGGAGGCGCACGATGCCGCAGGCGCTCGCTGACGGCATCTCCTACGACGACCTGAGCACGCTGGGGGCGGAGGGCGAGCCTGCTCTCGTGCTGCTCACCGGGTGGTGTTCCTCGAAGGAGCGCTGGCACGCGGTCGCCACGCGCTGCGCGCGACATCGCCGCGTCCTGAGCACGGAATGGCGCGGCCACGGCGACTCCACCCCCGCGGAGGCCGACTTCGGTCTCGAGGAGATGGTCGACGACGTCCTCGCGGTCGTCGACGACGCGGGCGTCGAGCGCTTCGTCCCCTGCGCCGCCTCCCACTCCGGCTTCGTCGCGATCGAGCTCCGCCGCCGCCACCTCGAGCGCGTTCCGAAGCTCGTGCACGTCGACTGGTACGTCGTCCCCCCGCCCCCGCCCTACCGCGCGGTGCTCGAGCAGCTGACGACCGACGACTGGCCCGCGGCACGAGACAAGCTCTTCGAGATCTGGACGGCGAGCTCCACCGAGCCGGCGATTGCCGACGCGATCGAGGTGATGCGCGGTCACGACGCGGACATGTGGCAGCGCTCGGGACGCGAGATCGCGGCCGGCTACGACCGCGTCGGCAGCCCGACGGACGCGTGGGCCGCGCTCGACCCGCCCGTCCCCGTGCTGCACCTCTACGGCCAGCCGCGCGACCCGGCGTTCCTCGCGGTGCAGGCGGAGTTTGCCGCCTCGAACCCCTGGTACACGGTCAGGCAGCTCCCCGGTGTCACGCACTTCGCGATGATCGAGACGCCCGACGAGGTGGCGGTTGCGATCGAGGAGTTCGTCGCCGGCTGACGTGTCAGGCGTTGAGCTCGTCCAGCACGGAGCGCACGACCGCGGCGCCGCCCGAGGCCCGCGGATAGCCGACGTAGACGGCGAGCAGCGCGACCGCCGCCTCGAGCTCCTCCCGCGTGCAGCCGTGCTCGACCGCCCAGCGAACGTGACCCCGAAGACGTTCGTCTATCCCGCCCTGGGAGATCAGCGCGGCGACGACGATCAGGCTGCGCTCGCGGAGACCGAGCGCGTCGTCCGTCCACGCGCCGCCGGCGGCGTTGATCGCCTCCTCGGCAAAGCGCTCCCCGAAGCGCTCCGCGAACCACGGCCGCACCTCGTCGGCGGCGAGCCCGAGCTGGCTCGCATACGCCTCGATCCCGCGCGCCTCCCGGTCGGCCACCGGACGAGCGTACCCTGCCCATTCCCTCGAGCCTGCCAGGAGAGCCGATGAGCGAGCAGCAGCCAGCCCCTCCCCCGCCGACCATCGACCCGGCGGGAATCTACGAGGTCGCGAGCGGCGTCTGGGTGATTCCGGACGACGGCGTCCCGCTCGTCCCGAACGTTGGGGTGATCCTCGGTGAGGATGCGGCGCTCGTCGTCGACACGGGCATGGGTCCTGCGAACGGCACCGCCGTGCTCGAGGCGGCGCGCGAGAAGGCCGGTGGCCGGCGGCTGCTGCTGACGCTGACGCACTTCCACCCCGAGCACGGCTACGGCGCTCAGGCCTTCGCGGGCGCGTCGGAGTTGCAGGTCAACGCCACGCAGGCGGACGAGCTGCGCGCCAAAGGCGACGGCTACCTCGAGATGTTCCGGACGTTCGGCCCCGCGGTCACCGAGGCGCTCGTGGACGTGGAGCTCGTCGAGCCGGAGCTGACCTACACCGGCTCGACGACCCTGGATCTCGGCGGCCGTCGCGTTCGGCTCTGGGAGACGGGGCTCGCTCACACCGCCGGCGACCAGGCGATCCTCGTCGAGGACGCCAGGGTGCTCTTCGCCGGAGATCTCGTCGAGGCGGGCGGCTTCCCCATCTTTCCGTATTTCCCTCCCGACGACGTCGACGTCGACGGCAGTGCCTGGATCCGCGTGCTCGCCGGGCTCGAGGAGGAGGCACCGCGCCTCGTCGTGCCGGGCCACGGCCCCGTCGGCGACGCGTCGCTGATCGCGACGCAGCGAGCCTTCATGGAGCGAATGCGTGAGGAGACCTTCGCGCTTGCCGACGACGGCGTGACGGCCGACGACACGGTGGCACGGCTCGAGCCCGACCTCCAGGCGCTGCATCCCGACTGGGTGCAGCCCGAGTGGGTCGGGTTCGGGATCCGCTGCTTCCATGCCGAGCGGACGGGCTAGTGCTGACGGAGGATGCTGAGCTCGACGCCGCTGTCGCCGCGCTTGCCGCCCGCTTCCGCGCCGCGCTCGACGAGCCGAGCCATGCCGGGGTCGACCTCGACGCCGCAGATGTGCGGGCGCTCGTCGACGAGCCGCTGCCGCAGGACGGGAAACCCGTCGAGGCGATCCTGGAGGAGCTCGTGCAACGCACGACACCGGGCCTCGTCGGCTCGACCGGCGGTCGCTACCTCGGCTACGTGACGGGCGGGGTGCTCCCCGCGGCGGCGATCGCTCATGCCTGGGCGGCGGCGGTCGACCAGAACACCGGGCTCTGGTCGCTTGGCCCTGCAGCGACCGAGCTCGAGCAGGTCGTCCTCGGCTGGCTCGCCGACCTTCTCGAGCTGCCGCGCGGCAGCGCTGTCTTCACGAGTGGCGCTGCCGGAGCGAACCTCGTCTCGCTCGCCGTCGCGCGGCACCACATCGGCCGTCGTGTCGGCGTCGACGTGAACCGTCAGGGCGTGGGCGCCCTGCCGCCGCTCGCGGTGTACGGGTCGACCGAGCTCCACTTCACCAACGTCAAGGCGCTCCGCACCCTCGGGCTCGGAGCCGACTGCGTGCGCAGCGTGCCGGTGGACGACGCCTTCCGGCTCGACCCGGCAGCGCTCGAGGCCGCGATCGCGCGCGACCTGGCTGACGACGTCCTCCCCGCGATCGTCGTCGCCCACGCCGGCTCGCCGAACACCGGCGCCGCCGACCCGCTGCACGCGATCGCGGACGTCTGCGCGGAGCACGACCTCTGGCTCCACGTCGACGGGGCGTTCGGGGCGTTCTTCCGCCTCTGCGAGCGGACGGCGCCGCTCGTCGCCGGCCTCGAGCGCGCCGACTCGGTGACGGTGGACGGCCACAAGTGGCTCAACGTGCCGAACGGGATCGGCTTCGCGTTCCTCCGCGACGCGGCGCTCCACCACGAGACGTTCGCCGGCACCGCCGTCTACCTCACGCCCGCGCTCGGAGCGGGAGCCGACCTGCACGAGCTCGGCGTCGAGGCAAGCCGCCCGTGGCGGGGCGCGGCCGCGTGGGCAGCCCTGAAGCAGCTCGGTCGCTTGGGGATGGAGGAGCTCGTCACCCGCTGCTGCGACCTGGCGACCGAGCTGGGAGAGCGCGTGGCGGCGTCGGCTCGGCTCGAGCTCACCGCGCCCGCCTCGACCTGCGTGACGTGCTTCCGGTACCGACCGCCGGGAACGGCCGAGGGCGAGGAACTCGACGAGCTGAACCGCCGCATCCAGCAGCGACTTTCCCGCGAGGGGTCGGTGCTTGCGACCGGCGGGATGCTGCCGAGCGGGTTCTCGCTCCGGCCGGCGATCGTCAGCTGGCGCACGACGTCCGACGATGTCGCGCTGCTCGCGCGCGAGGTCGAGCGCCTCGGTGACGAGCTCAGCGAGCTGGTCGAGCCAGCGCGTGCACCCGCTGCGGGGTGAGCGGGAGCGCCAGCGGCTCCTCCGCCCCCGGCGGAAGCGCGTCCGCGACCGCGTTCGCGACCGCGGCGGGTGCGCCGACGATCCCCGCCTCGCCGGCACCCTTGATCCCGAGCGGGTTTCCGGGCACCGGGTGCTCGACGAGGACGACCTCGACCGGCGGAGCGTCGAGCACCGTCGGCAGGCGGTAGTCGGCAAGCGAGACCGCGAGCGGCTGTCCCGTCTCGTCGTACGGCAGCTCCTCGAGGAGGGCGCCCGCGACACCCTGGACGGCGCCGCCGGCGAGTTGCCCCTCGACGAGGGCCGGGTTGATTGCCCGGCCGATGTCGTGGAGGACGACGTGGCGCTCGGGCACGACGCGGCCCGTCTCTGGGTCGAGCGAGACGAGCGAGAACGTCGCGCCAAACGAGAAGGACGGGTGCGGCTTCTCGAAGCGCGCCGTCACCTCGCCGACCTCCGCCAGAACGACGCCCTGCTCTCGAGCACGCTTGACGAGCGCCCGGCAGGCAAGGGCGACGGCATTTCCAGCGACTACTGTTGTCCGACTAGCGAACGAACCAAAGCCGCTCGCGACGTCGTCGGTGTCGTGGTGGCGCACCTCGACCGCGTCCGGCTCGATACCGAGCTCGTCCGCTGCGATCTGGGCAAGGACGGTCTCGACGCCCTGGCCGAGCGAGGCGACGCCGACACGGACGACCGCGCGGCCAGCGTCGCTCATGGTGACGGCCGCGTCCTCGAACGGCCCGATTGCGCCCATCTCGACCGTCGCTGCGAGCCCGAGCCCGACGTGCTCGCCGGCGGCTCGCCGGCGAGCCTGCTCACCGCGCGCGGAGTCGTAGCCGACGGACTCGAGCAGCACCTCGAACCCGCCTGCGAAGTCGCCGCTCTCGTAGGCGATCGGGGGGCTCTCCGAGCCGAGGTCGTAGACGAACGGCATCCGCTCCGCCGGTATCAGATTGCGTCGGCGCAGCTCGACGGGATCGAGGTCGAGCTCGGCCGCGAGTACGTCGAGGAGGCGCTCGCGGACGAACGACGCCTCGGTCATCCCCGGCCCGCGATACGTGCCGACGGGCGTTCGGTGGGTCAGCACGGCGTGAGCGGTGAGGTCGAACGCCTCCCAGACGTACGGACCGGGCAGATGGTGGCCGGGAAGGATCGCCGGGAGGATTCCCTGCGTCCGGATATACGCCCCCTGGTCGACCCACGCCGTCCCGCGTAGCCCGAGCAGGCGCCCGTCGGCGGTCGCGGCGACCTCGAGCTCGTGCACCTGGCCGCGTGCGTGGTTGGTCGCGACGAGGTGCTCCGCGCGATCCTCGACCCACTTCACCGGCCGACCGAGGCGGAGCGCGGCGAACGGCACCAGCACGTCTTCCGGGTAGAGCTCGCCGCGGACACCGAACCCGCCGCCGACGTCGACCTCGACGAGGCGGACGCGCTCGGGCGGGAGGTCGAGGAGCTCGGCGAGCACGCCGCGGTTGAAGTGCTTCACCTTCGCCGCGCCGTGGATCGTCACGCCGCCGTCGGTCGGCTCGGCGACGAGGCCTCGCGTCTCGAGCGGCGCCCCGGTCTGCCGCGGCAGCTCGAGCCGGCGGGCGACGACGACGTCGGCCGCGGCGAAGGCGGCCTCCACGTCGCCGAAGCGCACGGGGATGGTGTTGACGACGTTCGACCCGAGGCGCTCGTGGACGAGGGTGCTCGACGAGGCGGCCTCGACGGGATCGCCCGCTGTCTCGAGCACGTCGAGGTCGAGCTCGACGAGCTCGGCGGCGTCCTCGGCCGTCCACGGATCCTCTGCGAGGACGAGGGCGGCCGGCTCGCCGACGTAGCGGACGACGTCACGTGCCAGGACCGGCTGCAGCACCGACAAGCCCTCGGGTGTCGTCGCGAACGGCAGCCGGATCGGGATTCGCACGTCGGGGACGTCGGCGGCGGTCAGGACCGCGAGGACGCCGGGGATGGCGAGGGCCGCCTCGGTCGCCACGCCGCGGAGGGTGGCGTGCGCCACCGGGCTGCGGACGACGCGGGCCCAGGCCTGACCCGGCAGGTCGAGATCCGCGACGTACCGGCCCCGACCTGTCAGCAGGAGCGGGTCGCGAGCGCGCGCGACGCTCGTGCCGATCGCCGCGCTCACGCCCACTCCTCCCGAATCCGTGTCAGCGCGTCCCGCACGAGCCGGGCGACGAGCGCACGTCGGTAGGGCGCGCTCGTCCCGGCGTCGCTCGCGGGGTCGCAGTCGGTCGCGGCCGCCGTGGACGCCTCCGCGATTGCGTCGTCGGTGAGCTCGGCTCTCTCGAGGAGCGCCTCGGCCGAGCTGGCTCGGATCGCCGTCGCGTCAACGCCCCCGAGCGCGATCCGCACGTCGCGCTTCTCGTTTCCGTCCACGGTCGCGACGACGGCGACGGCTGCGAGGGCGAAGTCGCCCGACCGGACGGCGAACTCCGCGAAGGCGCCGCGGCGCTCGCAAGCCGCCTCGGGCACAGTCACGCCGACGATCGCCTCGTCCGCGGCGAGGCTCGTCGTATACGGGCCGAGCAGAAGCTCCTCAACCCCGAGGTCGCGCGTCGCGGCCGTCGACCGGACGTGGAGGGTGGCGCCGAGCGCGAGCAGCGCGACAGGCAGCTCCGCCGCCGGATCGGCGTGGGCGAGGCTTCCGCCGATCGTGCCGCGCGTCCTGATCGGCAGGTGCCCGACGTGACCGGCCGCCTCAGCGAGTACGCGCTCGGCGCCTTTCACCGACATGGTCGCGAGCTGCTCGTGCCGCACGAGCGCGCCGAGCCGCAGGCCCTCCGGGGTCCGCTCGTGGGTCTCGAGCGACGTGAGGGCGTCTATGTCGACGAGGTGTGTGGGCCGCAGCACGCGGTAGGCAAGGAGCGGCACGAGGCTCTGACCACCGGCGAGGAGCTTTGCCTCGTCACCCGCCTCGGCGAGGAGCGCGAGCGCGTCGTCGAGCGACTCGGCGCGGGCGTACGCGAACGGCGGTGCCTTCATCGCTGCATTGCAGCAGCGACGATCGGCCCGTACCCGGTGCAGCGGCAGAGGCTCGACGAGAGCACCTCGCGGATGCGCTCCTCGTCGGCCTCCGGCTCGCGGTCGTGCAACCAGGCGGAGAGCACGGCGAAGCCGGGCGTGCAGAAGCCGCACTGGAGGCCGCGCGCCTCGAGCAGCGCCTGCTGGGCGGGATGGAGCGCGTCCGGGGTTCCGAGCCCCTCGACCGTGTCGACACGGCGCCCGGACGCCTGCGCGGCGAGCACGAGGCAGGCGCGGGCGGGATCGCCGTCGAGCAGCACCGTGCACGCGCCGCAGACGCCGTGCTCGCAGCCGAGGTGCGTCCCCGTCAGACCCGCCGCGCGCACGGCGTCGGCGAGCGTCGCCCGGACGTGGGTCTCGAGTGTCGCCGGCTCGCCGTTCAGGACGAGCTCGACCTCGAACAAGTCGCCGGGGTGGTGCCAGCGGCTCACGCGAGCGCGAAGAGCGCGGTTGCGTTGCCGCCGAGCACGGAGGCCTCGTCGTCGGCGGAGAGGCTGAGCGCCCGGACGTGGCCGAGCGACCGTTCGAGCTCGAAGGGCACGGGGGGCCGATCCGACCCGAAGACGAGCCGGCCAGACCCGACGCGCTCGAGCGCGGGTCGCAACGCCGCAGTCCCGTAGGTGACGGTGTCGAGATGGAGGCGCGAGACGTAGGCCGAGGGCGGCTCGGGGAGCTCGATCTCGCCCCACGGACCGAGCGGCGCGTACTCGCGGAGCTCGTGCCCGAAGTCGAGCCTGTCGGCGATCGTGCAGATCGCCCCACCCGCGTGCGCACAGAGCAGCTCGACCCCCGGATGACGCTCGAAGACGCCGGTGAGGATCGAGCGGGCCAGCGTGACGGTCGTGTCGAGAGGCCGTCCACAGACTTCGCCGAGGCGGTACATGTCCATCAGCCCCTGCCCAATCACGCTGCCGCCCGGGTGGACGAAGAGCGGGATCCCGAGACCCACGACGAGCTCCCAGAAGGCCTCCGGCACCGAGTCGAGGTAGCGGCCAGCGTCGCTCGTCGGGAGCGCGAGCCCACTGAGCCCGAGCTCCCCGATGGCCCGCTCGGCCTCCTGGACGTGCCCGTCACGCCACGGGGTGACCGTGCCGAGCGCGGCGAGCGCTCCCGGGTGGGCGCGGACGAACTCGGCCGCGAAGTCGTTCCACTCGCGCGTGCGCTCGAGCGAGCTCGGATCGAGCTCGCCGTACCAGATGTGCGGATCGGAGACGACCGTGGTCGCGATGCCGGCAGCCGCCTGCCGCTCGAGGAGCGCGGCGACGTCGAAGAGGTCGTCGGGCATCCGTCCGTACGGTGCCCACGCAGCGGGGAAGAGGTGGCTGTGCGCGTCGACGACCGGCGTCACGTGCCGATGCCGCCGACCCCGAGCGTCTTCGGCTCGAGGAACTCCTCGAACCCGGTCACGCCCCACTCCCGCCCGATCCCGCTCTGGCGGATGCCGCCGAAGGGCAGGTCGGCGCCGATGAACGAGCCGCCGTTCACCGCGACCATTCCCGAGCGCAGCCGCCGTGCGACGCCGACCGCCCGATCGGTGTCGCCGCTCCACACGTACGCCGCGAGCCCGTAGACGGTGCCGTTCGCGATCGCGACGGCCTCGTCGTCGTCCTCGTACGGGATCACGGAGAGCACCGGACCGAAGACCTCCTCCTGCGCGAGGCGGCTCGCCGGATCGACGTCGGCGAACACCGTCGGCTGGAAGAACCATCCCTCGCCACGATCGTCGGCGCGCGAGCCGCCGAGGAGCAGCCGCGCGCCTTCGCTCCGGCCGAGCTCGACGTAGCCCTCGACCCGCTCGCGCTGCGCCTGGCTGACGAGCGGCCCCATGAAGACGTCGGGGTCGGTCGGGTCGCCGTACGGCACCTCGCGCACCCCGCCGACCGCGAGCTCGAGGCACTCGTCGAGCCGCGAGCGCGGCACGAGGAGCCGCGACGGGAGGATGCAGCTCTGCCCCGCGTTGAAGCAGACGAACGACGCGGCGAGCGGCACGATCGCCTCGAGGTCGGCGTCGTCGAGGATCACGTTCGCCGACTTGCCTCCGAGCTCGAGCAGGACGCGCTTGATGGTGCCAGCGGCTGCCGCCATCACGGCCTTGCCGGTCGCGGTCGAGCCCGTGAACGCCACCGCGTCGACGCGCGGGTCGGTCGTCAGCAGGGCGGCGACCTCGGGCGACGACGAGGAGACGACGTTGAAGACGCCGGGCGGGATCTCCGTGCGCTCGGCGACGAGCCGGCCGAGGTGGGTCGCCGACCAGGGCGAGATTGGCGAGGGCTTGAGGACGACGGCGCAGCCGGCCGCGAGCGCCGCGCCGACCTTCGCGAGGGCGAGCTCGACCGGGATGTTCCAGGGAGTGATCGCGCCGACGACCCCGACCGGCTCGCTGACGAGGAACGCACCGAGCAGCCCGTCACCCGCACCGAGCCGCGTCGTGTACTCGTAGCGCTCCGCGAGGTCGGCGTAGAAGCCGAGCTTCTCGATTGGTCGGTCCAGCTGGTCGCCGTAGGTCATGCGCACCGCGCAGCCGATCTCGGCGACGAGGTCGCGGCGCAATGTCTCGACGTCGTCTCGCATCGCTTCCTGGAGCTGGCGCAGACCGCGAGCGCGGAGCTCGGGATCGGTCGTCCACGACGTCCGCTCGAGCGACGCGGCCGCGGCGCCGATCGCGCGCTCCATGTCGGCCGCCGAGCCCTCGGCCGCGACACCGATCTCCTTCGTCGTCGAGGGGTCGACGACCGAGAACGTTGCGCCTCGCTCCGCGTCGACGAGCGCCCCGTCGATCAGAAGCCGCGGCGCACCGGTCACCTCGCGCTCGCACACCGGTGGGGCGTTATCCGGCACGTCCGCGAGCAAGCCGAGCAGGATCGAGGCGAGCGGCGGCGCGCTCACGGCATCGTCAGGCGCTCGCCGCCGCGCTCGGAGCACCGACCTCGGCGAGCGCGTCGAGCGCCTCGCGCAGCGCGGCGACCCCCTGGTCGATGTGCTCCTCGGTCGTCGAGAGCGGCGGGCCGAGGCGGAGCGTGTTCGGCGGTGCGGTCGCGAGCGCGACCCCGCGCTTCGCGCACTCGCCCGCGAGGAAGAACGACGGCGAGAACTGCGGCGGGCCGGCAGGCAGCGCGTGCCGGTCGGCGGGGACGAAGCGCTCGCCCGAGCCGTCGGGCCGGACGAGCTCGACCGCCCAGAGGAGCCCGGCTCCTGCGACCTCGGCCACGCACGGATGGGTCGCCTCGAGCTCGCGTAGCCGCAGGCCCATGTGCTCGCCGAGCGCGGCGGCGCGCTCCGCGATGCGCTCCTCGATCACCCACTCGATGTTCGCGCACACGGCCGCGGCGACGACCGGGTGCCCGGCGAACGTGCTCACGGTCTCCCAGCGGTAGCCGTCCATCACGTCCGCGATCTCGCGGCTCATGACGAGGCCACCCGCAGGGAGCGCGGCCGAGACCATGCCCTTGCCGAGCGCCATCAGGTCAGGTGTCACGCCGGGCGAGTGCTGGTAGGCGAAGTTCCGCCCGGTGCGACCGAAACCGGTCATCACCTCGTCGTTGATCCAGAGGATCCCGTGGCGGCGCGTCAGCGCACGCAGTTGAGGCAGGTATTCGGCCGGCGGGTGGAACATGCCGACGCCGAAGATCGGCTCGGCGACGACCGCCGCGATCGAGTCGGGGCCGAGCGTGAGGATCAGGTGCTCGAGCGCGTCGATGCAAGCAAGCGTCTCGCCGCCGCGCTTGCAGGCGGGGTACGTGTGCCCGATCGGGCAGTCGAAGCAGTACGGCGCCGGGCCGAAGTGGACGCCGGGCATCGGGATGCCCGCCGGTCGACGGATCTCGTCGGTCTCGGCCGCGGCGAGGATTCCGCGCGCGCCTGGCAGCCCCATCAGCGAGAGCGCGCCGTGCGTCCAGCCGTGGTAGGCGAAGTCGCGCGAGATGACGTTCGGCCGCCCGGTGACGAGCTTCGCGACGAGGAGCGCCATCTCGACCGCCTCCGAGCCGGACGAGCAGAAGCGCACGCGCGCAGCCCACTCGTCCTTGCCGAGAAGATCCTCGACGATGAGCTTCGCCGCCCGCGCGCGGTAGTCGGTCGCGTAGCCCTCCCAGACGAAGCCGTACCGGTCGAGCGCCTCGACGATCGCGTTCCGGATCCGCTCGTTCCGGTGCCCCGCGTTCGTGCAGAGGAGGCCGCTCGTGAAGTCGAGCAGCCGAGTCCCGTCGGCGAGCTCGACGAAGTCGCCGTCCGCCCTCGCGATCGGCAGGTGCTCGTACTCCTCGGCGGTGACGAAGACGTGCGCGTAGTAGTCCTCGTCCCACGCGCGGATCACGTCCCAGTCGATCATCGGCCCTGCTCGAGCCTCGCACACGTCCGCCGGGGTGTCAACGAAGTGGATCCACTTGGCGGTCGGAGTGTCGTGGACTACGGTTCGGAGGTGGCCAGGGAGCCCACGCCGGGCACGCTCGTGCGTCCGGGCGACACCGCCCAGGATGCCTACACGCGCCTGCGCGACCTAATCGTCGACGGCGAGTACCCACCCGGGCAGCGCCTTGCGCACACGCGACTGATGAAGGCGCTCGGGGTCGGGCGCACGCCGCTCCGCACGGCGCTGAGCCGACTCGAGGGTGAGGGCCTCGTCGTCGCGACCCCGAACCAGGGCGTCGTCGTCGCGCCGACCCCGCTCTCCTCCGGGGAGGAGATCTACGCGCTGCGGTTCCTCGTCGAGCCGGCGCTCCTCCAAGCACAGGCGCAGCGCGTCACGAGCGCCGAGCTCGAGCGGCTCGGCGAGCTGCTCGAGCGGATGGAGGCATGCGTCGACGACACGGACGCGTTCGCCGACGTGCACCGCGAGTTCCACACCGCCGAGCGCGAGGCGTTCACGAACCCGTTCATCGACGACCTCGTGGCAGCGATGTATCGCCATCTGCATCGCTTCCAGCGGATCCACGCAGTGCGCCAGCGCTACCCGCATGACTTTCTCGCGCTCGATCGCGTGACGGTCGAGGCGCTCGCTCGTCGGGACGGGATCGCGGCGCGGCGCGCGCTCGAGCTGCACCTCCTGGACGCCGGCATCGCGTTCCTCCTCGACGTCGACCCCGACTACACGCCGCGGCTCCTCGTCGAGGTCGCGGCAGCGAACGGCGTCGCGATCGAGACGAACGACGGCGGCGTGGTGCCTCGAGGCGCCCGGATCTCCTGGTCGATGCCGTGCCCCTCGCTGCCGCCGCTCCGCACCGCGTATCTGACCTACGACCCCGGCGCCTCGTGAGCGAGATCGTCGTCGTCCGCCCCGAGACGCCGACCCTCGGCCCACAGGACGTCCCGGTGCGGATCGGCATCTCGCGCGCCACCGCCGGGAGCGAGCGCCTCGCCCTCAACGTGACGACGTTCCCGCCGGGCGGCTCGACGAGCGCGCACCTCCACGAGGGGCACGAGACGGCGATCTACGCGGTCGAGGGGTCGGTCGCGCTCTTCTACGGCCCGCGCCTGGAGCGGACGGCGATCCTGCCCGAGGGCTCGTTCTGCCTCATCCCGCCGGGGCTGCCGCACAAGGCCTACAACTTGAGCGATACGGAGCCGAGCCGGTTCGTCTCCGCCCGCGACGACCCGGACGAGCCCGAGCACGTCGTGCCGACGCCCGACGCGGACGACGGCTCCGCCGACGTGCGCATCCGTGTCTTCCGCGAGCACCACGCGGCCGGCACGCTCGAGCCCTAGGCCGCGGCAGGCGCAGCTAGCCTGCGGCGCGTGCCACCGGTCGTAGAAGCCATCGATCTGCACCGCACGTACAAGACGACCACCGGCACGTTCCGGCGGCGGTCGCTCGAGGTCGAGGCGGTGCGCGGCGTCAGCTTCGAGATCGCCGAGGGCGAGCTCTTCGGGCTTCTCGGCCCGAACGGGGCCGGCAAGACGACGACGATCAAAATGCTGATCACCTTGCTGATCCCGACCGCGGGGCAGGCACGGGTGCTCGGCCGCGACGTCGTCGAGGACGCGCACTGGGTGCGCGAGCGGATCGGGTACGTGTTCGGCGGCGACCGCGGGCTCTACGAGCGGCTCTCGGCCCTCGACAACCTGCGCTACTTCGCGGAGCTCTACGGCGTCGAGCCGAAGCAGCAGCGTGCGAGGATCCACGAGCTGCTCGAGCTCGTCGGGCTCGAGGGCCGCGAGAAGGAGCGGGTCGAGGGGTACTCGCGCGGCATGCGGCAGCGGCTCCACATCGCCCGCGGGCTCCTCCACGACCCGCCGGTGCTGTTCCTCGACGAGCCGACGATCGGCGTCGACCCCGTCGGCGCGCGCGAGCTCCGCTCGATGATCGCGGGGCTCAAGGCAGCGGGCAAGACCGTGCTTCTAACGACCCACTACATGTTCGAGGCCGACGCGCTCTGCGACCGAATCGCGGTCGTCGCGAAGGGGAAGATCGTCGCGGAGGGGACGCCGCGCGACCTCAAGGCGAGTGTCGCGGAAGGCGTCGTCGTCGAGATCGAGGTCTACGGGATCGAGGAAGAGAAGGTCGAGGCGCTGCGGGCGATTCCCGGGGTCACCTCGGTGGCCGTCGAGGATCGCGACCAGGCGCAGGTCGTCGTCGTCCAGGCGGACACCGAGACGGAGCCGACCCACGCCGTGCTCGCCCGCCTCGACGGCGTCTCGCTCGGTCGCGTCACAACCCGCGAGCCGACGCTCGAGGACGCGTACGTCGCACTCGTGACCCAGGAATGAGCGCGCGCGCCATCCGTCTCGCCCGAACCGGTGCGGTCGGCTGGTGGATGAACCTGAAGATGGTCTCGCAGTCCGCGTTCGACGGGTTGCTCGCCATTCTCTGGCCGCTCTTCTTCGGCACGGTCGCGTTCTTCATGTTCCGGGCCGGCGGCGATCCGGAGACGCTCGTCTACGCCTCGCTCGGCGCCGCGGTGATGGGCGTCTGGACGGCCACGAGCGTCCCCGCGGGCTCCGCTCTCCAGCGCCATCGTTGGAACGGCACCCTGGAGCTCGTCGTCGCGGCTCCGACACCGTTCTCCCTGACGCTCCTCTCCCTGACGACCGCCACCTCGACCGTCGGCATCTACTGCATGACGGCGACGCTCCTCTGGGGCAGGTTCGCCTTCGGGATCGACGTCCCGTTCGAGGATCCCGTGGCGCTCGCCGTCGCGATCCCGACCACGATCGTCTCGATCGGCCTGCTCGGGTTCCTGCTCGCCGTCGCCTTCGCCCGCTACCGGACGGCGTGGACGCTCGGCGCGATGCTCGAGTACCCGGTCTGGCTCGTCGGCGGCTTCCTCGTGCCACTCTCGCTCTTCCCCGACTGGGTCCGGCCGATCTCGTGGCTCCTCGCGCCGACCTGGGGGATGAACGCGATCCGTGACGCGGCCACCGGCGCCGGCTCTGCGTGGCCGGACATCGCGATGTGCGTCGCCCTCGGAGCGGGCTACACGACGGCGGGCGTCCTCGTCACGAACCGTGTGCTCGCCGCAGCGCGTCGCCGGGCGACCCTGTCGCTGACGTGACGTCGCTCCGGATCTTCGCGGTGGGAGGCCTGATCAGCTTCCGCGCGCTCTTCGGCTTCATGTCGCCCTGGATCTTCGTCCCGACGCTCGTCGTGACGCCGCTCTTCCAGATCCTCCTCTTCGCCTACATCGGCCGCTCGGCGGGGATCCAGGACGACGCGTTCTACGTCGTCGGCAACGCGATCCAGTACGCGGCGGTGCCGTGTCTCTTCGCGATGACGTTCACGATCGCCGGCGAGCGCTTCAACCAGACGCTCGGGCCGATCCTCGTCAGTCCGGCCCGTCGGCTCCCGCTCTTCCTCGGGCGCTCCGTCCCCGTCATCGTGAACGGCGCCTTCGTCGCCGCGCTCTCCCTCCTGCTCGGGTCGCTCGTCCTCGACGTCGAGGTACCCGGCTCGGCGATCGCGCCGCTCGCGCTCGTGATCGTCCTCGCGTCCGCGTCGTGCACGGGCCTCGGCCTGGTGCTCGCCGGGATCGGCCTCCGCGTGCGGGAGCAGGCGGTGATGCTGAACATCGTCTTCGGCCTGCTGCTCGTCTTCACCGGCGCGAACGTCCCGGTCGACGAGCTTCCGGCATGGATGGAAGCGACCTCGCGGCTCCTTCCGTTCACCCACGCGATCGAGGCTGCGCGCGAGCTCGTCGCGGGCGGGACGCTCGACGCCGTCTCCGGTCTTCTCGTCCGGGAGCTCGCGATCGGCGCCGTCTACGCCGTCCTCGGGTACGCATTTCTCCGCTTCATGGAGCGCCAGGGCCGCGTCCACGCGACGCTCGAAAAGGTGTGAGCGGTCTTACACACGGCTTACGTTGGCGGACTGCTTCGCTAACCGCAGGCTGTGAGGATGCGCACGTGAGCCGCCTGCTCGTACTCGTCGCGCTCTGCGGCTCGCTCATCGTCGCCGCGCCGGTCGCGGCGGCCGATCGCGTCGTGGAGCGCGGGATCGTCCAGTCCGTGACGACGACCGCAGTCGTCCTCCGCGCGCTCGACGGCACGCAGGTGAGCGTCGCGCTCGGCCCCTCGACGCGGTACCGGCTCAACGGCAGGCTCGCGCCCGCGAGCGCGATCCGGCCGGGATTCGTCGCCGAGGTCGTGCTCGAAGGGGGGCCGGCGGTCGCACTGCGCGCGTTCGGGGGCGGCGGGCTGATCGAGTCGGGCGTACTCGAGCGGAAGCGGCTCGGCGTGCTGGTCGTGCGGCGGTCGAGCGGCGGTTCGGTACGCGTCGCGCTGACAGCCCGAACCGGTGTCTGGGTCGGCGGCCGCAAGGCAACGCGACGCGAGCTGCGCCGCGGGATGACGGTCGACGTCGTTCGGGCGCGCGACGGCTCGGCGCGTGTCGTGCTCGCACGGACGGCAGCGTGAAGAAGGGCGGCACGATCCTCCTCGTCGAGGACGAGGAGGACATCGCGTCGCTCGTCAGCGCGTATCTCGAGAAGGACGGCTTCCGGGTCGTATGGACGCCGAAGGGGACCGAGGGTCTCCTCGAGCTCGAGCGCAACGAGGTGCGGCTCGCGATCCTCGATCTCCAGCTGCCCGACACCGACGGCTTCGATCTCTGCCGCGCGATCCGCTCCTGCTCGCGGCTTCCCATCGTGATGCTCACCGCGCGGGACGAGGAGGTCGACCGCGTTACCGGGCTCGAGCTCGGGGCCGACGACTACGTGACGAAGCCGTTCTCGCCGCGCGAGCTCGTGGCGCGGGTGCGCGCGGTGCTCCGCCGCACCGAGCCCGACACCGACGACGACCGGCTTGAAGTCGGTGACGTGATCCTCGACCGGCGCTCCCGCACCGCGCACGTCGACGGCCGCGAGATCGAGCTGACTGCGAGGGAGTTCGACCTCGTCTGGCACCTCGCCGAGCACCCGAGCATCGTCGTCAGCCGCGAGCGGATCCTCGACCGCGTCTGGGGCCTCGCGTTCCCGGGAGGGACGAGGACGGTCGACGTGCACGTCGGCCAGCTCCGCCGCAAGCTCGGCCGCCCCGACCTGATCCGCACGGTGCGCGGCTCCGGATACAAGCTGGTGGCGTGAGCCTACGATCGCGGCTGTTCCTCGGGATCGCCGGGACGGTCGTCGTGTCGCTGGTGGTCACGGTCGTTGCCGGGGCGCTGCTCACCCGCCGCTCGCTCGAAGACCAGGCATTGAGCTCGCTCGAGAGGCAGGTCGAGCTGATCGCGACGCAACGGCGGGAGGCTCCCGCGCGCGACGTCGAGTCCGAGCTCGGCCGCTTCCTCGCGACCGACGAACAGCGGCTCGCGATCGTCTCTCCCGGCCAGGCGGAGCTGCTGCTTCCCGAGACGGGTTCCGAGCGGCTCGCCGAAAGCGGCAGGGCCAGTGGCCGGGTCGACGTGCGCGGCACCGAGTTCCTCTACGCGGCGCGGCGGAGCGAGAGCGAGGCGATCGTTCTGCTCCGCCCCGCCTCGCAACAGGCGGCCGACTGGACGCCGTTCGTCCTCGGGCTCGGGCTGGCCGGGCTCGTCGGGGCGCTCCTCGCAGCAGGCGTGGCGCTCGTCCTCGCGCGAGCCGTGGCCCGGCCAGTGACACGAGTCGCCGAGGCGAGCGGAGCCCTCGCCTCCGGCGAGCGACCGACGCCGCTGCCGGTCGTCGGCCCACGGGAGGTCGCCGCCCTCGCCGCCTCGTTCAACGACCTCGCCGAGGAGCTCCACCGGACTCAGGACGCGGAACGCGCCTTCCTTCTCTCCGTGAGCCACGAGCTGAAGACGCCGCTCACGGCGATCCGTGGGCACGCCGAGGCGCTCGACGACGGCGTCCTCGACGCGAGCGCCGCGGGCATGGTGATCGAGCGCGAGGCGCGCCGACTCGAGCGGCTCGTCGGCGACCTGCTCGACCTCGCGCGCCTGCGCCGCCGCACGTTCTCGGTCAGGGCGGAGCCGGTCGACCTCGCCGAGCTCGCAGCCTCCGCGGTCGAGCGCCACCATGCGGCCGCGCGGGCGTTCGGAGTCGAGCTCGAGGCGATGCCGGAACTGGACGCGCGCGGGATCGGCGACGCGGATCGGATCCTCCAGGCCGTCTCGAACCTCGTCGAGAACGCGCTGCGCTCGACGCCGACCGGCGGAACCGTGCGGATCCTCGCCGGACCGGGGCGGCTCGACGTCGTGGACGACGGGCCCGGAATCGCCGAGGACGATCTCCCGCACGCGTTCGAGCGCTTCTACCTCTACGACCGCGTCCGGGACGGGCGACGGGTCGGGACGGGACTCGGTCTCGCGATCGTCCGCGAGCTTGCCGAGGCGATGGGTGGCGAGGCCGGCGTCCGCTCGACCGTCGGCGTCGGCTCGACGTTCTCACTCGTGCTGCCGACGGCGGAGTCGGCAACGCCCGCCCGTGAGGCGGGCCGGGCGTCGCCGCGGACTCCGTGACGGTCAGTCCTTCAAAGTGATCTCGTACCGCGTCGCCGTAGCGGCGATGCTCGATGAAGCGAATCTCGCCACGCGCACCGAGGGCGTCGCGAGCCTCGCCGCTGAGGTGTAGACGCCGGGCGCCGCCACGCACGTCCATACGATGCCCCGATGCGGCTCGCGCGCTCGCTCCTCGTCGGCTGGTCGCTCCACTTCAAGCAGGAGTCGCGCAACCCGTTCTTCCTCTACATCCTGATCGGCACGCCGCTCATCTACGCGACGATGGCGTACTTTCTCTTTCGCGGCGGGAAGCAAGGAGACGGGCTGGCCGCCGCCGCGCTGGGGACAGGCTTCATGGGAATCTGGTCGCTGACGACGACCGCAGCGGCCGCGGCGCTCGCGCAACGGCGGCGCTCGGGCCTGCTCGAGCTCCTCGTCGCCGCGCCGCTGCCCTTCTGGGCGATCCTCGCGCCGATCACGATCGCGATCTCGGCGCTCGGCGTCTACTCGCTTCTTACGAGCATGCTCTACGTTCGCGTGCTGTACGGCGTCTCGCTCGAGATCGACGACTGGCTCGCGTTCGCGGTCGCCGTACCGCTCGGGATCCTCGCCATCGGGATGCTCGGCTTCATGCTCGGCGCCGCGTTCGTTCGGTTCCGAGCCGCGTGGGCAGTCGGGAATCTGTTCGAGTTCCCCGTCTGGACGATCTGCGGCCTCTTGATCCCGATCGCCGTCCTTCCGGCGTGGGTCGAGCCGGTCGCGTGGCTCTTCGCGCCGACCTGGGCGATGAACGCGCTCCGCGACGCCGCGCTCGGCGCGAGCACGCCCTGGGACGACGTCGCGATGTGCGCAACCCTCTCGGTCGTCTACGGCGTGCTCGGTGTCCTGCTGCTCCGCTTCTTCCTCGGCGCCGCGCGCAGGCGCGGGACGCTCGCGCTCTCGTGACGTACCGGCTTCGCGTCTTCGCGATCGGCGGCTTCCTCAGCTACCGCGCGCTCTTCGGCTGGCTCAACCCCTACCTCTTCGTGATCATCCTGCTCGTCCCGTCGGTGACGCAGATCCTGTTCTTCGCGTACCTGGGGCGAGCCGCAGGCGTCGAGGACGACACCTTCTACGTCGTCGGGAACGCGGTCGTCGCGGCGGCGGTGCCGTGCCTCTTCGGGATGGCCGACACCATCACCGACGAGCGGTACACGCACACGCTCTCGCTGCTCGTCGTCTCGCCGGCCTCGCGCCTCGCGCTCTTCCTCGGTCGAGCGGCGCCGGTCGCGGCGAACGGCGCGATCGTCGCCGGGTTCGCCTTCGTGGTCGGCTCGCTCGTGCTCGGCGTCTCCGTCCCGCTGTCGGCCCTGCTGCCGCTCGCCCTGACGATCCTCGTCACGGGGCTCGCGTGCACCGGGCTCGGGATCGTCAACGCCTCGCTCGGCCTGCGCTGGCGCGAGAGCGCGCTCCTCTCGAACCTGATCCTGTACTTCCTCCTTCTCGCGGCGGGCGTCAACGTGCCGCTCGACCTCCTCCCGGGCTGGCTCTCCACGATCGCGCAGGGCCTGCCTGTCACCCACGGCGTCGAGGCGGCACGGGAGCTCGTCGCCGGCGGCTCGCTCGCCGACGTCCTGCCGCTCCTCGGCGCCGAGCTGCTCGTCGGTCTCTCCTACGCCGCGCTCGGGCTCTTCCTCGTCCGGCTCTTCGAGGCCCAGGCGCGTCGCGGCGCGTCGCTGGAGCTCGCGTGACCGAGGTCGAAGTCGTCGTCGTGGACGATCCGGTCCGGGCGGCGGCGGATTACCTTGCGACGACCGTCGCGCGCGGCGGCGAGATCGCGCTCTCCGGCGGATCGTCTCCCCGGCCCGTCTACGAGCTCGCCGCCAAACTCGAGCCCGACTGGAGCGACGTCCGCGTTTGGCTCGGCGACGAGCGCTGCGTGCCTCCCGACGACGAGCGTGCGAATGTCCGACTCGTCCGCGAGTCGCTCTCGTCGACATCGCACCCGCCCGAGCTCCAGCCCGTCGACACCAGCATCTCGCCCGCGGACGCCGCAGCAGCCTACGACGTGGAGCTTGGCGGCGTGACGCTCGACCTTGCGTTACAGGGCCTTGGGCCCGACGGGCACACGGCCTCGCTCTTCCCCGGGGCGCCGTCGCTCGGCGAGACCCGGCGTCGCGCCGTCGCGGCGCCTGCCGGACTCGAGCCGTGGGTCGAGCGGGTGACGATGACCGTGCCGTTTCTCGGCGCCGCCCGCCAGGTGCTGTATCTCGTGCTGGGCGAGGGCAAGGCCGAGGCAGCTCGCCGCGCCTTCGTCGAGTCACCCTCGCCGTCAACGCCCGCGTCGCTCGTGCGCTCGGCCGCCGGCCGGACGATCGCGATCCTCGATCCGCCTGCAGCGCGCCTCCTCGGCCGCTGAGCCACCTCACACCGAGCCGCTCGCGTGCGTTTGACCACGTACCCGACCGAGGAGCACACATGACGTCCATCGCGATCCGCCCGCTGCCTGCGCCGCTCCCGCCGCTCGACGACGCGTCCACGTTCCGGACGATCGTCGTCGACGAGCCCGACGCGTATCCCTGCCGCCGCTGCCTCACCGACGCACTGCCGGGCGAGCGCGTCATCCTCGTCTCGTACGACCCCTTCACGGGCGACAGCCCGTATCGGCAGCCCGGCCCAATCTTCGTCCACGAGCGTGCGTGCGAGCCGGGCGACGAAGACGGCATCCCGGCGCAGCTGACGCGCCGGCTCCTGTCCGTGCGCAGCTTCGACGACGCCCATCTGATGCTCGGCGGCGAGGTCGTCGACGGGTCGCTGCTCGTCGAGCGTGCGACGGAGCTCCTCGCCGATCCCGGTGTTGCCTACATCCACGTGCACAACGCTGGCCCGGGGTGCTTCGCAGTTCGGATCGACCACCCTCCCGTCAACTGACGTTGACGAACTCACGTCGTCAATTTATATTGACGATTGATGACCGAGGCGACCGAGCTGGCGGCCGAGACGGCGAGCAGGGATCCGGCGACGGGACTTCGCGCGGTCGCCTCGTTGCGTGCTCTGCTCGAGTCGCTCGAGGAGCTCCAGGTCGAGAACGCCCGCAGCCGCGGCTGGTCGTGGCAGCAGATCGCGGCGTCCCTCGGCGTGAGCAAGCAAGCGGTGCACAAGAAGCACGGGCGCCGGCGGTTCCTGCGCAGGAAGGAGTGCTGATGTTCGAGCGGTTCGCGTCTGAGGCGCGTCTGGCCGTCGTCGCGGGAAGCACGGCGGCGCGGGATCTCGATCACGGCTGGATCGGCTGCGAGCACCTTC
>Ga0183260_10000833_pt1 | contig 26311 bp, 29 predicted proteins | sample AntDrymUQ4972206_2_FD_129768 | JGI IMG/M metagenome (GOLD analysis project Ga0183260, IMG submission 129768) | Polar desert sand microbial communities from Dry Valleys, Antarctica - metaG UQ497 (22.06) (version 2) (version 2) | ecosystem: Environmental > Terrestrial > Soil > Desert | place... | reverse complement strand
TTCCCGCGCGACTCGGCCCGCCGTGCGGCGGCCCGACGACCGTGTGCGGCAGGCGGGCGTCCTCGAGCAGCTCGAGCGTCTGGGCGAAGTCGCGCGCGGTGATCGTCACCTCGTGACCATCCGACTCGAGCAACGCGACGAGAGGTCGGAAGAAGACGACGTGCGGCGAGTTCGTGACGTCGATCCAGACGCGCATCAGCGATCTCCCCGCCGCGCGGTCTCGACGGCGCCCGCCTCCTCGCGCCCGAGCCACTCGTCGAGGAACGGCTCGGCGAGGCGGTAGCGAGCGTCGGCTCCTCGCTCGACGACGTCGTCGCGCAGGAGCGCGGCGACGGCGCGTTGCACCGAGGCGCTGGCCGGGAGACCGTGCCGTCGCCGGTACTCCTCCGAGTACAGCGCGCCACCCGGCTCCTCGTGGAACGCGAGCAGGACGAGGCGCTCGTTCAGCGTCGCGTCTTCCCAGAGCCGCGCCAGGTTGTTGTGCTCGGAGCGGAGCACGTGGCCGAGCGCGGCCTCGACGTCGACCCCGCGCGCGGCGTGCCCCGACTGCACCACTTCCCACGTGAAGTACGCGAGCTCCTGCGTCGCGTAGGGATGTCCGTCGGTGAGGTCGAGGAGCCGTGCGAGGGCGTCGTCGTCGATTGCGCGGTCGGTCGACTCGAATCGCGCGGCGACGAAGCGGCCGAGCTCGTCCTCGTCGATGCGTCCGAGGTCGATCTGCTTCGCGCTCCGCCAGAACGGCTCGTGCCGATCGTTGAAGATCTTCGCGAGCACGTGCCGGCGGCTGCCGAGGTAGACGTGGCCAACCTCCCGCTGCGTCTGGAAGACCGATCGCATGAGGTTCGGCAGCGTCTCGTCGATCCGGACGATCTCCTGGAACTCGTCGAAGACGAGGACGACGCGCCGGTCGCGCTCGGCGGCCACCTCGGCAGGCAGCTCCAGGAGTCGCTCGATCGTGGCGTCGAGGTCGGTGCTGCCACGCACCGCCTCGAAGGAGAACCGGACGCCGCCGTCCCGTGGGTCGAGCTCGACGGTCGGTCGGACGCGCAGGCCGCGAACGACCGAGCCCGCCCGCTCGAGCAGGCTCTGCACGGGGGAGAGCAGGTCGTCGACGATCGCCTTCGCGAGCGCTGCGGCGAGGCGCACCTTCGTCGGCGTCCGCATGAGGTCGCAGTACGCGACGAGGACGTCGTCGGCGAGGACGTCCTGCGCGGCGCGCAGCACGAGGGAGGTCTTCCCGTAGCGTCGCGGCGCGAGGACGACCACGTCCTGCCCGTTCCGCATGTCCGCCGACAGGGTGCGAACCTCTGCCTTTCGGTTCGTGAACGCGTCGTCCTGCGCCAGCGTCCCGAACGTGAACGGGTTGGCCGTCCTATGCACAACTGCATTATGCATTATTGCGTAACGCAGCAGGTCAATAAGTGAATGTTATAAGAACTTCTTATGGATACACGACAGTTGGCTGCCTTCTGCGCCGTGGTCGAGCGAAGCTCGTTCTCGCAGGCGGCCGAGCATCTTGGCGTCACGCAGCCTGCCGTCTCGCTCCAGGTGCGCGCGCTCGAGAAGCGCCTCGGAACGCAGCTGCTCGACCGCTCGGGCCGGCGTGTCGAGCCAACCGAGGCCGGTCACCGGCTGTATCGGGGCGCCCAGCGGCTCCTTGCCCTCGAGGGGCAGATCCTCGACGAGGTCCTGACCGAGGCGACGGGCGACCTCGCCGGCACATTGTCGCTCGGTGCGTCGACGGGCCCTGCCGCGATCGTCGTCCCTCAGCTCCTTTGCGAGTTCCAGCGGCTCCATCCAGCGATCCATGTCGCGCTCGAGGTCCACGACACGCGAACCGTCGTCGAGCTGGTCGCCGACCGCCGGCTCGAGCTCGGGATCGTCGGCGCGACCCCTAGGCACCGCGCCGTCCGGTTCGAGCCGTTCGCCGAGGACGAGGTCGTCCTCGTGACCCCGCCGGCGCACCGCTTCGCCGGCCGGACGATCGACGCGCACGAGCTTGCGTCGGAGACGCTCGTCGTGATGCAGGAGGGTGCCGGAGTGCGACGGATCGTCGAGGACGAGCTCCGACGACTCGGGCTGCGGCTGCGCGATCTCGACGTGCGTCTCGAGCTCGGCTTGCAGGAGTCCGTTCGGACAGCCGTGCTCGGCGGGTACGGCGTCACCTTCATCTCCCGTGCGGCTGTCGAGACGGAGCTCCAAGCGGGCACGCTGGCCGAGGCGAGGATTGAGGGAATGGACGGCCGCCGCGAGATCTCGATCGCGGTCGGGACGGGCCGAGCGCACACCCGCGTCGGCAAGGCGTTCGTCGACTTCGCCCGCGAGCGCGCGACGGGTGTCGTTCCCGAGTGACCACGCCCGCGCCGACCCGTATCGTCCGGTTCGGAACAGGGACGATCGCCGACGTCGGAGAGGTCGCAGCCGAGGCGGGGATCACCCGTCCGGTGCTCGTCACCACACGCCGCGGTGTCCGCCAGGCGTCGCAGGTCCATCGAGTCGCGACCTTCGACGGAGTGCTTCCTCACGCCCCCGTCGAGACGATCGAGGCCGCGAAGGCGATCGTGCGCGAGCGCGCCGCGGACGGGCTCATCGGTCTCGGCGGCGGCAGCGCCGTCGACACGTGCAAGGCGGTCGTTGCCGGGCTCGCCGAGGACGGCGTCGACCCGGTGCCGCGGATCCTCGTGATCCCGACGACGTACGCCGGCGCCGAGTGGACGCCGTTCTTCGGAGTGCTGCTCGCGAAGGGCAGGAAAGGCGGCGGGCTCGACCGCCGGGCGACCCCGGTCGCCGCCGTGTACGACCCGGCCCTCTCGGTCGACCTGCCGGTCGAGGCAACCGTCGGCACGGCGATGAACGCCCTTGCCCATTGCGCGGAGGCGTACTACCACGCGGAGCGCGGGCCGCGCGCGGAACGACATGCCGACACGGGCGCGACGGCGATCGGCCACGCGCTTCCTCTGGTCGTAGCGACGCCGCGAGGGATCTACGGCAGGACGCGCCTGCTCGAGGGAGCGATGCGAGCGGCGCTCGCCCTCGCCGAGTCAGGTCTGTGCCTCGCGCATGCCATGGCCCAGGCGCTAGGCGGGCGCTACGGCCAGCCGCAGGGCACGATGAACGCGCTCTGCCTCCCCGTCGCGCTGCGCTTCAATGCCGAGGCCGTCCCCGACGCGGTCGCGCGTTTCGGGGAGGCTCTCGGCGCGGACGACGCGCCGGCGCGAGTCGAGGAACTGGCGGCCCTCGGCGGGTTCGGACGCCTTCGTGACCACGGTGTGCCAGAGGCCGAGCTCGCCGAGGTCGCCGCGGCGATCGCCGAGCGACCTGGCGCCCGAGCGAACCCTCGGCGGGCGACCGAGACCGACGTCGAAGAGCTGCTCCGCGCGATCTGGTAGTCGGGTCAGCGGAAGCGCTCGCCCTCGTCGCGGCGAAAGCCCCACCAGGCGAGACCGAAGAACACGACCGTCCAAACCGCGAGGGCCCCGACGTGGTGCCAGGGGAGTGGGCTGTCGCCTGTCGCGATCGAGTCGAGGATCTCCATCCAGCTACGAGTGGGCACGAGCTGGAGGGCGACGTCGGCGCTACGCGGAAGGTCGTCTGGACGGCTCCACATGGCACCAGCGAAGAGCAGCGGAAAGTAGAGGAGGTTCGCGACCGGAAGGGCCGATCGAGGCGAAAGCCAGTACCCGAGGCCGATCCCCAGGAGCGCAAAGGGGACGCTTCCGACGAGCAGGCTGAGGAAGACCAACACGAAGCGCCACGCAGGCGGTGAGGCACCGTAGACCGTCGTCGCGACCAGCGTCACGACGCCGACCGTCGCTGCAGCGAACGCCAAGGCTGAGAGAACTCGCCCGGCAAAGCGCGTCGCTACCGTGGCCGGCAGTGTCCGGAGGAAGGCCTCCCACGGGGTCGTGCGCGTGGCGGCGATTCCGACGCCGAACTGGAAAAACGTGACGGTCAGCACAGCCGTGGCCGCAAACCCCGCGAGGAGCCGCTCAGGCTCTCCGTCCACGAGACCGTGGCCGAGAAAGAGAAGCAAAAGGGCGGGAAGCCCGAGCGTCGGCAGCACGTACGCCGGGTACCGGACGAGTTGGAGGGTCTCGACGCGCGCGTACGCGAACGCGAGCTTCATGCCTCGGCTGCCTTCGTGAGCGTAACGAACGCGTCCTCCAGCGTGGATCGCGCGACCTCGAGATCGCGGAATGCGACATCGGACTCGACGAGGTCGGCGACCAGCGCGTCGGCGTCGTCGACATAGATGGTGTGACGATCTCCGCGCGACTCGACTGACATGACGTTCGCCAGCGCCGGAACGGTCTCAGCGCGGAAGCTCACGCGCGTCAGTCCAGCCCGAGCGCGGATCTCGGGAACGGTTCCTTCGAGCATCACTCGCCCTCGAAGCAGCACGACCACTCGCGAGGAGATCTCCTCCGCTTCGGCGAGCTGTTGCGTTGTCAGAAGGACTGCGCCACCCGCGGCGGCGAAGTCGACGATGTCCGTCAAGAGAGATCGACGGGCGGTTGCATCCATGCCGGCGGTGGGCTCGTCGAGGAAGAGCGCCCGCGGGTTGCCGGCGAGTGCCAGCGCAACCGCCAGCCGTCGTCGCTGACCACCCGAGACGCCACCAGCATCCCGATCGGCTTCCCCCGCGAGACCAACTCGCGTCAGGGTGGTGTCGCTCGAGGGCGCGTCCTCGAAGTGGGCGCGGGTCAAGTCCATCGCCTCACGGACACGGAGCGCGGGAGGGAAGGTGATCTCCTGCAACACGGCTCCGACGTGCCTGCGCGCGGCCGGATCGCGTGGGTCGCGGCCGAAGAGGCGCGCAGTGCCGGTGTCGGGCCGGCGGAGCCCGAGGAGGATCGCGACGGCCGTGGACTTCCCAGCCCCGTTCGGGCCGAGGAGTGCGAGGATCTCGCCAGGCCGGAGCTCGAGCTCTATTCCGTCCAGCGCTCGTGCACCCTTGAACTCCTTGACGACATTGTCTAGGCGTGCAACGGGAAGTGGTGTGGCGTCTGAAGGCATCGAGGGCGACTCGCGTGACCCGAGTCCCGATGCTAGGGCTGCTCGGTTCGCTTGACCAGTGTCCGAAAGGGACAGTTCCTTGGTGGCGAGCGACGAGGCACCAACCAGGATGTTGTACGACGCGTGCGCGACCATCGCGGCGGCGAGTCGTCCCGTTGCGACGTACGCAAGGCCAAACGCAAGTCCCGTGACGAGGTGACTCTTCGCGGACCTTCCCTGACCGTGGACATGAGCAGCTGCGAACATGACTGTGCTCACGGCGAGCGCGCCGAGGCGCCCCAGCGGACCGGCGAGGAAGCCGAGAACGAGCCCGCGCCAGATCGCTTCCTCTCGAAGCGATCCCAGCGTCAGGATGACAGACCTGGCGAGGAGCCGGCCCCGCGGTGCCGCTGCGATGGCCGCGGCCGGAACGGTTGCTCTCGCCAATGCAAGGAAAGCGGCCGACCCCAGGACACCACCGACGACGATGGCGTTCGCGAACCCGTGCAACGTTAGATCGAGCGGGACGACGACCGGGGCGACGATGGCCGCGATGACCGTCACGATCGACCAGCTGAGGAGAACGGCGACGGACCTCATTCGCTCCCCCACAGAGGGAGGATGTACAGCGACGATTCGTAGAGGCCATCGAGATCGATCAGCTCGTCGAGGCGACGGTCGAAGAAGCCGCCCACGGGCACCGCCCGGAGACCGAGCGCCGACGCCGCAAGCAGGACGTTCTGCGCCACGTGTCCCGCCTCGAGCAGGGCGAATCGGTATCCGCGTTGCCCATACTTGAACCGAGAACGCCAGAAGACCCCGCACACGACGATCGCGGCTGCGCACGTCGCAAGGAGCTCGCGATACGGCGTCAGCGGAGCGAGCGAGTCGGCGCGCTCGAGGGGATGCAGGGTCTCGAGCTCATGTCGCAACGGGTCGTAGTGATGGAGAGCTGGCTCGAGGCCATCGACTCTCGCGCTCGTCACATAGAGCTCGAGCGGGTAGAGCGCACCCGCGGACGGTGCCGCCCGACGTGTGTGTCCCGAGGCGGCCGTGCCCGTTACGCCGTACGCCGCGTGGAGCACCGAAGCGAGCTGGCTGATGGTCAGGGAGCCGGATGACGCCCCGGGGCTCGAGCGTCGTCGGGAGACCGCGTCGGCGAAGCTGGCTGAACCGAAGTCCGCCTCGGGCAGGTGGAAGACCGGCCGGCCCGCGTGCCGCTTCACGGCTCGGCCGGTCGCCGCGCGAAGCATCGAGTTGGCGTCCAGGCGTGCCGCGCCGTCGACGAGCGGATCGACGACACCAGCGTAGAGGCGCGAGGCTTCGTGGAAGTCCTCCGCGGGGTCGAGGCGCCCGACACGGTCAATTCCGGTGACGTCCGCGCGCCGTGGCGCGAGTCGCTCCGCCAGCGCCTCGTCCGAGCCCGGTCCCGGGCCATCCGTGGAAGCAGCGAGGTTGGTCATGGGAACGGATGCGGTAGCGGGTTCAGATCCGAGAACCGAAGCCGTGACGGCAGGAGACCGGCCTCGTACGCGGCGCTGTACAGCCGCGCGCCCCCGAGGTACCGCGCCGTGTGGAGCACATCCAGGGCACAGAGCTCGGGTGCAATCACACGAGCGACCTTGAGTCCTAGTTCGTCGACATCCGGCGAGGTTACGTCGACCGCATATGCGGTGATCCCTAGGCGACCGAGCCGCGCGGAGACAGCGTCGATCTGATCGCGGGGCGTCGAACCCTCGAGGGGCGCGATGTCGGCGACTCGCGTGCGCCGGGGTGAGGAGTCGAGGAAGCGTGCGAGCCCAGCCCGGCTGTCGTCCGCGAAGAAACGCATATGGTCGTCGAAGCTCCTGACGTGGTCAGCGGTCGGAAGCAGTCGATCCGGGTGGAGCGCCGCCTGGACGATGAGCCAGCTGCGTACGCCGAAGCACTCGGTGAGCGCCTTCAGCCACGCATCTTCGACGCGAGCCGCGGTGCCGGCGCCAACCGCAAGGGCTGTTCGCGATCCGCGGGCGCCCCGGAGCACGCCGATCGCCACGGGAACCCCCAGAAACCCACTGCCGTCGAGGACGGAGTAGGACAGTCCACCCACCCGGAAGTACCGATGCTCGAGCTCTTCCAGCACGTCGTGCCCGGCCCAGTCGAGCTGCGGAAGCGAGATCCGTCCCTTCCACGCCAGCATCACTGCGTCACGCTCGACGAGCTCGAGCAGCGCAGCGAGAACCGCCTCGGTGAAGGTCGGGCCGCACGCGAGCCCGCTGCTCGTGACGTAGGCAATGCGTCTCCCGTACGCGGTCGGCGGACACATGTAGACGAGCTCGGCAGGAAGGTACGACGTACTGCCGTCGACCAGGGACATCCCCTCGACGAAGTCGGTGACGGTGTCTTCGGTGTACGGCGCGAACGGGAACCCGGGTGAATCGTGCTGCTTCGGGTGGAACAGTGCGAAGCGAGCCGGTGGGACGGTCGAGGCGCCGAGCGCCGCAGCGGTCGTCCGCACGAGGCGGTCGGGCGGGACGAAAAGGCCCGAGTACCGCTCGATCGTCTCTCCGATCGCAGCCGCACGTGCGCGGCGCGTGTCGGGATGTGCTCCGTTCCCCGTCGGAGGCTCTGCGTCGGCATGGAACCGCCGTATCGACGCTGCGTCGCATGAGCAGTTCGGTAATCGGCCCTCGTCGTCGGCGACCAGGAACGAGGTGATCCCCGTGACCAGCCCGACGAGAGGTGAGACGGCTCGATCGAGGCGGGCGAGCGAGTCCTCGAGCGGCGTGAACGACTCGTTCGTGAGGACGCTCACGGGCGTTCGTCCGCCCAGAGAGCCGGCAAAGCGCGCGCCTGGAGCCCGCACGACGGGCAACGAGGCACACGCAGAACGCGATGGTGCCCAACGCGAAGGATCGAACCGTGCTCGAACGTGTACAGGGTGCCGGGAATGCTCGGGTCGCAGCTCGACAGCCAGCGGAGCGTCAGGACGCTCGCGAGGCCTGCCGCGACGGCGGAGATCGCCAGCGGAGACGCTGCTCGCACCGGGGTGCGCTCGACGACCTCGAAGTCTTCCTCGTACCCGCAGGTAGCGGCCCGTCGCAGGGCATAGCACGTCCGGCATGCCGATTGACGAGGCAGGAACACGGGGCCTACCACGACGAGCCGGCCGTCGAACGGAAGGATCTGGAGCCACGGGTCTCGTGACTCGAGTCGGCGTGCGTTGAGCGCCTCCAGTTCCGGCGCCTCGGCCGGGGACGGAGCCGCGACGACGAACGATCCGACGATATCGTCGTCGAAGTCCGTCCTCTCGACCTGCCCGATCCCGGCGTCTTCGAGCTGGCGCGCCGTCTCGCTCGCCGCCGGGCCCGTCCCGACAACCGCGACAGTTGCGATCCGGATGGCTTCGGCGGCCCGACCGATGGACGGGACCAGGCCGGCCTCGGCGACGAACGACGCCGACATCGTGGCGCCATCGGTGGCGGACTGCGGGCCGTCCGCGAGAAGACCGTTCTCGGCGAGCAGCGACAGTGCTGTGAGCACAGCGGGTGCGATCGGTCGGCCCAGAGTCTCGACGATCTCGTCGACCGGGCGGGTGCCGTCGAGAAGCGGCAAGAGAGCGGGAAGCAGTAGCTCGGCCGCGCCTCCTTCAAAGGTCACGACGGTCTCGCCGTGCTCGACGAGGACACGACCGCGGCTTTCGACGATTCGACACCAAGGTACGAGCGCCGGGCTCACGGGCACTGTCGCCGTCGCCGTAGCCATCAGTCGCCCGAACTCGGATCGCAGCAGCAGCAACAGGAGCAGTAACCGCCACCACCGTCCGTCTTCCTGGCATACACGGCCGAGCCGTACCCTCGCACCGTTGCCCGCAGGTCGAGGAGTTCGCGTGTCAGCACGTCGAACATGCGAACCTCCTCACGCCTCCCAGCAGCAGCAGCAACAGCAGTTGCCACCGCCGCCATCGACCCTCTGTGCGTAGACCGCCGCGCCGTACCCGCGCACGTTCGCGCGAAGGTCGAGCAGCTCGTGCGTCAGCGCCTTGAACATACGGACTCCTTCCGTCCAGTCGATGAGTTGCCAGGATGGCGAACACACGCGACGAACGCCAGACGTCCTTCGACACAAAAGTGCGTCAATTGCTCCACAGGCGACGGCCTGCGGCCGGCGTCAGATGCAGGTCGTCAGGCGGTCTGCGAGGCGGCCGTCGTCGCGGCGACGACCCGGCGAAGGCTGACGACGCCGGTGACCTGGCCGTTCTCGTCGACGACCGGAAGGTGCCGGAAACCGTTCGCGAGCATCAGCTGGGCAGCCTCGTCGACGTCCAGGTCCGCCGTCGTCGTGATCGGATCCTCGGTCATCCACTGTCGGACTCGCGCCTCGCTGGTGTGCACGCGGGCGGCCATCGCCTTCAGCATGTCGCGCTCGGTGAGGATCCCGATCAGGCGCCCGAAATCCTTCACGACGACGGCCCCGACATTGACAGCGGTCATCCGTTCGGCGACCTCCCCGAGCGTGTCCTCAGGGGCGACCTCGATCAGCTCGGGGCGCACGATGTCCGCAATCGTCGGCATGTCGCGCCAGTTTACAACGCTCACTATCGATAAGAAGCGCTAATTTCTCGGATGAGATTTCCCGTCCGTTCGGTACGATGCGCGGCATGGCGGACGGCGCCCTCATCGACGTGCTCGTCATCGGGAGCGGTGCGGCCGGCCTCGCCGCCGCGGTCGCCGCCGGGCGAGAAGGCGTGCGGGTCGCGGTGGCGACGAAGACGACACTCCAGGCGTGCAACTCGGCCAAGGCGCAAGGTGGCATCCAGGCCGCCTTCGGCGAGGACGACAGCCCCTACCTGCATGCGGCCGACGTCATGCGATCGTCGCACGACACGGCCGACCCCGAGCTCGTCGAGATCCTCACGTCGGACGCCCAGGGCGCGATCGCGTGGCTCGAGGGGCAGGGCTGCGCGTTCACGCGCGAGAACGGCGGCTACCGGCTCGCGCGCTGCGGCGGAGCATCGCGGAAGCGACTTCTCCAGGTCGGCGACCGGACGGGCCATGCGATCACGAAGGCGCTCCGCGAGTCGTTCGAGGCGGGGGACGGAGTGACGTTGCCTCATCACCGCCTGACGTCGCTCGAGCAGACGGCGGGTCGGTGGAAGGCGTCGTTCGAAACGCCTGCTGCGCAGACAAGGCTCGAGGCCGCCACCGTCGTGCTCGCCTCCGGCGGTCGCTGCTTCGCGGAGGCCGAAACACGTGGCGAGCTCTCCACGAACCATCCGAACGCAACCGGTGAGACCACGCGGATCGCGACAGACGCAGGAGCCGAGACGCGCGACCTCGACGCGCTCCAGTACCACCCGAACGGCGGCGCCTGGCCGGCGACGATGCAGGGTTACTCGATTCCCGAGACGACGCGCTCGTACGGTGCCGTGCTCCTGAACGCCGAAGGCGAGGAGTTCACCGACTCCCTCGGCCCACGCGACGTGGTCTCGCAGGCGATCTTCGACGAGGTGGACGCCGGTCGCGGTGCTCTCACCGAGGACGGCCGGCCGGCCGTTTGGCTCGACACGACCCGGATCGCGCTGGAGGACGCCGAGATCTCGCTTCCCTACATGCTGCGGCGGTACCGCGGCGCGGGGATCGACCCGCTCAGCGAGAGGATCCTCACCTACCCGGTGCTCCACTACCAGAACGGCGGTCTCGTGATCGATGCGCGGGCCGAGACGACGCTCGAGGGCGTCTTCGCGTGCGGCGAGATCGCCGGCGGCACCCACGGCAGGAACAGGATGATGGGCAACTCACTCCTCGAGTGCGTGGTCTTCGGCCGACGGGCCGGAACGAACGCCGCGACGCAAGCGAAAATATGACGACGATCACGACCACCGACCTCTCCCAGGTCGTCGAGGACGCCGCAGCGCACCTCTACGTCTGGGCGTTGAAGGACATCCCACAGGATCTCCGCGACGCACTCGCCCGTGCCAAGGATCGTGAGACGTCGGTCACCGGCATCCGCGTCCTCGAGACGATCCACCGCAACGTCGAGATCGCGGACGAGCAGAAGAACCTCGTCTGCCAGGACACCGGCATCGCCGTCTACTACTGTCGCGTCGGCGAGCACTTTCCCCTACACCCGACGGGGATCTACGCGTCGCTGAAGACGGGCACGGAGCGTGCGACGGTCGAGCATCCGCTTCGCTCGAACACCGTCCACACCCTGACGCGCGAGAACACGGGGCCGAACGTCGGCTACCGCGTGCCGATCGTCCACTGGGACTTCATCCCCGACTGGGACGGCCTCGACGTGAAGTGCGTCCCGAAAGGCTCCGGCTCGGAGAACATGACCTTCCTGAAGATGCTCGTGCCGGCCGACGGGGTGAAGGGCATCAAGAAGTTCGTGCTCGAGTCGATCGTCGATGCCGGCGGCAAGCCCTGCCCCCCGGGGATCGTGGGGATCGGGCTGGGCGGCTCGGCCGACTACGCGATGCACCTCGCGAAGGAGGCGATCGCACGGCCCGTCGGGTCGCGCAACTCCGATCCGCTCGTCGCGGAGCTCGAGGACGAGCTGTACGACCTCCTGAACGAGACCGGGATCGGGCCGATGGGCCTCGGCGGGGACGTCACCGTGCTCCAGTGCCACATCGAGCACGCCGACACCCACATGACGCTGAACCCGGTCGCCGTCAACTACCAGTGCTGGGCCGCCCGACGTGCGTCAGTGCATATCGCCGCGGACGGCACCGTCGACTTCGACCGGGAGTTCTGAGATGCGCAACCAGCAGTCCGAGCACCGTGCTGTGGAGCGATCGGCACACAATCGGCACGTTCACCCGGCCCGTGCGGCCGTAGAATCGGCCGTGAGGGCGGTGGGAGGCTTCCCCACCCAGGGTGGGGGTTTCGCGCGCGAGCCCGCGCTCTCCCGTGGCGTCCCCCACGCCCGCCCGACGGGAGGTGCCTGATGGCGCAGCACGAGGTCACGTTCCCGATCACCGACCGGGCCGAGATCGAGAAGCTGCGGGCCGGCGACGAGGTGGTCGTCCAGGGACACATCATCGGGATCCGCGACCGGACGCAGATCAGGATCTTCGACGAGAGAATCCCGCCGCCGATGGACCTGACCGGCGCGTTCCTCCTGCACACGGCGCCGAACGTCCGCAAGCTCGGGCCGGGCCGCTACGAAAAGATCTGCATCGGCACGACGACGAGCGCCCGAATGGTGCGCTTCACGGAGGGGCTCGGCGCGGAGTACGGCGTTCGCGCGATCTGCGGCAAGGGTGGCTTCCCGGACGAGGCGATCGAGCCGATGCAGCGGCTCGGGATGGTCTACTTCGCGATCGTCGGCGGAGCGGCCGCTCTCGAGACCACCCAGATCGAGGAGATCGAGGAGGTCGCCTGGGAGGAGCTCATGCCGGAGTGCCTGTGGAAGTTCCGCGTCAAGCACTTCGGCCCGCTCACCGTCGGCATCGACGCCCACGGTGGCTCGCTCTACCGCGACGTCCAGGAGCGCGCCAAAGCGCGTCTCGAGGAGCTCTATGCCCGGCTTTAGCGACGGCTTCCTCGGCGTTCCGGCGCGACCCGGCAAGCCGCGGTCGGTCGGGCTCACCCACGTCATGGACAAGGGCCTGAACATCCGCGACATCGAAGGGCTCTTCGACACGGCGGGCGAGTTCGTCGACATCGTCAAGTTCGGCTGGGGGACGAGCTACGTCACGTTGAACCTCGAGAAGAAGATCGCGCTCTACCGCTCGCTCGAGACGCCCGTCGTCTGCGGCGGCACCCTGTTCGAGGCGGTCTACGCCCGTGACCGGATCGACGAGTTCAAGCAGTGGCTCACCGAGCACCGGTTCTCGCACGTCGAGATCTCGGACGGCACGCTCGACATCCCACGCGACCGCAAGCTCGAGCTGATCGCCGACTTCGCGCGCGACTTCACCGTGCTCTCCGAGGTCGGGTCGAAGGACTCCGACGTCGTCTACGCGCCGTACCAGTGGGTTGCGTGGATCAAGGAGGAGCTCGAGGCGGGCGCCTGGAAGGTGATCACCGAAGGTCGCGAGGGCGGGACGGCCGGCATCTTCCGCGCCGACGGGGACATGCGCACGGGCCTTCTCGACGAGATCGCGCACGAGATCGCGGTCGAGAGCCTCCTCTTCGAGGCGCCGACCAAGACGTCGCAAGCGTGGTTCGTGAAGCACTTCGGGCCGAACGTCAACCTCGGCAACATCCCACCCGACGAGGTGATCGCGCTCGAGACGTTGCGCCTCGGGCTCCGAGCCGACACGCTCAAGGAGATCCTGCTCGCGTCGCCCGCCGTCGCGGACTGACGCGCGGATGGACTGGAAGCTCTCCCTCGCGGGGCTCCTGATCGGCCTTCTCGTGGGGGTCACGGGGATGGGCGGCGGTTCGCTGATGACCCCGCTCCTCGTCCTCTTCTTCGGCTTCAAGCCGTCGATCGCGATCGGGACGGACATCGTCCACGGCGCGCTCTTCAAGTCGTTCGGCGCCGTGCAGCACCGGCGGCTCGGCCACGTGCACGCTCGACTGACGCTCTGGATGCTCCTCGGCTCGGCGCCGTTCTCGATCCTCGGCGTGGCGCTCGCCTGGTGGCTCAAGCGCGAGTACGGCGACGGTTACGAGTCGACGGCGAAGGCGATTCTCGGCGCTGCGCTGGTCGTCTGCGGCTTCGCGTTCCTCGTGAAGGCGTACCTCCATTCGAGCCCCGAGGACAAGCCGTTCATCCTCGGCCCGCGCGACCGGGTGATCGCCGTCGCGACGGGCATCGTCGGTGGCTTCGTGGTGGGGCTGACCTCGGTGGGGAGCGGCACGCTCTTCGGTCTCGTGATGCTGGTCGCGTTCCCGCTGACCGCTGCGAAGATCGTCGGTACGGACATCTTCCACGCGGCGATCCTGCTCGCCGTCGCCGGGGCAGGACATCTCGTCGTCGGCCACGTCGATCTGGGCGCGACGGGCTGGCTCCTGGTCGGATCGGTGCCCGGTGTGCTGATCGGCGGCCGGTTCACGGTCGCCTTGCCGGAGCGCGCCCTGCGCATCGCGCTTGCAGCGACGCTGACGCTCGCCGGAGTGAAGCTCGTCGATCCGCCAGGCGCCGATCTGATCGTGCTCGCCGGCGGCGTCGGCGCGGCGGTCGCCGCGATCGTCGTCGCCGTCCGGTGGCTTGCCGGCCGAGGTGTCGCCGCTTCCGTCACGCCCGGCGAGGGCCCGGCGCGTTAGAGCGGTTTCCGGAACACGATCGACCGCCGGCGATAGCCCATCCGTCGCTCCCAGAAGGGAACGGAGACGGGACTCTCCGCCCAGGTGTCGAGCAGCGAGACAGTGGCGCCCTTCGTCCGACCCCACGCCTCGGCACGCTCGACGAGCAGCGTCGCGATCCCTTGACGGCGGTGGCTGGCCGCGGTCAGCACCGCGTTGACATGGAGCCGTCGCTCGCGGTGGTCTCGGCTCCCGAAGAACCGGCGCCAGGGCTCGGGCTCCTGGACGACCGCCTCGAGGTAGGCGACGACCAGGCCGTCGGCCTCTGCGACGAGCGCCAGGACGGCCGGCCCGTCGTCCCACTCGCTCGCGATCCACTCCGCGAAGTCCTCGGCCTCTCCCGCCGCGAACACTGCCGGTGCGAGCTCGGCGTAGAACGCGCTGCTCTCGAGGCTCAGAGCTGCGAGCGCGGGCGCGTCGTCGCGCGTGGCGCTCCGCACGAGAACCTCGTCGGGCACAGGACGTCGCTAGCGGTCGGCGACCACAGCGGGGGGGAGCGGGCACGCGACGAACGGGCGGCCCGTCAGCCGGAAGCCGAGCCGGTAGGCGGTGCAGCCCGCGCAGAATCCCGTCGCGGCCGCGAGCAAGGCGAGCCCGGCAACGAGCAACCCCAGAGCGGTCGCGAGCGCCGCGACGCCCGCCGCACCGGCGGAGGCAGCGGCGGCGAGCACCACGAGGCCGACGAGATTCGCGAAGCGCGGCGGCCGCGCATCCTCGAGCCTGCCTTCGCCGAAGCGCGGCTGTACGAGCTCGAAGTACGCAACGCATGCAAGGCAGAACCGCCGGCCGAGCGTGAGCCCTAGCGCCAGCTGCAGGGCGAGAGCCGCGAAGAGCCACCACCAGCCGCCGGCGACCGCGACGAGCGAGACGATGCCGACGACGGCCTGGTTGACGCGCGGTGCGCGCTCGTCGATCACGTCCGTGTCGCGGTACGGGTGGGCGCGTCGTGGGAGTCGCTTCATTTCGGGAAGTATCGCAGTTCCTAGACTTGCTCGGATGACCGGAGCGCCGCTCGTCGTCCTCGGTGTCCGTCGCTCGGGCACGACGCTCCTGCGGGTGATGCTGGACCGGAGCAGCGAGCTCGCCGTCCCGGACGAGTCGTATTTCGTCCCGCAGCTCGCCCGCCGTCATCGAGGGGTCGTCGACCGGGACGCGTTCCTCGACGACCTGCGCCGGCTGCCGACACTCGTCGATTGGTCGCTTCCCTTGGAGGCGGTCGCCGAGCGGCTTCGACCCGGGATGACGACCGGCGATGCGATTGCCGCCGTCTTCGAAGCCTACGCGGGCGTCCACGGAAAGCCCCGCTGGGGCGACAAGACGCCGCTCTACATGCAGCATCTACCGCTCCTCGAGCGGCTCTTCCCGGATGCGCGCTTCGTCCACCTCGTCCGCGACGGACGCGATGCGGCCCTCTCCTTCCTTTCCGTGCCCGCGGGGATCATGACCGAGGGCTGGGGTCATCCGCGCGACGCGGCGGGCTTCGCCTGCCAGTGGGCGACCGAGGTACGGGACGCACGAGCACTCGGAGCGCGCCTCGGCGGCCGCTACCTCGAGGTGCGCTACGAGACGCTCGTCGCCGCGCCCGCGGAGACGCTCCGCGGGATCTGCGCCTTCGCCGACCTCGGGTACGACGACGCGATGCTCGGATACGTGGGCGAGACCGACTCGGCGCAGAAGGCGCATCAGCAGCGGCTCAACGAGGCGCCCCGCGTCGGTGTCCGGGACTGGCGCACCGAGATGGCCCCCGAAGCCGTCGAGGCGTTCGAAGAGGTGGCCGGCGACCTCCTCGACGAGCTCGGCTACGCCGTCGAGGCGCGCGGCCACGACGGCGCGGCGCTCGCCGCGTACCGGGGGAAGACCGCCGCCTGGCGGGCGGTCGGAACGGCGACGCAGCGCTCACCTCTCTGGCGTCGGCGTCATCATCCGCTGCAATGAAGCCGGACTACTTCAGTGGCGAGGTCGCCGAGCACTACGACGACGACGGCCCGATGTTCAGCTCGAAGGTTCTCGGCCCGACGGTCGACTTCCTCGCGTCGCTCGCCGGCGATGGCTCGGCGCTCGAGCTCGGGATCGGCACAGGCCGGGTGGCCCTGCCGCTCGCGCAGCGAGGCCTTCGCGTGCAGGGGATCGACCTCTCGGAGGCTATGGTCGCGAAGCTGCGCGCGAAGCCGGGCGCGGAGCGCATCGGCACCACGATCGGCGACTTTGCGACGACGCGCGTCGACGGGACGTTCTCGCTCGTCTACCTCGTCTTCAACACGATCGGAAACCTCACCACTCAGGACGAGCAGGTCGCATGCTTCCAGAACGCCGCCGACCACCTGGAGCCAGGCGGACACTTCGTGATCGAGGTCGGCGTGCCCGACCTCCAGCGCCTCGCGCCGGGCGACAGGTTCTACCCGTTCGACGTGAGCCGGGAGCACATCGGTCTGGACGAGTACGACGTTGCCAATCAGGGGCTCGTCTCGCACCACCTCCAGCCGGTCGGCGGCGCGTGGCGCATGTCATCGATCCCTTTCCGCTACGTGTGGCCGGCGGAGCTCGACCTGATGGCGCGGCTGGCCGGGATGCGGCTACGCGAGCGCTGGCAGGACTGGGATCGCTCGCCGTTTACGAGCGAGAGTCGCAAGCACATCTCCGTCTGGGAGCAACCCGAATAGCCGCAGGAAGCTCTGGAGAGAGGGGCGGATCAGGCTACGACGGCCCGTTGCGACCGCGGAAGGCGACGAGCAGCCCGTTCAGCGAGAAGTAGTACGCGCGCTCCGTCGCGATCCCGGGCGAGTACTTCCCGAGGCCGTAGCGCCAGACGATGCGACCGTCGGAGACGCGCGCCGCGTACGTCTCGGTCTCGAGCGTCGAGAAGAAGACGAGGTCGCCAACGATGAACGGCGCGCCGAGGATGCGACCTCCGACGACCGAGCGCCAGAGGAGCCGTCCGTCTGTCTTCCGATAGGCGCGGAGACCGCCGTTGAAGTCACCGACGAAGATCCGGTCGGTTCCGACAGCGGGGGTGGAATAGCCCAGCGAGTTGACGTTGTCCGTCCAGAGAATGCGGCCCGACGCCGCGTCGAGCGCCACGATTTTCCCGGAGCGAGCGATCGTGTAGAGACGCTCGCCATCCGTCGAGGCGCTCGCATAGAAGCTCTCGTAGCGGAACGCGTCGCGCCTCACGTACGTGCTCCAGAGCTTCTGCCCGTCGCGCTGGCGCACGCAGAAGACTGACCCGGCGTACGTCGTGATGCAGACTCGCCCGTCGGCGAGCGACGGGCTCGCGTTGATGCGTCCGCCGGTGTCGTACGCCCACCGCACCCGGCCCGTGTCGGCGTCGACCGCGAAGAGCCTGCCGTCCGTCGCCCCGAAGTAGACGACCCCTTCGGCGACCGCCGGCGACGACTCGACGATCGCGTTCGTCCGCAGCTGCCAGACGAGCTTCCCGCTCTTTCGCGTAAGCGCCGTCACCGTGCCGTCCTTCGAGCTGACGATCAGGTTCTCGCCCGAGATCGCGGGGGTCGACGGCTTTGGCGCGGTCGACACCTTCTTCCAGACGGTCTTGCCCGTCGCGGCCTCGATCGCCCAGGTGTCGCCCTTGAACGTGTTGACGTAGAGGACGCCGTCGCAGTAGCTCGGCGGATACTCCATGTACTCCTTCAAGCCGCGGGCCCACAGCGGCTTGCGCGCGGGGAGGCCGAGGTCGAGCGAGGGACGCGCGAGCGAGCGCCGCGCATCGCCGCCGAACATCGTCCAGCAGCGCTCGTCGACGGGCTCGGGCTTCGGCTTCGGCGGCTTCGGTCTCGGCGGCTTCGGCTTCGGCTTTGGCTTCAGCGGCGCGGTCGTGACGGGCGGCGCCGTCCACGTCGGCGGCGGCGGCGGCGCGACGACCGTCACGTCTGTGACGTCCGTCTCGAGCGTCCCGCCCGGCAGCGTGCGCGTCGTGAGGAGCGCAACCGAGACCCCGGCGAGCAGGGCGGACAGCGCAGCAAGGCTCAGGAGGAGTCGGCGTCGCATTCGGCGCTTCGCGGCGCCCGGGGTGCCGCCCGGCAAGTGTGCCTGCCCCTCCGGCCGCGACCTCACCTGCCTCGGCTCGAGCATCGAGTTCCTACAATCGACCTGCGGTGGTTGCGGGCGTTTTCCCCCCAAGAAGCGCGATGCCGCCGGCCGCGGCACGATGAACCGGCTCGTCCCCGCCGGGCTCGTCGCGGCTCTGCTCGTCGCGACCGCGATCGCGTTCATCGTTACCGAGAAGCTCAAGCTGACCCGGAATCCGATCGTCGCGCCCGTCGTCGGCAAGGTGTTCTCGCCCGTCTGCGAATGCGAGACCGCCGCGGCGACGATCACGTTCGGCCTGCGCCGCGCGGATCGTGTCGATCTCCAGATCGTCGACGAGGACGGTGAGGTCGTGCGCGAGCTGGCGCGCAGCCGGGCGCAGGGGCGTGCGCCTGCCTCGTACCAGTGGGACGGCAGGGACGACGCCGGGGACGTCGTCGGCGAGGGCACGTACCGGCCGCGCGTGCACCTCGACCGCCAGCGGCGCACGATCGTGATGTACACGCGGATCCGCGTCGACACGACACCTCCGGGCATCGAAAGCTTCACCGCGAGGCCGCTCGTGATCTCGCCCGACGGCGACGGCCGCTTCGACCGAGCGAAGATTCGCTACCGCGCCGACGAGCGCGCGACGGTCGAGCTCTTCGTCGACGGGCGGCGCGCGCTCCGTCGGCAGGGCACCCGACCGAGCGGGACGATGGACTGGTTCGGGCTCGCCGGCGGCGAAGAGCTCCCAGAAGGGCTGCACACGTTGCGTCTCGTCGCTCGCGACCCGGCCGGCAACCGCGGGCCGAGCTCGAGCTCGCGCACGGTGCGGATCCGGTACCTCTCGCTCGGTCGCGACCGGATCGTGACTGCGCCGAACGCGCGATTTGCGCTCCTCGCGCTCTCACAGGCCCGCACGCTGCAATGGCGGCTTGGAGGACGCGTGGGGCGCCAGCCGCCCGGAACCCTCCGCCTCCAGGCACCGGTGCGACCGGGGCGCTACGTGCTGCAGGTCATGGCAAACGGTCGCACGAAACGCGTGGTCGTGGTCGTGCGGAGACCCGCCGCGACGTGAGCGCTGCCGCGCAGCTCGCGGGCCTCGCCGGAGCGCTCGGCCTCGCCGTGCTCCTCCTCGCGCGCCAGCGGCTCGCGCGGCTCGCCGCGCTCCTCGTCTGGGGCGCCTCGCTCGCGGTGCTCGGTCTCTATCTCCTGCCCGACGTGAGCCGGACGACGCTCGCGGCGGGCCTCGCCGGCGGGCTCGCGGTCTCCGTGGGGGTCGCGTTCCTCGTCCGGCTGCGACCGTATGCGCTCGCATTCGCGACGCTCGCGTGCCTCCCCCTGCGCATTCCGGTCGACATCGGATCCGAGGAGGTCAACCTTCTGTTGCCGCTGTACGCCGTGATCGGCGGCCTCGCGCTCTCCTTTGGATGGGCGATCCTCCGTGGCGAGACGCGGAGCCGCGAGCTCGGCCCGCTCGCCTGGCCCCTCGCGGCGTTCGTCGTCTGGACGGGCCTCTCGCTTCTGTGGACGGCCGACGTCCGGCGTGGAGCGATCTTCTTCGGCGCGTTCGTCTTGCCCTTCGGCCTCCTCGCGATCGGGTTCGCGCGGCTCCCCTGGCGCGGCCGCTGGCTCACGTGGCTCTGGTCCGGCCTCGTGGCGACCGCGCTCGCGTTCGCGGCCGTCGGCGGCTACCAGTGGCTCACGCGCGACGTCTTCTGGAACCCGAGCGTCGAGGTGTTCAACGCCTATGCGCCGTTCTTCCGGGTGAACTCCGTCTTCTGGGATCCGTCGGTCTACGGCCGCTATCTCACCGTCGCGATCCTCGCCTCGCTCGCCGGGATCGTGCTCGGTGGCGTCCGCGGCTGGCGCGTGGTGATGCTCTACGCGGTCGTCGTCGCGACGTGGATCGGCCTCTTGCTCTCGTTCTCGCAGTCGAGCTTCGTCGCGCTCGCCGCGGGGATCCTCGTCGCCGTCGCGGTCGCCTGGGGCCGGAGGACGACCTTTGCGCTCGTTGGTCTCGGCGCAGCCACGCTCGTCGTCTGCCTGGCGGTGCCGCAGATCCGCGACGAGCTCGTCGGGAAGTCGAGGGCGGAGCTGAACCGCGTCACCTCGGGCCGCGCGAACCTCGTCGGGCAGGGTTTCCGGATCGCGGCAGACAACCCCGTCCACGGCGTCGGGGCGGGCGGCTTCTCCCGTGAGTACGCCCGTCGGCTCGACATCCCGGGGCGCGACCCGAAGCGGGTCGCGTCGCACACGACGCCCGTGACGGTGCTCGCCGAGGAGGGAGTCGTCGGCCTCGGCCTGCTCGCCTGGCTGGTCGCGGTCGCGTTCCTCGCGACGCTGCGAGGCCTCGGCCGCGGCTTCACGTCGCGGGTGTCGCTCGCGATCGGGATCGTGCTCGTCGCGATCGCGGTGCACAGCGTGTTCTACGCGTCGTTCTTCGAAGATCCGCTGACCTGGGCCCTCTTCGGGCTCGTCGGGCTCGCCTCGCGCGTTCCGCGAAAGCCGCCCGCCGCGGTCGAGGTCGCCCGTCCCGAGCCGGTCGTCGAGCAGCCCGAGCCCGTGAGCGCGGCATAGACTCCCGCCCGTGCTGACCGGCCTCGAGAGGGCGCTCGTGCTCGCGCCGCACACCGACGACGGCGAATTTGGCTGCGGTGGGTCGATGGCCCGGCTCGTCGAGGCCGGCTGCGAGGTGCGCTACGTCGCGTTCTCGATCGCGACGCGCTCCCTGCCCGAGGGCTTCCCACCGGACACGCTCGCCCGAGAGGTGCGCGAGGCGACAGCGGAGCTCGGGATCCCGGAGTCGAACCTCACCGTGCACGACTTCGATGTCCGCACGTTCCCCGAGCGGCGCCAGGACATCCTCGAGCTCCTCGTCGCGCTCTGGGAGGAATGGCGACCGGAGGTCGTCTTCCAGCCCGCGCACCACGACGTGCACCAGGATCACCAGACCGTCGCCCAGGAGGGCCTCCGCGCGTTCAAGCGGACGACGATCCTCGGCTACGAGATTCCGTGGAACAACTACGACTTCTCCTACGGCGCCTACCTCGCGCTCGAGGAGCGCCACGTCGAGCGCAAGGTCGCGGCCGTCAGGTGCTACGCCTCGCAGCAGCACCGCCGCTACGCGAACGAGGACTACGTCTGGAACCTCGCGCGCGTGCACGGGACGAACGTGAACCGCGACTACGCCGAGGTGTTCCAGGTCTACCGGCTCGTCGGGTAGGGGCGAGATACATCTCGCCCTCGTGCACGTCGCATAGCCTCACGCGGTGCGGACGGGAATCATCGGCGCGACGCTGTGCGCGCTTGGCGGGCTCTGCATGCTCGCCGGGCTCGCCGTCGACCTCGACTCGACCGCGGCGAAGATATTGATCGGTGCGGCGGCCGTGCTCTTCGTCCCTGGCGCGATGCTGACCTTCGTGTGGATGCGGATGCGCATCCCGCCGCAGTGAGGCTCCTCGTCGCTGCGCTCGTCGGGCTGTCGCTCACCGGCGCGGGGCACGCGGCGACGGGCCAGACCGTGGCGATCGACCCGGGTCACGACCGCTTCGCGAACTCCGAGACGGAGCCGATCGGGCCCGGCTCTGCGACCCGGAAGATCAAAGACGGCGGCGGGACGAGCGGCGTTGTCACGGGCATTCGCGAGGCCGACCTCGTGCTCGACGTCTCGCTGCGCCTGCGCGCGCTCCTGCGTCGCGCGGGTGTCAGGGTCGTCATGACGCGGACGCGCACCACCGGGCCGAGCATGGGCAACATCGCGCGCGCCCGAGTCGCGAACCGGGCCGGCGCGGCGCTCTTCCTGCGCGTGCACGCCGACGGGCATCCGGACGCGAGCGTCCGCGGAACCCACACGCTCGTGCCTGCGCTCCGCCGCGGGTGGACGTCGGACGTGTACCGCGACAGCCGGCGGGCGGCCGAGGTCGTGCAACGGGAGTTGCTGCGCGCTCTCAGGTTTCCCGATCGCGGCATCCAGGAGCGGTCGGACTTCACAGGCTTCAACTGGGCCGACGTGCCGGTGATCCTCGTCGAGCTCGGGTTCATGACGAACCCGATCGAGGATCGCGCGCTCGCGCGCGAGGCGTCGCGAGCGCAGGCCGCGCTCGCGTCGCGAGCGCAGGCCGCGCTCGGGCTCTGCCGCGGGACGCTCGCCTATCTTCGTGTTTCCCCTGCACGTTGCGTGCTTTAGCCGCGGCTAAACTTTGTCGATAGGGTTTAGACATGCCTAAACTTCTTTGTGCCGCAGCGCTCGCCCTGATCGTGGCAGGCTGCGGGCCGATCACCGATACGACCTTCCCGGATCTCTCCGACCGCGAGACGATCCGCGTCGTCACGACCGTGGGGATGATCGCCGACGCCGCCGAGCGCATCGGCGGCCCACGGGTCGAGGTCGAGGGGCTGATGGGCCCGGGCGTCGACCCGCACCTCTACAAGGCGAGCGAGGGCGACGTGCGGCGGCTCGAGCGGGCCGACGTGATCCTCTACGGCGGTCTCCATCTCGAGGCGAAGATGGCCGATGTCCTCGAGCGGATCGGCGAGCGCCGGCTGACCCGCGCGGTGACGGACGGGATTCCTCGTGGCGATCTGATCTCCGTTGGCGGCGGGCAGGTCGACCCGCACGTCTGGTTCGACGTTGCGCTCTGGAAGGGCGCCGTCACGGAGGTGCGTGACACGCTCGCGACCGCCGATCCCGCGCACGCGCCGGGATATCGCGCGAGGGCGGCGCAGTATCTCGCCGAGCTCGACGCCCTCGACACCGAGGCGCGCGAGAAGAGCGCGGCGGTGCCCGCCGCCTCCCGCGTGATCGTCACCGCCCACGACGCGTTTGGCTACTTCGGACGTGCCTACGGCTACGAGGTGGTGGGCCTGCAGGGCATCTCGACCGCCTCCGAGGCGGGGGCGAAGGACGTTCGCCGGCTAGCGGACCTGATCGCGGCGCGCCGGATCCCAGCGATCTTCGTCGAGTCCTCCGTCGCGCCGCGAACGATCGAGGCGGTGCAGGAGGCCGTGCGCTCGCGCGGCTTCGACGTTGCGATCGGCGGCAGCCTCTATGCCGACGCGATGGGCTCGGAGGGCACCCCGGACGGGACCTACCTCGGGATGGTGCGCCACAATGTCGACACGATCACCGGCGCGCTCGGAGCACCCCGATGACCGGCAACGGGCGCCCGCCGGCGATCGAGGTCACCGACCTGACGGTCGCCTACGGCGAGAAGCCGGTGCTCTGGGATGTCGACGTCGAGATCCCACAGGGCACGCTCACGGCGATCGTCGGGCCGAACGGCGCCGGGAAGACGACGCTGATCCGTTCGGTCCTCGGGCTCGTCGACCCCGCCGCGGGGCGCGCGCTCGTGCTCGGCGGCTCGTACGAGGCGAGCCGGAAGCGCGTCGCCTACGTGCCGCAGCGCGGCTCGGTCGACTGGGACTTCCCGACGGACGTCCTCGACGTCGTCCTGATGGGGCGCTACGGGCATCTCGGCTGGCTGCGGCGCCCCGGGCGCACCGAGCGCGAGGCGGCAATGGACGCCCTGCGTCGCGTCGAGATGGACGCCTACGCGCGCAGGCAGATCTCGCAGCTCTCCGGCGGTCAGCAGCAGCGGGTCTTCCTGGCCCGCGCGCTCGTCCAAGACGCCGAGCTGTACCTGATGGACGAGCCGTTCCAGGGTGTCGACGCGACGACCGAACGGGCGATCGTGGAGCTGCTCCAGGAGCTTCGCTCGCGCGGGAAGACGATCGTCGCCGTGCACCACGACCTCCAGACCGTCGCGGAGTACTTCGACCGGGTCGTGCTCCTGAACGTCCGCCTCGTGGCGAGTGGCACGGTTGCCGAGGCGTTCACCGACGAGGCGCTGCGACGCACCTACGGTGGTCGCACCGGTCTCTTCGGCCGGAACGGCGGCTGAGCTGCTCGCCTTCCTCGTCGACGACTACACGCTGCGCACGGTGGCGCTCGGCGCCGTCGCGCTCGGACTCGTGAGCGGCGCGCTCGGAACCTTCGCGGTGCTTCGCCGGCAAGCGCTCCTCGGCGACGCGATCTCCCACGCCGCGCTGCCCGGGGTCGTCTTCGCCTACGTGCTGCTCGGGACGAAGGGCTCGCTCGCGCTGATGATCGGTGCGGCTCTCGCGGGGTTCCTCGGGACGCTCGCGGTCTCGGCGATCGTCCGCTCGACGCGGGTCAAGGAGGACGCTGCGCTCGGGCTCGTCCTCTCCGTCTTCTTCGGGGTCGGGCTCGTGCTCCTCACGTGGGTGCAGCGGCGGCCCGACGCGTCCCAGGCGGGGCTCGACCGGTTCCTCTTCGGCCAGGCGGCGACCGTGCTCCGCGACGACGTCGTCACGATCGCGGTAGTGGGGGCGCTCGCGCTCTTCGTGGTATGGCTCGCCTGGAAGCAGCTCAAGGTGCTCTCCTTCGACCCGGAGTTCGGCGCGAGCATCGGTCTCCGCATGCGCGCGGCCGAGATCCTCCTCACGGCACTGCTCGTCGTCGCGATCGTGATCGGGCTCCAGATGGTCGGCGCCGTGCTGATGAGCGCGATGATCGTCGCGCCCGCCGCGGCGGCGCGCCAGTGGACGAACCGCCTCGGCACGATGACGATCGTCGCGGCTGCTCTCGGCGCGGTCGCCGGGGCGACGGGTGCCGTCGCCTCCTCGCAGATCGCACGCCTGCCGACGGGCCCCTCGATCGTGCTCGTCGCGACCGCCCTCGTCATCGGCTCGTTCCTCCTCGCCCCGCGAGGGCTCCTCCTGCGAGCGCTGCGAGCGCGGCGTGCCCGCGCGCAGCTCGGGACCCACGTCGTGCTCGCCGATCTCGCGGCGCTGGAGCGGGCGCACGGCGAGCCGGGACGTGCGCATCCGGCCGCGACGATCGGGCTGCTCGCGGAGGCCGACGCCTCGGCGGCGCTCGTCGCGCTCGAGCAGGACGGGCTCGTGCACCGCGACCCGGAGGGGGACTGGGCGCTCACGGACCGCGGTCGCGCGGAGGCGCGGCGCCGGTGATCACCCAGGGGCAGCTCGAGATCCAGGCGATCGCGGTCGTCACTGCGATTGCGTGCTCGCTCGTCGGGACGTTCCTCGTCCTGCGGCGCCAGTCGCTGCTCTCCGACGCGATCGGGCACTCGGTGCTCGTCGGGATCGCGGTCGCGTTCCTCGTCACCGGGACGACGACCTCGCCGCTCCTCCTCGTCGGCGCCGCGCTCACGGGGGTGCTGACAGTCGCCCTCGTCCAGGTCGTGACGACGACACGGCTCGTCAAGGAGGACGCGGCGATCGGGCTCGTCTTCCCCGCTCTCTTCTCGATCGGCGTGATCATCGTCTCGCGGTACGCGGACGGCGTCCACCTCGACACGGACGCCGTGCTGCTCGGCGAGCTCGCCTTCGCGCCCTTCGACCGGCTCGAGGCGTGGGCCTGGGACTTCGGTCCCGCGTCGCTCCTCCTGATGGCCGCGGTCCTCCTCGTCGACGCGGTCGTCGTCGCAGTGCTCTGGAAGGAGCTGAAGCTCTCGACCTTCGACCCCGCCCTCGCGCTCGCGCTGGGGTTCGCGCCCGTCGTCCTCGACTACGCCCTGATGAGCCTCGTCTCCGTCACCGCCGTGGGGGCGTTCAACGCCGTGGGCTCGATCCTCGTCGTCGCGCTGATGATCGCCCCGCCGGCTGCCGCGTACCTCCTGACCGACGGGCTCGGGCGGCTGGTCGTCCTCGCCTCCGCGATCGCGGCGGGCTCGGCGCTCGGCGGCTACTGGCTCGCCGTCGCGCTCGACGCCTCGATCGCGGGGTGCATCGCCGCCTGCTGTGGCATCGCGTTCGGGCTCGCGTGGCTCCTGGCGCCGAGCCGCGGCCTCGTCGCGGCCGTCCGGCGTCGGGCGCGCCAGCGGCTCGAGTTCGCCCAAACGATGCTCGCGATCCACCTCGCGAACCACGAGGGCCTCCCAGAGGCATCGGTCGAGAACCGGGTCGGGCATCTCGGCGAGCACCTGCGCTGGGACGGCGAGTTCGCGGGGCGGGTCGTCCGGGGCGCCGAGCGCCGTGGGCTCGTCGTCCGAAGCGCCGACGTC
>Ga0183260_10000832_pt1 | contig 26333 bp, 23 predicted proteins | sample AntDrymUQ4972206_2_FD_129768 | JGI IMG/M metagenome (GOLD analysis project Ga0183260, IMG submission 129768) | Polar desert sand microbial communities from Dry Valleys, Antarctica - metaG UQ497 (22.06) (version 2) (version 2) | ecosystem: Environmental > Terrestrial > Soil > Desert | place... | reverse complement strand
GATGAACGTCGTCTCGTCGGCGTCGACCTTGACGAGCGAGTTGTAGAGCAGCTGGAAGTTCATGTACTGGTTCCCGGTCTGGAAGCAGATCGGGTGAAAGCAGGTCGGGAAGTCGCTGAGCCGGGTGACCGTGAATGTCCCGCCGCCGGCGGGCGGGCTGGTCGGCGCCACCGATGGCGCGGTCGTCGGAGCCACGGATGGCGCGGTAGTCGGAGCCACGGATGGCGCGGTCGTGGCCGGGGGCGAGCTGCATGCGGCAACGATGACGGCGACCGCAGACAGCAGGCCTAGTGCGCGCTGGCGCATCGATCCTCCTCCTCGAAGCAAGCGGATGGACCCGGGCTCCTCGACCCGGCCTTCACAGGCTGGCACCATAGCATTCTCAGATACCAGACATCAAGTATGGAGGTCGCGGGACGGTCCCAATCCGCAACCATGCCGGATCGGCGGATCAGCGCTCGTCGATAAACCGGTGCAGCACGTTCGAGGTGATCTGCGAGACAGCGTTGTCGACGAGCAGCGAGGACGGCCAGATGATCGAGCCGACGGAGAAGACCGCGCCGCCACTCGGGGTCTCGTGGTAGACGATCTCCGCACCGCCGTCGTCGGGATTGAGGCCCTTTGCCAGCAGCAGCGCGCCGGCCGGTGTCCAGGCCGTCCGCTTATCGGTCTCGTGCCCGGATGCACCGCCCGGGCACCGCTCGTGCAGTGAGCGCTCGCCGAAGATTGCGCCGTCCGTGAGTCCCGTGCCCTCGAAGACCCAGTGGCCTGCCGCGCCCTCGGCGACGCGATAGGGCGCGGCGGTCATGATCCCGGTCTCGGTCGTGGCAACGCCGAGCAGGGCAGCCTCCGGGCCGACGGATCGATGGAAGCGGCTGTCGTACCAGATTGACGGGTCGTCCGGATCCGGCATACCGAGCGACCCGCCCGTGTCGAGCAGGAACGTCCGGAACTGGAGCCCCGCGCCGTCACCAGCCCTGCCGGGTCCGTCCACAAAGCGCACCTCGCAGTTCAACCCGTTTCCGCCCAGGTATGCGAGACGACCGCCGCGCTCGACCACCCACGATGAGACCGCGACGAACATCTCGCGCGACCAGTACTCGGGATGGACTGACGCGATCGCCGCCCGATAGCCGTCGAGTTCAAGGGCCCCGCTGTGGAGTTGGTGGTCCGAGTAGACATCGTAGTCCAACCCTTCCCGTTCGAGCCACGCAAGCAGGCGCCACTCCGCAGGCGCGAGCGACGATGCGAGCCGACCCGCGATCGGGTCCGTCGCCCGGACGTGTTCGGGAATGTGGTTCGCTGGCTCAGGGCGCTCGAACGAGAGCGGCTGGTACGCATCGTCCGGATGACCCCAGCCGCTCAGCGCGGTCGCATCGAACCGGTCCAGATCTTGGCGTGCGTTCACCGTCGGCTCGTCAGGCAACAGTGCCACGTTGACGTAGTTGCTCCGCCCGCCGAAGTTGTTGTAGGCGTTCCACGTGTTCGTCGAGAGCACCACGGCGATCCGCGCCGGGCGTGCCCCTGCGGCCGGGGCGACGACCCATGGGGCCGTGAAGAACTCGCCCGACTCGGCGCGGGCATGGACGTAGTAGAGCCCGCTGCGTTCCGGCGCCGCGACCAGCATCGTGTGGTGCGGGTTGCCACCGTACCCGACGCGATTCCAGCCCACGCCGGTCGCTGCGACGTCGCCATCCGGCAAGACCTGCACCATCGACTCCGGACCGTGCTCATCGTACCAACCGAGGTCCCGCACGTGCTCCTTCTCGGCGCCATACCGCCAGAGGCTCAGGTGGTACGGCTCGTGGGAGGAGAATCGCGTCTCGCCGAGCTCTTCTGCGCGCACGGCACGCGGCCAGAGGTAGCCCAGCAGCCGCCGGGAGAGCAGTCGGAGCCGGGCGGGCGCGGCGCCCTGGCCGACCACCAGCCAGGAGCGCTTCCCACCGAAGTCCGGGTGGCGCAGCGTGACCTGGTAATCGCCGGGTGGCAGCTCACCGAGGATCCGCCCGCGCGCACTCGTCCTCGTAACGAGCACGGTCTCACCGTCACGCTCCACCTCGACGTCCGCGCCGGAGATCGCTACGTCCCGTTCGTCGCTCACATGCCCGAGAAGCACGCCGCCTCCTCTGGTAGACTTCCGCTCGTCTAGTATCTCGTATCTCAAACGCCCCGCGTCCCGACCAGTGTGACGCATCGGCCGCGCGAAAAGGGGAGGATTGGTGCTCGGGCAAGCCATCGACCGCGGCATCCTGCGTCAGCTGGGCGACGGCGCGCCACTGGCAACCGTGCTCGGTGAGCACGGGCTCTCGCCTGCCTCGTGGGACGAGAGCTGGCAGGCCGAGCTACGCCGCCGGGCGCCAGCCCTCGACGGCACGCGGCGGATCCATGCGACGGCCCGCGGCCGCAACCTCGCCGGCACGGTCCACATCGTCCGTGATCGACGCGGCTTCCCCCACGTCCGTGCGTCGAGAGAGCCGGACCTCTTCTTTGGCTACGGCTTTGCGATGGCGCAGGATCGACTCTTCCAGATGGACCTCCGACGACGACGCGGCGAGGGGCGGCTGGCGGAGATCCTCGGCACGGACGGGCTCGAAGCCGACCGCATCGCCCGGACCATCGGATTGCCTCTCGCGGCGCAAGCCGAGGCAGAGCGACTCGATGCTGCGACACGCGCCCTGCTCGAGGCCTTCGCGGCCGGGGTCAACGCCCACATCACCGCATCCGACGACCTGCCGGCCGTCGAGTTCGATCTGCTCGACTACCGGCCAGAGCCCTGGTCGGTCGAAGCATCGACCGCTTGCGCGATGAGCTGGCGCTGGCAGCTGACCGGTCGGCCTCTGGTCGTAGTCGCGCCGGAACTGGTGAAGCGAGCGCTCGGGGAAGGGCCGCTCTACCGGCGGTTCCTGGCGGCTCAGCGGGAGGCGGACGACGTCACCATCGTCCCCGGCGACGCCTACCCACGTCATCGGGTGGGCGTTGTCCCGCTCCCGCCGACGCCACCTTGGGCGGCAGCGACCGCGGATCAACCGACGGACGAGCGAGCCCACGCCGAGGCCCACGCGGTATCACTCGCGCAGGGTCTGCCGGCTGGGGCAGACGGCGGCTCGAACGACTGGGTCGTCGCCGGCTCCAGGAGTCGGTCGGGCAAGCCGCTCGTCGTCAGCGACCCACACTTGCCGTACGAGGCGACGTCCTCGCTCTACGAAGTGCATCTCCAGGGCGGCTCGTTCGACATCGCTGGCGCGGGGTTGGTCGGCATGCCCGGGATCACGATCGGCCGCAACTCAAACGTCGCGTGGGGCATCACGAACAACATCTGTTCCCTGCGCGACCTCTACGCCGAGGTCGACGGCGGTGTCGCGCCCCTTCGGACGGAGACGATCGCCGTCCGTGGCGCTGACTCCGTCACGCTGGAGGTCCAGGGCACGCGGCACGGGCCGATCATCGACGATCTGCTGCCGCCCGTCGCTGCCAGCACAGGGCCGGTCTCGATGCGCTGGGCGGGGGTGCTGCCCTGCGACTGGACGGCAGCGCAACTGCGGATGGGTCGAGCGGGCTCCGTCGCCGAGGCCATGGAGGCGACGGGTGGCTGGCGCGTGCCGACCTTCAGCGTCGTCTTCGCCGACACCGACGGCGCGATCGGGTACCTGGCCACGGGTGCCGTGCCGATCCGCGAGGTCGTGGAACGTGGTTACCGTCCCGGCAGCGACCCGCTGCACGACTGGACTGGTTCCATCCCACCGGAAGGGATGCCCCGCGTCGTCGAGCCCGAACGCGGCTACCTCGTCTCGGCGAACAACCGGCCCGCGCCCGACGACTTCCCGTACCCACTGTCCGGCACGTGGGATGAGGGGCTGCGGTCGCGCCGGATCGGAGCACTGATCGAGGCCGCCACGCCTGCTGATGCCGCGGCGATGGGCCGCATCCAAAACGACACCGCCGTGCATCGGGCAGCGACGACCGTGCCCGCGCTCGTCGACGCGCTCGAGCGCCTGGCGGATGGGAACGGGGAGCCCGACCGCGCCGCTGCCGACACAGCGCTCGAGCGACGCCTGCGGGTCCGGAGCGCGCAGGAGCTGGCCAGTTGGGACGGCATGGCCGGACCGGACTCGCGCGGTGCCGCGATCTACGAGGTCTTCTTCACCCGGTGGACGCAGGCCGTCGCGCGGGAACGGCTCGGCGACGATGTCGGTGCCTTCGTTGTGCCATGGACGGCCGGCCTGGCAGCCTCCATCCTTGCCGGCGAGGACGATGCCGGCTGGTTCCTGTCGGGTCGCCGTGATTCGGTGCTGCTGGAGACGGCCGCCGCGGCGATCAGCGAGCTCGCGACGTTGCTCGGTCCGGATGTCGGCACGTGGCGTTGGGGCCGGCTCCACCGACTTCGCCTTCGTCACCCACTGGCGGCGCGCGGCTCGCTCGCGGAGCTGCTCGTAAAACCAGCGGCGGAGGTGGGCGGCGACTCGTGGACGATCAACAACTCCGGGTTCCCCGGCGGCCCACTCGGACAGGCCGACCCGGCCGCGTTCGAGGCCACGTCCGGTGCCGGGTACCGGATGGTCGTCGACCTCGGTGCGTCACCGCCGTGTGCCTGGACGGTTAGCGGCGAGAGTCAGTCTGGTCACCCCGGGAGTGCGCATTGGAATGACCAGCTCGCGGACTTTGTCGGCGGCCGGATGCACCGCGTCCCGATGGACCCGGCAGAGGTCGACGCGACGGTGGTCCACCGGCTCGTTCTCGTGGCGGACGACGCGGCGTGACGCCGTCCGACCGGGCAGTGGCCGCAGCCGGTGCGGCCCTCGTGGATGCCGGCACGATCGCGGCCATCGAGACGGCGACCGTCTCGCTCCACGCAGACCCGAAGCTCTTAGTGCGCGGCGCTCGTGGCACGCACGCCCGATCCGAATTCGTCCTCGTCCGAATCCAGACGTCGCTCGGTGTGATTGGCTACGGCGAGGTCTCCGCGACGCCCCGATGGAGCGGCGAGGATGCGGACTCAGCCACGCATTTCGTCCGGGACGTCCTCGCTCCGGCGCTCGTCGGCGAGCCACTTCAATCCGTTCCGGGACTCCGCGGGCGGATGGAGCTCGCGCTAGCCGGCAACCCGTTCACAAAGGCCGGTGTCGACACCGCGCTCTGGGACGCACGTGCCCGAACCCTCGGAGTCCGCGTCGTCGACCTGCTCGGCGGGCCTCGGCGCACCGAAGTGCCGACGAAGATGTCGATCTCCGGCGACGGCGACGTGCTTGCAGGAACGCTCGAAGAGATCCGGTCGCGCGGCTTCCGCTCGTTCAAGGTCAAGGTCGGCACGGGCCACGACCGTGACGTGGCGCGCTTCCGGCTGGCACGCGAACTGGCCGGCGAGGAAGCGTTCCTCGGCGCCGACGCGAACGGTGGATGGACCCGCAGCGAAGCGATGCGCACGGTGCGCGACCTCGAGCGGTTCCGCCCCGCGTTCATCGAGCAACCGGTCGCTCCCCATGACCTTGCGGGCATGCGCCAGGTCCGCACCCTGGGGCTCTCGGTCGTCGCGGATGAGTCCGTCTACGGGCCCGAGGACGTCGCCGGGGTGATCCGGGCCGAGGCGGCCGATGTCGTCAGTGTTTATGTCGGCATGGCCGGTGGCCTCGGCCGAGCCGTCCAGGCGATCGAGACCGCGAACCTCTTCGGGCTCGACGCACTCATTGGCAGCAACGGCGAATTCGGCGTCGGTGCTGCCGCCCAGGTCCATGTCGCCTGCGCCGTGGAGCGGCTCAGCCCGTTCCCGTCGGACATCATCGGCCACCATTATTACGACGAGGACGTGCTCGAGTCGCCGGTGTCGATCAATGGGCTCGTCGCGCGCCTGCCGGATGGCCCTGGGCTCGGCGTCGAGCCGAACGCCCAGGTCCGGGCACGCTTCGCATGATCGTCGACGTCCACACCCATACGCCCACCCATCGCGGGGCGGTGCCACCGGACGAGCTCGTCGTAAATCACACCTGGCGGCCCGACCGCCCCGTCCACGCGACGACGACCTGGGCAGACCACGACGCGGCGCAGCGCGAGGGCGGGGTAGACGTCTCGCTGGTCTTCAACATCGCCGTGCGGCAGCCACGGGACGCGACTGGCCTGCCGAGCGCCCCGGACATCAACCTTGCGACGGCCGAGTTCGCGCGGGGCGACCCCACCAGGCGCATCGGCTTCCTCTCGGTCGACCCGGAGGACGCGGGCGCGATGGACGAGCTCGACCGGTGCGTCGGTGACCTGGGTCTCCGCGGCATCAAGCTCGGTCCGAACTACCAAGGCTTCGAGCCCCTCGGTGCGGCCGCGCGGCGGGTCTATGGCTATGCGGAGTCGCGCGGCCTGCCGATCGTGTTCCATCAGGGGACGTCGCCCATCCGCGAGGCACCCCTGCGGTATGCCCACCCGTTGGTGATGGACGAGATCGCCATCGCATTTCCTCAGTTGCGGGTGGTCATGGCGCACCTGGGCCACCCGTGGCAGGCGGACACGATCGCCGTCATCCGAAAGCAACCCAACGTCTATGCCGACGTGTCGGCCGGGTTCTACCGGCCGTGGTCGTTCTACGGCGCCATGCGGCTGGCGACCGAGTGGAACGTGCTCGACAAGCTGCTGCTCGGGTCGGACTTCCCGATCGCTACGGCCCGCGAGACCATCGACGGGCTGCGCGCGGTCAACGCTCAGCTCGCCGGGACCGGCATGCCGCGGGTTCCGGACGACGCGGTTGAAGCCATCATCGAGCGCGACGCCCTCGCCGCGCTCCAGTTGGACCCGCCTGCCGGGTCATGACGACCAGGCTCCCGGCAACCACGCTGGCTGACGACGGACTCCGGGAGCGGCTCCGCGCTGTCCACTGCTACGCGGTCACGCCATTCCGTGCCGACGACCCCGCGATCGACGAAGCGGCGCTCGCGTCAAATCTCGACTGGCTCATCGAGCATCGCGGCCGCGTCATCGCCCGGCGGCGGTAGCGGCGAGATCGATGCGCTATCGGTCCGAGAGCTGGAGAGCGTCGCCCGCGCGGCAGCGGGCGCAGTTCGTCGCCGCGCGCTCCCGATCGCGACCGTGCCCGGCGATCTGGGCGCGGCACGTGAGCTGCTGCCCGCGTACGAACAGCTTGGCCTGGAGGTCGTCCTGGCGGTGCCGCCGCTCATCCGCGGCCGCGTCCCGACGGACCTCGAGGGTGTCGCCGAGTACTACGAGGCACTGGGCGACACCACCCGGCTCCCGCTCATGCCGTACGACACCCAGCGTTGGCCGGCCAAGATGTTCGACCGGCTGGCTCGGATCCCGAGCATCGTGGGCGTAAAGGATCCCTGCGAGGACGACCTACCGATGTTCCGCGCGATCCAGCGGCTCGGCCGGCGGTTCGTCTGGATCGGCAACAAGCGACACGACCCGGGCGTGGTCCACCTCCGTTACCAGATGGGTATGGAAGGGTTCACCTCCGGGATGGCGAATTGCCTGCCGGAACGGGAGCTACGGATGCACGAAGCAGCCGTCGCGAGCGATTGGAACGAGGTGATCCGGCTTCAGTCTCTTAACGCTGAGCTGGAGCGGGCAGGCGATTCCAGCGACGACGCGGCGAAGGTGAAGGCGAGCATGGACGCCGTCGGTCTCCATGGTGGCCGGGTGCGCCCGCCGCGCCGCGACGTGCCCCGAACGACGAGGGCACGACTCCGGCGGGCCATCGACGCACTTGTCGCGACGCTGGACGAATCAGGGGTAACGGAGCGATGAGTGCCGAAGCTCGGATCGCGGAGCTCGGCCTGGACCTCCATCCGGCGGTAACGGGGAGCCGCAATCGGGTCGGCGCTGTGCGGACGGGCAACCTCGTCTACACGTCGGGCCATGGCCCGGCGAAGCGCGCGGACGGGTCAACGCTCTCTGGCAAGATCGGCCGCGACCTGACGCCCGAGGAAGGCAACGAATCGGCCCGACTCACCGGCCAGGCACTGCTTGCGACTCTCCGCGCGGAGCTCGGCTCGCTGGACCGGGTTCGGCGCGTGGTAAAGGTGCTCGGGATGGTCAACTGCGCGCCCGGCTTCATCGCCACTTCCGCGGTCATCGACGGCTGCTCGGACCTGTTGGTCGACGTCTTTGGCGAAGCGATCGGCCGGCACTCGCGCTCAGCTGTGGGCGTCGCGGAACTCCCGCTCGACTTTCCCGTGGAGATCGAACTCATCGTCGAGGTCGACTAGGGGGATCAGGGTTCGTAGAACACGTCCCGGTGCTGCACGCGGGTTGCGAGCTGAAACATCAGATACTAGACTCACGGCTGGGCCGGGTCGATCACGGCCACCCAGGAGGACGAGGAGGCCCGCGATGGACCGTGAACAGAACCCCGAAGTCAGCGTGCGAAACGTCCTGAGCCGGCGTCAGTTCCTGCGTGCGACCGGCGGTGCCGTGGTCGGCGTCACGACGGTCGGCGGCGTCGCCTGGGTCGTCGCAGCGTGCAGCCCGGGAGCGGCGCCGAGCGCCGCACCGTCGGTCGAACCATCCGTCGGCGCAGGAACCTCACCTTCGGCGACCGCGGCGATCAACGGCGTGACGCTCGATGTCATCGCCCTCGACGGGGAGGACGGGAAGAAGGAGCTCGAGGCCTGGCGGCAAGAGCGGAGCATCACGCTCGCCTCCACGCCGCTCGCCAGCTGGGATGCGGCGTTCGCGAAGCTGAAGACCGACACATTCGACATCGCGCTGGTCGCGAACCCGTATGTCTCGGTCTGGGCGGCGGCGGGTGTCCTCCAGCCCATCGACACGACCCGCCTCACCAACTGGTCGGCCATCTATCCGGCCCTGAGCGAGGGCGATTTCCTGCGCGGACCCGACGACCAGATCTACGCAGTCCCGATCGCCTGGGGCGACGGGCCGTACATCTACGACCCCGCCAAGGTGCCGACGCCGCCGCAATCGGTGATGGAGCTGCTCGACCCGGCATGGAAGGGCCGCCTGATCATGTTCGACGACCCGATCATGGCCTTCCACACGATCGGCGTCGCGAAGGGCTACGGCGACGAGAGCCGGTACACGAAGGAGCAGCTCCAGGACGTCGCGGTGGAGACGAGGAAGCTGCTCGCCAACGTCGTCGCGTTCGCCCAGGGCTACCAGGACGCGACCGACTACCTGGTGCGCGGCGAGGCCGACCTTGCGGTCTCAGGCTGGGAGGCGATGCTGACCTGGGCCAAGGACAAGAACGTCACGCTCGATTTCGATTTCCTCGACGAGGCGCACGGCGGCGGCTGGTGCGACAGCATGGGGATCCCGACAGACGCCAAGGACATCGACGCTGCGTACGCCTACATCGATGCCCTCATCGCGCCCGATGCGAACGCGGCCGTCGCGACCAACCTGATCTCGGGAACGGTCAACAGCCTGGCCCTCGACAAGGTGGCCCCCGAGGCGAAGATCTACGACTACTCGCTCGTCGAGAGCGCCACGAGTCCCATCAAGTTCGAAGCGTGGACCCCGCCCCTGACCGCGGACGGGGATGTCGCCACGAAGGAGGACTGGGACCAGGCCTGGAAGGACCTGCGGGCGGGCGCGTGAGGCCTGTCGCCCGGGCCACGGACGGATGATCGCGACAGCTCCCCCGCAGCGGCGTGGGCTCGGACCGTGGCTCCAGCTCGCACCGACCCTGCTCTACTTCGCGGCGCTCTTTCTGGGGCCGTTGCTCCTGCTCGTCGCGTACAGCCTGTTCACGTTCCGTGACTTCCGATACGTCCCGGAACTGAACGCGGGTAACTACCTCGAGGTTCTGACCAGTCCTGCGTTCCAGTTGATCTTCGCGCGAACGGCCGTGATCGCCCTTGTCGTGACCGTCGTCGTGCTCCTCATCGCGTACCCGTTCGCGTACGTCGTCACATTCGCCCTGCCACGACGGCGCCAGACGATCTATTTCCTGGTCCTCGTCACCCTGTTCGGAAGCTATCTCGCCCGGATCTATGCGTGGCGGACGATCCTCGGCTCCGAGGGTGTGATCAACAGCTCGCTGCTGGGTCTCGGCGTGATCGACGAGCCGCTGAAGTTCCTCCTGAATAGTCCTGTCGCCGTCGTCATCGCGCTCACGAACTTCCTGATCCCGCTGGCGGTGCTGCCGATCTACTCCGCGATGCAGAACGTGTCGCCCGGTCTGCTCGAGGCCGGACGCGACTTGGGTGGCGGGCGCCTGCAGGTGTTGCGGGGCATCGTCCTGCCGCTGACGCTGCCCGGCGTCCGCGTCGCGGCCGCATTCACCTTCATCGCGGCAGCGTCCGACTACGCCACGCCGACCCTGTTGGGCGGTCCGATCGGGCGGATGGCGGGCGGTGCGATCGTCCAGGAGTTCTCCTCGACCCTGGACTGGCCGCTTGGTGCCGCACTCGCGCTGACCCTCGTTGCGCTCCTGGTGATCATGGTCGGCCTGCTTTCGTTCGTGGTCCGGTGGCTGGCGCGTTGAGCGGGGGTGCGGCGGCGGCCGGCGAGGTCGCAACGACCCGCGCCGCCACCGAGGCACGTCACCGCCGCCCGATCCATCAGCGCGCAGCCGCGACGTACGTCGTGCTCGTCTTCGCGTTCCTGTTCTCGCCGCTCGTCGTGGTGGTGGTGTTCTCCTTCAACGCCATCCCGCGGATGGCGCTCCCCATCACCGATGTATCGCTCCGCTGGTACCAGGGTGTCTTCGGCGACCCGGAGGTGGTCCGGGCGATCGGCCGGTCGGCGCTGGCCGGACTGGCGACGGCCGTGATCGCGGGGCCGCTCGGAATCGCCGCCGCGCTCGGCCTGCATGGCCTCTCGGCACGGACGCGCTCTGTGCTGCTCAGCGCCGTCCTGATCCCGATCATGGTCCCCGGCCTGCTGTTGGCGATCGCATTGGCGCTCTACTACCGTGAACTGCTTCGCATCGAGTACTCGCTCCCGGCCGCCGCAGCCGGACACGTCCTGATCGCACTCCCATTTGTGATCCTGACGATGAACTCTGCTGTCGCAGGATTCCGCTTCTCGATGCTGGAGGCGGCCCGCGACCTCGGCGCGACCCGCTGGCAGGCGTTCACGACGGTGACGCTGCCGCTCCTTCGCCCGGCCGTGCTCGGCGCGATGCTGCTGTCGATCGCCATCTCGGTCGACGAGTTCATCGTCTCGTTCTTCGTTGCCGGCCGCGAGACCACCCTCCCGATGCTCATCTGGAGCCGCGTCGTCCGCGGGGTCGACCCGAGCCTCAACGCACTCGCCACGATCCTGCTCGTCGTCACGTCGCTGCTGGCGCTGCTGGCATCTCGCCGCGCCACGGTGAGCGTGTGAGCACGGGCGCGCCGGCGGCGATCGCTATGGAGCGGGTGACGAAGCGGTTTGGGTCGTTCGCCGCCGTCGACGACGTCTCGCTCGAGGTGGTAGAGGGCGAGTTCTTCGCGCTGCTCGGTCCTTCGGGGTGTGGCAAGACGACGTCGCTGCGGATGATGGCCGGCTTCGAGCGGCCGGACGCGGGATCGATCGCCCTTCGGGGCCGAGACATAACGGACGTGCCGCCGAACCGCCGGCCGGTCAATCTCGTCTTCCAGCACTACGAGCTGTTCCCGCACATGACGGTCTTCCAGAACGTCGCCTACGGCCTGCGGTTGCGAGGCGTCGCGAAGCGCGAGATCGCGGAGCGCGTCGTGGAGATGCTCCACGTCGTGCGGGTCGAGGAGCTCGCCGGACGCGACGCGCGCACCCTCTCCGGTGGACAACAGCAACGCGTGGCCCTCGCTCGCGCCCTGGTCAACCGTCCGGCCGTGCTGCTCCTCGACGAGCCGCTGAGCGCCCTGGACGTGAAGCTCCGGAAGCAGATGCAGCTGGAGCTGAAGGCGATCCAGCATTCGCTCGGGACGACGTTCGTCTACGTCACGCACGATCAGGAGGAGGCACTCCTGATGTCAGACCGCGTCGCGATCATGGACCGCGGACAGGTGCTCCAGGTCGGCACGCCTCGGGAGATCTACGAGCGGCCGGCGGCGTCCTTCGTCGCGGACTTCGTCGGGTCGCTCAGCCCCTTCGAGGTGCGCGTCGACGGGTTTCGCGACGGCATGGTGCAGATGCATCCGACTCCCGACGAGCGCGTCGCCATCAGGCTCCCGGGCGGCACCATCACGGAGGGTGCCCTGCTCCGAGCTGCCGTGCGGCCGGAGCGGATCCGGCTCCTCGCAATCGGGAGCGTGCCGGCCCCGACGGACACCGCGCTGCACGGCGTGATCGAGGCGATCGACTACGTCGGCACGCTCAGCCACTACCGCGTCCGGACGGCGCTCGGGACGCTCCTCAGCCATCGCCTCAACGACGATCCCACCGGAGCGCCTGCCCTAGGCGCCTCGGTCACCGTCACATGGAGCGCGGACGCGGCGTTCGTGCTCCCCGACTGATCCGCCCATTCCCATCGGTGTCGGCCTGCCCGACCCCGTCCAGCCGATCAACCGATACGGAGGCCCAGATGCTCATCGGCTACGTCAGCGACGAGATGCACATCGCACTGGCGGATGTCCAACTCGAGTTCCAGCGCGACGGGGATTCGATCGAGGTTCGCTCCCGGGCCACCGGCGCCGTCCACGCCGATCTGGAGGCGGGCCGCTGGCGGGTCACGCTCCATCACCCGGGGTACAGCCGGAAGACCGTGGACCTGGATGTGGCCTCGTCGATGACACCGCACCGGTTCCGGCTGATGTCGGGACGGCTGCTTGGCTACGCCTGGCCGAAGTGGGTACTCGGCGGCGACCGAGTCGAGCTCCGCGTCAATGCCGTGCAGCCCTACCGGGCCAGCCTGTGGCGCTACGGGTGGGAGAAGCAGCACGTGGCCGACATCGGGCGGTTCGAGTCGTTCGGTCCCGCCGGCGATCAGCAGTTCGTGCCGGACGGCGATTTCGCGTCGACAGGTGTTGACTGGAACCACCACGGCCGACGCTTCCCGCCCGACGGCCGGTCGTTCCTCACCGCGCCGACGCGGACCGGCCTGTACTGGATCCACCTTGAGGCCGAGCGCACGGACGCCTTCTTCTCGTTTCCGCTCATCGTCGCGCCTGCCGAGCCGCGCGCTTCGGTCGCGGTGCTCTGCTCGAACATCGATTGGAACGCCTACAACGACTTCGGCGGCCGAAGCAATTACGTTGCCGCGTCGGGCCTGCCGCAGGAGCCGGTCGTGAATCCGCACCAGGACGGGCCATACCTGCGGGACACGGGTGGTCGATTCTGGGACCGTGACCAGTACGACCCCCTCAGCTTCGACCGACCGGAGCCGGTCAATCGTGTCGAACGCGACACACGGATCACGGATCCGATGCACCGCGTCGGCGAGGAGCACATCGCACCCGCGACCTGGCGGCTCCTCGGCTGGCTCGAACGCGAAGGGTTCGCCCACGACGTCTGGGCGGAGACGCAGCTCCACGAAGGCACCATCGACCTCGATGCGTATCGGGTCGTGATCCTCGACCAGCACCCCGAGTACTGGTCGCGCGACATGTACTTCCGCCTCAAGTCGTGGGTCTTCGAGCGCGGCGGAAGACTGATGTATCTCGGCGGGAACGGGATCAACTGTGAGGTGGAGTTCGTGACACCGACCGCGACGGTCCACCGCAACACGGACCTGTCGACATGGATGGAGAAGCGCTCGTTCGCGGACGTGCCCGAGTCGCGCATGCCCAGCCGCTTCAGTCGCACAGTGGAGGACGAAGCCAACCTGCTCGGCGTCTCGACGACGCTGACCGGTATGGGGACGGGCGCCCCGTACCGCATCGTGCAGGGCGAGCACTGGGCGTTCGAAGGGACCGGCCTGGACACAGGCGATGTCTTCGGCGTGGCGTGGCTCGACATGCGCAACGACGGCGGTGGCGCGTCCGGGCATGAGACCGACAAGCGCAACGCGTCGACGCCGACGAACGCCGTGATGCTTGCCAAGGGGATGAACCCCAACAACGGCGGCGGCGAGATCGTGACGGTCGAGACGCCGTCGGGCGGCGCAGTGTACTCGGTCGGCTCCATCAGCTATATCTGCTCGCTGCCGGTCGACGATCAGGTTTCGCGCATCACCGCGAACGTGCTCCGGCGATTCCTGGGTTGACGGAGCGATCTGCGATGCTGCCCGAGGCCGACACGTACGAGGAGCTTCGCAGCGCGTTCCGCTGGGTGCTGCCCGCCGCGTACAACATCGGCGTCGACACGTGCCACCGCTGGGCCGCCGCCGAACCGGATCGGCTCGCCCTGCTCCACCGGCGCCCCGATCGGGTCGACCGGTGGACCTTCGGCGATGTCAGCCACGCGGCGAACCGGCTCTCGAACGTCCTTGCCGGGCACGGGATCCAGCGTGGCCATCGCGTGGCGATCCTGCTGCCCCAGCAGCCGGAGACGGCGATCGCCCACGTCGCGGTCTTTTCGATGGGCGCCGTGGGGGTGCCACTCTTCACGCTCTTCGGCCCGGACGCGCTCGAGTACCGCCTGGCGGACAGCGGCGCGAGCGCGCTCATCACCGACGCCGCCGGCGTAGAGAAGGTGGCCGAACTCCGTGAAAGTCTGTCGGCGCTTCGTCTGGTCATCAGCGTCGATGAGCGGGGCGACGGCACAGCGCTGGAGTGGGCGGACGAGGTCTCGCGTGCGTCAGACCGGTTCACCCCGGTCGAGACGGTGCCCGACGACCCGGCGTTCATCTCCTACACCTCGGGCACCACTGGTCCGCCGAAAGGCGCGCTGCATGCCCACCGCTCGCTCCTCGGTCACCTGCCTGGTGTCGAGATGCCGCATGACGGCTTTCCGCGCGACGGCGATCGGTTCTGGACGCCCGCCGATTGGGCATGGATCGGCGGACTGATGGACGCGCTCCTGCCGGCCTGGCACCACGGCGTGGCCGTCGTCGCCCATCGGCCGTCGGGGCGGTTCGACCCGGAGGACGCGTTCCGGCTGATGGCTGAGCTCGACGTGCGCAACATGTTCCTGCCCCCGACCGCGCTGAAGCTGATGCGCCAGGTGCCGCGCGCTCGCGAGCGCTTCGGGCACGATGTCCGGTCGATCGGGTCGGGCGGCGAGCCGCTTGGTGCGGAGCTGCTTGGCTGGGGTCGCGAGACGTTCGGGCTGACGATCAACGAGTTCTATGGCCAGACCGAATGCAACCTCGTCGTCTCCAACCGAGCGACGATGATGCCGGTCAACCCAGGCTCGATGGGTCGGGCCGTCCCCGGCCATGACGTCGCGATCGTCGACGGAGATGGTGTCCCCGTCGCGGCAGGAGTCCTCGGCCAGGTCGCCGTGCGCCGCCCCGACCCGGTGACGTTCCTCGGCTACTGGAACGATGCCTCGGCGACCGAGCGGAAGTTTGCTGGCGAATGGCTCCTGACCGGCGACACCGGCACCCTCGACGAGGGCGGCTACGTCTGGTTCGCCGGTCGCGACGACGATGTCATCACCTCGGCCGGCTACCGGATCGGGCCGGGCGAGATCGAGGACTGCATGCTGACGCACCCGGCCGTCGCGATGGCGGCGGTGATCGGGGTCCCGGACCCGGAGCGGACGGAACGGATCAAGGCATTCGTCGTGCTCCGGGATGGCACGGGGCCGGCGGACGCCGCTCTTGCCGAGGAGGTGCGTGACCACGTGCGTCGCCGGCTGGCGGCCCACGAATACCCGCGCGATGTCGAGTTCGTCACCGAGCTCCCGCTGACCGCGACCGGCAAGATCATGCGCCGCGTCCTCCGCGACCGGGAACGCGAGCGAATGGCTGCGGAGTCTGGAACCACCCTGCTCGAGGAGGCCCCTGCGTGACCGTCATCGACGACCTGCTCTCGCGCGTCGACGCCCGCCGCATCGTCGAAGCGACGCGGACCATCACCGCGCTGACCGTCCCCGATGGCTCGGAGGGCCCCCGCGCCAGGGCCGTCGCGGATCTCCTGGCGCACCCGCGCATCGGGGTGCACCTCGACCCGGTACTGCCCGGCCGGCCGAACGTCATCGCCCGCGTCCGCGGCTCCGCTTCGGGCGAAGCGCCCGGACTCCTGCTCAACGGTCACCTGGACGCCGGATACGTCAAGGACGGCTGGCGACACGACCCGCTCGATGCATGGGAGGAGGACGGGAAGCTGTACGGGGGCGCCGTGAGCGACATGCTGGGCGGGGTCGCCGCCATGATGGATACGTTGCTCGCGGCCGCCGACGGTCCGCCGCTGCCCGGTGACGTGGTCCTGCTCGCGAACATGTACCACGACAGCAATGGCCTGGGGACGAAGTACGCGCTGGCCTCCGAGGGCGGCTGGCCGCGCTTCGGCATCAATGGCGAGCCGACCTCGAACACGATCCTCACGCGCCACGGCGGATGCGTGAAGTTCGAGATCGCCTTCACCGGACGGGTCGCGCACATCTCGCGCGCCGAGGAAGGGGTCGAGGCACTGGCGGCAGCCGTCCGCGTCTACGACCGTGTCCGTTCGCTCGACTTCAGCCACGAGCCGGACCCCGATCTGCCGACGCTACCGCGCGTCCAGGTCGGGGTGCTGCAGGGCGGATTCGCGGCGGCCGCCGTCGCACCGACGGCGATCATCCAGGGCGATGTCCGGACCGTGCCCGGGATGGACTGGGTGTCGGTCCGCGCCGACCTCGAACGGGTCGTAGCCGAGGCCTGCCCGCCGGACGTCTCGGCGCACGTTGCGTGCCTCGTCCGCCAGCGACCGCACACGGGGCCCGAGTCGGGTCCACTGTTCGACGCCCTGCGCGCTGCCCACCGGCGCGTGGCCGGCACCGACCCTGCGGTCAACGTGGAGCGCGCGTCGCAGTCGTTCGTCACGGACGCGGTGGACATGGCCAAGGCCGGCATCGAGACGCTCGTCTACGGGCCCGGCGCGTGGCACTACGAGCCGAACGAGTGGATCGGCGTCGACGAGATGGCGGACGCAGCGCGCGTCTACCTCGCGACGGCCGCCCTGCTGATGGGCGTCGAGACAGCAGTTGGCGCCGGATGACGCCGATCCGCGTCGGCATCATCGGGATCGGGATGATGGGCCGTGAGCATCTCGAGATCCTGGCGACGTCGCCCAGGGCGGACCTGGCTGTTGCCTGCGACCTGGATCCGGCGGTCCGCGACGCAATCCCTGGGTCCGTCCCGTTCACGACCGACATGGAACGGGCGCTTGATACCGATGCCCTGGAGGCCGTCCTCATCGCCACGCCACAGGCGCACCACTTGCCCGCGGTCAAAGCCGCCCTGGAGCGCGGACTCGCCGTGCTCTGCGAGAAGCCGATCGCGGACACACTCGCGGCGGCCGACGTGCTCGTCGCACTCGGCTCGCAGCCTGGAGTAGACTTGGTGATCGGGCACATGTACAGGTTCGACCCCCGCTATCGCGCGATCCAGGAGGCCGTCGCGGCGGGTTCGATCGGCCGACCGGTCCAGCTGACATCTCGAGGGAATGTCCCCGACTTCGAAGGGCGGCTCCTGGCGGGCCGAACGACATTGGCGGTCGAGAACGGCGTCCACACCTTCGACCTGATGCAGTGGCTCGCCGGCCCGATCGTCCGGGTCTACGGGGAGGCGGCCTCGACCCAGACGCTCGGGCCCGACCTCGTAGATTCGATCGTGGTCACCGTTCGCTTCGCATCCGGTGCGACCGGGATGTACGCGACCTCATGGATCATGCCATCGGCGACGGGGCATGCATCCGAGCACGCCTTCTCGATCCTGGGCAGTGCGGGCCTGGCCTGGATCGACGGCCGCGATGCTGGGGCCGGTATCGTCGGCAGCGCCGGTCTCGCCTTCCCACCGACCATCACCTACCGCGACCCGTCGGGCATGCCGTACGGGCTGTATCGCACCGAGGTGGAGCACTGGCTCGCGCACGTCCGCGACGGACGGCCGTGGCCCGTGACCCTGGAAGAGGCGCGCTCTGCACTGGCGTGTGCGATCGCGGCGGACCGGTCGATGGCCGAGGGGCTGCCAGTCGAGCTTGCCGAGGTCCCGGCGTGACGAAGAGCGAAGCTGCGCCGATCGAGTACACGGTGCGGAGTATCAGTGTCGGCACGTTCGAGGAACCGGGTCCGGCCGTGTTGTGGCAGAGCCGCTTCGACGAGTGGATCCGACTACGGCTCCAGCTCGTGATCATCCAGAGCGGCGGTATCACGGCGCTGGTCAACACCGCGCTGCCGGACGACCTCTCGGCGCTGCACGCCGAGTTTCCCGACGCACTCATGTGGCAGCCGCCCGGGCGCCGGGGGGCCACGATCCGGACCCCAGAGGAACTCCAGGGACCGGCGCTCGCGGCCGCCGGTGTCCGGCCGGACGACGTCACCCACGTGATCCTCACGCCGATCGTCCGTTACACCACGGCGACCCTGGACCAGTTCCCGAACGCGCGGATCTGCCTCTCGAGGCGCGGCTGGATCCACTACCACACGACCCACCGACACCCGCACGACCACCGCGCGGCGTTCTCGCGCGAAACGCTGGTCCACCTGGTCACGGACTGGTGGGACCGCGTCGAGCTACTCGACGACGAGCACGAGATCGCGCCGGGGCTCCGGACGTGGCACTCAGGCGTTCACCATCGCTCGTCGCTCGTGGTGGAGGTCGACACTGCCGACGGCGTGGTCGCCATCTCGGACTCGTTCTTCGTCTATCAGAACATCGAGGGTGACGACTGGCGCCCGCTCGGGCTGAATGAGAGCTTCGAGGAGACGTTGGCGACGAACGCGCGCGTCCGGCGGACGGCTCGCCACATCATCCCTCTCTACGACGAGGCCGTCTTCGAGCGCTATCCGAATGGGTGGATCGCACCTCGACGCCTGATACGGTGACCGCCCGCAGGCCTTCAGCCGTCCGAGGGGCGAGACGCGGGTTGCGGCACGGGTGTCGCTAGTAGGTCACCTTCGTCTTCCGGGCGCTCCGCGTCCGGGCGCGCGCCACGCGCGGATGGCGTCCTGACCCCGCTGTAAAAGTGATGACGGCGTAGGCTCCAAAGCGGACCTAGGAAGTTCGCAGGAGGAGACCACGCCGTGGATCGAAGAATAGCCCCCAGCGTCCAGGTCGAGGCCGCGATCGCGGCCGCCCTGCTCACCGGGTTCGAGGAGCCCGACCGGCTCACCGAGCTCGGACGTCTCGGCGCCCGGCTCGTCCTCCAGCGGGCCCTCGAGGACGAGCTCGCGGCGTTCCCCGGCCGGGCCCGCTACGAGCGGACCGAGACGGCCGCCGAATCCCGGAACGGCCACCGGCTGCGCCGGATCCAGACCGCCGAGGGCGAGCTCACGATCGCCATGCCCCAGGTGCGCGAGACGCTCACCCGCTTCGTCAGCGCGACGATCCCCGACACCCGGGCGATCGTCCGGACCCGACCGCTCGAGGCCCTCGTCATCCGCGCCTATGTGCGGGGCCTGTCCGATCGTGACATCGAGAGTCTCCCCCGGGAGGCGGGTCTGGACCACATCAGCAAGACGGCGGTGAGCGGCATCTGCCGCGAGCTGCGCGATCGATACCGGGCGTTCCGCGCCCGCAGCCTCGCCGATGTCCGCCTGCTCAGCCTCATGCTCGACGCGATCTACCTACCGGTCCGGCCCGATGGCCCCAAGGAGGGCGTCCTCGTCGCCTGGGGCTTCACCGTCCAGGGCGAGCGGGTCCTGCTCGATGTCTGCCTCGGCCAGCGCGAGCGGGTCGAGGACTGGCTCGACCTCGGCCAGGGCCTCCTCCGGCGCGGTCTCCGGTGCCCGCTCCTCGTCGTCAGTGACGGAGCTCCGGGCCTGATCAGGCGATCGGCGAGCTGTGGCCCGACGCCGACCGCCAGCGCTGCGCGGTCCATCGCCTCCGGAACGTCCTGGCCAAGCTGCCGAAGCGGCCGGGGCTCCACGACCGGGTCCGGGCCGCCTACTGGGCCGCCCTCGACGGAGCCACGACGCCGGCCGAGGCCGAGGCCGCGCTGCGGGTCCTCGTCGGCGAGCTCGGCCGCGAGTACCCATCGGCCGCCGCCTGTCTCGCCGACGACCTTGCGGCGCTCACCGTCCACCTCGCCTATCCGCTCCGGCTCAAGAGGAGGCTGCCCTCGACGAACCTGCTGGAGCGGTCGCTGGATGAAGTTCGGAGACGGACGAAGGTCATCGGTCGCTTCCCGGGCGAGACCTCGTGCCTCACCCTCGCCTGGGCGGTCATGGACCTCGTCATCGCCGGTGGCCGCGGCCTTGACTTGACCCTCCCTGAGCGCCATCAGATCGCCGCCATCGTCGTGGCTCACTCGACCCCGCAGACGGGGAGGAGCGGATCGCCTAACCTACCCGTGCCGAGGAGCCTCTGCCGTCAGAGCTTTTCCACCAGAACCGGAACGCGACCGCGCGCCATTGCGACCGAGCCAGGCGCGGTGCCGTCGCGGTCAGGCTTCGCCAGGTCCAGCTGGCGCCAGTATTCGCGCGCCAGGTTGAAGTGCTCTAGCATCAGCCGCTCCGCCGCCGCCGCGTCCCTGTCGAGGAGCACTTCACAGATCCGCTGATGCTCCTCGAGGATCCGCCGCGCCTCCGCCGGATCCAGGTACTCCTTGCGATGGACGCGCTCGAACGGGGTCAGCGTGTCCACGAAGCGGACGATGAAGTCGTTTCGGCTCGCCTTGCGGATGAGTCGATGGAACTCGGCGACCTCGTCAATCCGGGTCTCGGGCTCGCTCATCTCGACCGTCAGGCGGGTCATCTCCTCGGTCAGGACTCGAAGACGATCGCGCTCGGCATCGGTCATCCGCTCGGCGGCGAGCCGCGCGGCGATCGCTTCGAGCACCCCGCGGATCTCCTCGATTTCCTCGACCGGGATCTGGACAAGTCGTGAGACGACGGCGCCGCGCCGCGGTTGCGAGACGACCAGACCCTCCTGTTCGAGGCGTCGGAGCGCCTCCTTGACCGGCGTCGTGGAGATCCCCATCTGAGCCGCAACGTCGCGTTCCTTGACCCGCTGCCCAGGCGCCAGCGTGCCTTCGAGGATCGCGTCGCGGATGTCTCCGTACGCGATGTCGCGCAGCGACCGCACGTCCGTCGGCTGGAACAACCGACCAGGATCGTCTACCGAGTCGAACGACATGGCTGCACCTCAGGCGTCCATGCGCCAGCGCGCGAGGACTGCTTCGTTCAGGGTGATACCGAGGCCCGGTGCCGTGGGTGGCCGGATCGCTCCGTCGGAATAGTCGAGATCCTCGTTGATGATGTCGACGGGGTAGCGCAGGTGCCCGGTGATGTCGCTCTCGTACGCCAGGTTCGGCATGCAGACGGCCGCATGCGCCATCGCGGCCGTGCCGATGCCGAGCTCGCATTGGCTGCCGATCGCCACCAGCAGGCCCGCCGCTTCACCGATAGCGGCCGCCTTCATCGCGGCGAGCAGGCCACCGGCCTCGCTGACGTAGATCGCGAGCACGTCTGCGGCCTGTTCCCGAGCGATGTCGAACGCCTCGCTCCAGTGGCGCATGGACTCGTCCGCGAGGATCGGGGTCTCGATCCGCGCCCGGACCCAGGCGAGGTCGCGAAGGTGCCGCCGGCCGACCGGCTGCTCGACCAGCTGGAGCCCGTGGCGCTCGAGCCTGCGCACCTCTTGCACGGCCTCCTGCGGGGTGCGGAAGCCCGAGTTGGCGTCGACGACGATGTTCACGGCGTCACCGAGCGCCGAGCGGACCGATGCGACCATCTCGTCGTCGAGGCCCGTCCCTGGGCGGCCGATCTTGATCTTGATCGTCCGATAGCCCTGCTCGACGTAGCGCTGCGCCTCCTCGACGCCTGCCTGGGGAGGGCCGAACGCCAAGCCCCAACGCAGGTGGACTCGGTCCCTGACCCTGCCCCCGAGCAGCTCGTGGACGGGAAGCCCGCGGACCTTGCCCGTGATGTCGAGGAGCGCCATCTCGACGGCCGCCTTCGAAGGCTCGGTGGCCGGCCACCGCAGGACTTGATCCATCCGGACGATCGCGTCGTTCAGCTGCGTCGGGTCGCAGCCGAGCAGCGCCGGGCCGAGGATCCGGTTCACGTCGTCGCATTGGATCGCGCCGGTGCGGCCGCCGTTCATGGAGATCTCGCCCAGCCCTTCGACGCCGTCGGACGTTCGCACCCGGACGATGCCGAACTCGGAAACCCGCAGCGGCGCCATCCCGCCCGCCGAGATCATCGGCTTGGTTCGTTGCGCCGCGACCGGGATCGCTTCGATCGAGGTGATCGTCAGGCCCACTCGGGGAACAGCTCCTTCCAGTTCTCGCCGATGATCTGGTCCTGGATCTCGGTGGGGATCATGGGGAGGCGCGTGCCCTCGACGACGTCATTCACGGCTCGAAGCCCGGCGATGACGTTCTCGATCGTCGCCGATGGGAAGTCGGACGCCAGCAACAGCTTGTGCATGACGCCGTACTCCATGGCGGTGACCATCGCCTGCCAGTAGCGCCACGGGCGGTAGTGGACGGCCGAGATGTCGACCCAGACATTGGGCGCCTTGCGGACCAGGGCGATCAGGTCCTCCTCCCAGGGGTGGCCGAGGTGGGCGACGATCATCCGGAGTTCGGGAAAGTCCGTCGCGACATCCTCGAGCTGGAGCGGCAAGGCCCAGCGCAGCTTGGCCAGGCTCGGGAACGTCGTCCCCTGGTGCCACATGATCGGGATGCCGAGCTGTTCGGCGCGCGAGAAGAGCGGCCAATGCCGCCGGTCGGTCGGGTCGAAGTGCTGGTACGCCGGACCGAGCTTCAGGCCGCGTAGCCCGAGCGTCGTCACGGCATGGTCGAGCTGCTCCACGCAGTCCGGTTCGTTCGGGTCGACCGACGCCCAGCCGACGAGCTTTTCCGGATGCTGGGCGACGTACTCGGCGATCAGCTCGTTGGGCACCCAGACCCCGGTCGCGCGGGCTTGCAGGCCAAAGACGACCACCTTGTCGGCCTGTTGCGCCGCGGCCCAGTGCGTCTCGGGCGTCGAGTCGTACGAGTGCAGGTCGAGCGAAGGGGCATGGGCGCGGCCGCCCGACATCTGGAGCTTGACCAGCTTCGAGGCGAGCGCCTCGCTCGCGAACCGCTCGCTGACGTGTTCCGGGTACCACATCACGTGCGTATGGACATCGACGATCATGGGCGGGCACCCGCGTCTACGGGCTCGGCGCCGGGCTCCAGGTGCCACGAGCGCGGCACTTCCAGGCGGAGCGTCATCGGGATCGCGCCACCGAACGCCTGTCCAATCCGCAGGTCGCCGGCCAGTGAGAGAAGGGCCAGCGCCTCCGCTGGCTCCAGGCCGTACCTCGACTCCAGCGCACGCACCATCGCCTCGACGGCCTCTCGGCGAGCGATCGGAAACTCCTCGTCGGCGGTCATTACCGCCAGCCGGTCTTCCCAGGCGACCCACGGCCACGAGAGCGCTGCGTTACGGAGCAGGTCGACGCGCAACGTCACGGTGCTCGCGATCTCCAGAGCGACGCCCGACAACTCGCCATCGCCCTGGACCGGGTGGACGTCGCCGACGAACAGCAGCGCATCGTCGACCGAGACCGGGAGCCAGACGCGCGCCCCGGCCGTGACGACCGCGTGGTCGAGGTTGCCACCATGCCGCCCCGGGATCCCCGCGTGGATCGGATCGCCAGCCGGCGCGGTCCCGATACAGCCGATCATCGGACGGGTGGGAAGCTCGAAGGCGCTGGAGAACGCGGCGCGGCCGCCGGTGACGCCGACCCGTCGAGCCAGCGGCCGCGGGACGCGGCCCGGCGCGAGCGGGTTCACGTGTGCGTGGCCACCCGCCCAGCCAGCGGGTTCCACGACGATGGCCAGCACATCGATGACGACAGCGTCGCCTGGTCGTGCTCCCTCGACGGCGATCGGCCCGGTGAGCGGGTTTCCGCGCGCCGGATCGGGTTTCGGAAGCTCGAACAGCGAGCCGACCGCGCGGTCGTCGAGCGCGCCACCCCGAGCGTCATGGGTCTCGACGACGATGGTCTCGCCCGGCGCGATCGTTGCGCGGGCGGGCACGCCGCGGTCGTATGCCGGCGTCAGCATGTCGCGCGTCAGGCGGAGCACCGGCCGGACGGCCGTCACGCGCCGACCGACGCGGGTTGGGAACCCTGGGCTCTCGAGGGCTGCTCGAGCGACCGCCACGACGTCAGGATGCTCGCGATGGCTTCCTGGTCGGCGTCCGTGACCTCGGACGCCGGAGCGCGGACGGGTCCCGCCGGGCGGCCGACCTGGCGCATGGCCGCCTTGACGACCGCGACGTTGTAGCCATCCGCGCTCCGGGCCCGCATACGCTCGAACGGCTCGACCATCGTCCAGATCCGCATCGAGGCATCGCGATCTCCGCGCTCGAGGGCCGCCAGCAAGGCCAGGGCAGGCGCCGCTGTGACGTTGACGAGTCCCGACGTGAACCCGACGGCGCCAGCCGCCCAGAAGAATGGCGCCCAGCGTTCGGCGGTGCCGCAGATCCATTGGAGGTCCGGTCGGTCACGGGTTGCGTCGACGGCTGCGGCGAACGCCGGGAGGTCGTTCACGGCGTACTTCACGGCGACGACACCCTCGATGTCGGTGAGGCGGCGAATGCCGTCGCCGTCGAGAACGGCCGAACGCAGGTACGGAATGAGCGGCAACGGGCTCGCTTCGGCGATCATGCGGCAGTACGCCACGAGCCCGTCGGGCGTGATGTGCGGGTTAGTGGGGTGGTGGACCATCACGGCGCCGGCGCCGACCTCTGCCGCGTGAGCGGCCTCCGCCGCGGCGTCCTCCGGACCGCCGCCCACGCCGACGACGACGAGCGCTGCATCGCGGCTGCCATGGTGGGCGCGAGCGGCCTCGACTGTCACCGCTGCGACGCGGCGACGCTCCAACGCGCTGAGCGCGAAGTATTCGCCCGTGTTCCCGCACGCAACAAGGCGGCGCACGCCGTCATCGAGCAGCGCCGGGACGAGGGAGCGGAGCGCATCCTCGTCGAGGGACGCCCGGTCGGCGGTGAAGGGGGTCACGGTCACGCCGAAGATGCCGCGATATCTTTCGCTGTCCAGCGGTGCCTCCTTGTTTGGTATCCGAGTCTGGATGTTAGTATCTGATACCTCAGCGGGCAAGGAAGCGTCTTTCCGCACGCCCCGAGGGGAGGCCACCAACGCCCGAGTCCCGCCTGCTCCGTTTCGAGGAATCGACCAGGGAGGCGCTTCGCAAGGCGGCCGTCGATGCCCTGCTCGTGCTACCGGTTGGCGCGATCGAGCAGCACGGGCCGCATCTACCCACCGGCACCGACACGTTCCATGCGGTCTGGATCGCGGAGCGCGCTGCCGCGCTCGCCGCGGAGCGCATACCGATCGTTCTCGCGCCGGCGCTCCCATTTGGGTCATCCGGTCATCACCTACCGTTCGGCGGGACGATGTCGCTGACCACGACCACGTACTACGCGGTCCTCACAGAGCTCGTCGAGTCACTCGTCGGGGACGGATTCACCCGGATCTTCATCCTCAACAGCCATGGCGGCAATCACGAGCTCGTGCAACTGGTAGCCCGTGACGTGGCCCTGCGACGGGCGGCGCACATCGCCGCGGGATCGTGGTGGGCGATCGCGTGGGACGCGCTTGTCGAGGCGAATGCCGGTCTCAACGGTCGATTTCCAGGGCACGCCGGCCGGTTCGAGACATCCCTCGTCCAGGCGATGCGTCCAGATCTCGTCGACAGCGGCTCGTTGCCCGAGCGCGACGAACCGACGGCACCGACGCGCCCCCATTTCGAGCCGCCATTCCGCGCGGAGCATCACGGACTCTGGCAGGCGATCGACGGATTCTCAGATAGCCCAGCACTGGCTAACCCCGGGCTTGGTACCCGGTGGCTGGAGGTCTCGGTCCAGCCGGTCGCGGAGGCGTTCGTCGCGTTCCAGCACGAATCCGGAGGCCCCGTGCGCGATTGACGATAATCGCTCGATTGCCGTAAAGCGCCTGGTGAGTGGCGCCACCGTCGCAACCAGACCACGTTTGCTGTGGGTCATCAGACTCAGTAAAATTTGGGGTAGGCCGGTGGCTTTCGTGCTCATCGGGAGCGAGGAATCGCGAAGATCGTCACCTTTGTCTAGATCAGGCGCTACTCAGCAGAACCACGTTCCAGTCGTCGGTCCCCTGAATCGGGATCAGCCTTAATTCCGAGTGGGCATGCGCACGTCCGACTCCTGTCGGGCGCGCCATAACAACCTCTGGCAGCGCGAGCGCCAGTCCGTGCCGGTACGCCTCAGGTGTGAGGCGCAGGCCGACGAAGCGCGGTCCTTCGATGACGATCCGTTCATATATCGCGTGGATCACGTCGGATTTCTCCTCTATTAATTCGGTCTTCTGCCAGGTTTTGGCGAGGGCGTCGAGCCATTCCGTCGCGCGGCGCGCAGGCAGGTCCCGGGCCGGCTGCGCCCCAACGATTTCCAATTCTCCG
>Ga0183260_10000831_pt1 | contig 26360 bp, 33 predicted proteins | sample AntDrymUQ4972206_2_FD_129768 | JGI IMG/M metagenome (GOLD analysis project Ga0183260, IMG submission 129768) | Polar desert sand microbial communities from Dry Valleys, Antarctica - metaG UQ497 (22.06) (version 2) (version 2) | ecosystem: Environmental > Terrestrial > Soil > Desert | place... | reverse complement strand
TTCGTCGACGACATCTGCGACGCCACCCTCGCCAACCCGGCCACCACATGGGAAACCGCCGACAACTACAACGCCACCCACCCGTTCAACGCCATCGATCGACTCAGCATCGCCATCACCTAGGTAATACGCGGCGGGAACCCGAACACCCCCACCCACCTGCGGAAACACCACACCACCAGGCCGCAGCTAGGAAACTACCGCTAGGTCGTGCTCCGACGGATCGAGGTCGAGCTCCAGGAAGCCGCTGTCGCTGATTCCAACGACGGCTGTAACTTTGCGGTGCTTTGGTTCGCACGACCTGACGTGGACGCGCTCGTGGAGGCCGTGACTCGACATGCCACGGATGCCATCGCCAGGCAGCAACTGAAGCCTCATCCGCACCGAGCAGGTTGGCTCGTCCGAGACGACGACGTCGGGGGTCGCAACTGAGCAGCGACCGCCAGCCCGCTGTTCGGCTCCTTCGACAGGGCCAGGGCGACGGGAAGATCGACTAGCACGGCGTCGACGGTCCCGCTCCGAAGGAGGCCGAGGCGACTCCGCCCTGCTCAGGACTCGATCGGTGGGCGCCTCGGGCGGATCTGCTCGGCGAGGTCGTCGACCGACGTGGACCCCCCGAACACTGCTCACCGGAGTCTCTTGGCGGCCTCGACGTCGGATACTTCGTTGTCGGACCGAACAAGAGCAGCGGTGGAACGCGTCGAGGTAATGCGGGAGAAGTCGAGCGCCCTATCGCGTTGCGCCGTCGGGGTCAACTGCGACAACGCCATGTCGGCTCCCCGAGGTCGCCGCTAACGAGCTGGGGGAACGACACCTCCACCACCTTGACCTGCATCAGCCCGAACCGGTCGGCGATCGCAGCCGCAGGCCCTGCTCGAACCCGCCTGACGGAGCGTCGGCTGGACCCCTCCCAGGCCAGAAGCCGGGCGCCGGCAGCGTCACGGCCGCGACCGAGAGCGTGCCGGGGGTGCGAGGGTAGTTTCCGCAGCCGTTGTGTCGCGCCGGTCGCCGCGCGTACAGGCGGACAGGGAAAGGGAGGCGAGCAGCGTCACCGCCGTCACCGCGCGCATCCCTACAGGGACCCGCCGGACCGACATCGCCGCACTCTATTGGCCCCTCCGGGCAGCGCTCCGTGGAGGTGGTGGACGTAATGCCCTGCTTGGCCTGCGACCTTGCTTGGGACCTTCGACGTGATTATATCGGCGAAGCCGAGAAGCCCAAGGAGGAACGATGGCGTTGAACTTGAACAGCATCATGCTGGGGTCGGAGGACTCCAAGAAGCTGGCCGACTTCTACACCAAGGTGCTGGGCGCGCCGAACCCGGACTGGAGCGACGAAGCAAACGGCTGGTTCGTCTTCCAGGCGGGCGATGGCGGCCTGGCGATCGGACCTCACAGCGAGGTCAAGGGCAAGAGCCAGCAGCCGGGGCGCGGTCATGCTCAACTTCTCGACGCCCGACGTGAAGGGCGAGTTCGAGCGCATCAAGACTCTCGGTGCCGAAGTCGTCGCCGAGCCATACGAGCCCGGGGGCGGCGGCGGGATGCTGATGTGCACCTTCGCCGACCGCGACGGTAACTACTTCCAGCTGGCGCCGCCCTGGAACCCGGAGGCGACCTAGTACGAGAGGGCGATGAGGCCGGCCCGGTGGGTGGCGCTCACGCGTGGCATGGACGGTGATGGCGATGTGGTCGCGGTCCCAGGTGGCGAACGGCTCCCCACCTTGAAGCCGACGATGGTTTCGTGCTTGGCCTGCCAGGCGAAGAGATGCTGGGGTGTGACGGCGATGAGGGTGTAGACGGTGGCGAGGGTTCAAGGTCGCGCCTAGCTGTCCCATCGCGCTTTTCACCGCTCTCGTACAACTACTGTCTCGCCTTATGGCGGGCCCGATCTTCGCAACGAGAACGCAGCAGTCTGCTCGCGCCGGGTCAGTGCCGCCGCTGCGTCGTCGGCGTCGTCGGCGTCGTCGGCGTGTCGGGCGGTCGGTGCGCCTGGCGATCACTCTGTCGGTGGTGACCACCGGTACGGCCATCGCCATCCCAGCCATTCGCGCCGAGCCGCCGTCGCTGCTGGTGGATGGGCACAAGGTGATCATCAAGTCGAAGTTGTTCACGGTGGCCGACGCCAGCGAGGCGGCCGGCGTCGACGTCCGGCCCGGTCCTGTCTACTCCGCCGTTACCCACACGCTGCTGGGCAACGACGGGCCTGCGCCCGAGCTCATGCTCAACGGCATGCCCGCGGCGGCGGACACCGTGGTCTACCACGGCGACAAACTCCAGGTTGTGCCGGCACCCGAGACGGTGGAGAGCGTCGTCACCCGCCAGCAGACGACCCAGGGGGTGTCGGCCGGAGGCCTGCCCGAAGTCGAGAAAACCCTGTTCCACCCCGGACACGGTGCAGTCATTGAGGAGAAGGTGGGCGAGCGCAGTGGCGAGGTGGTGTCGGCCGAGACGGCGGTTCCGGCGGTTCCGGCGGTGCCGGTCACCGACAAGCTGGTAGCGCTCACCTTCGACGACGGCCCCGACCCGACCTGGACGCCCCAGGTCCTGGAGATTCTGAGAAGTGAGGGCGTGGTCGCCACCTTTTGCGTGGTTGGCTCCATCGTGGAGCGTCACCAGGAACTGACCAGGCAGATCGTGGCGCAGGGACACATTCTTTGCAATCACACCTCCAACCACGCCCTGCTGGCTAAGGCACCAACAGACAAGGTGGTCTCGGAGGTGAACGGCGGCGCCGACTCGGTGAAGGCAGTGACGGGCGTCGACGCAGCCTTCTACCGACCGCCCGGCGGGCAGCTGTCGCCCACCGTCATCGCCGTCGTCCACGAGCGGGGGCAGCGGGTGTTGCACTGGTCGGTGGACACCATCGACTACCTGAAGCCCCCCGCTACGGTGCTGGTCGATCGGGTCATGCGCAATGTCGGCCCCGGCGCGATCGTCCTCATGCACGACGGCGGCGGTGACCGGTCCCAGACGGTGGCCGCGGTGCAACCGATGATCCGGGCGCTCAAGGACCAGGGATACGGCCTCACCACCCCGGCTGCGGTGAGCCCGGTTCCCGACGCCCGGTAGGGCCCACGCGGGGTCGGATCTGGGCTACTGGTGACGCCCGAGGGTGGCCGCTACAGCCAGGGCGGTGTGCGCACGCATGGATGGTCACGTCGGCCACGCCGTCGTCGTCGTCCTCCTCCGCCAGCCGAGCTTCGCCAGATCGAGCGCACCAGGCTGTAAGTGACATCGTGTAGGTCCCGGCCGCGGTCGGTGAGTCGGTACCGGGTGGGACCCCGAGCGTCGCCGACATACGCGCCGATGCCCGAGCCGAGGCGCAGGCCACCTCTCTTGACCGCCTGAGCGTCACCACGGCGTCGGTCGTGGACACGATTTCGGCGGTCCTGTGGTGCTGTGCCTGCTCGAACGCCGCCCCGCTGACGAGCGTCCTGGCGGGGAGCGCACCGCCGCCGCACTCGATGTCGATCTGCGGGTGCTTCCCGGCGCCGGCCACGCCTTGGCCGAAGAGCACCCTGAGGAGTGGCACCCCGATAAGGAGCTGGCGCTGCGGGATGGGGCCGCAGCGTGAGGTCGGCTTGTGGCGGTGTCCCGGAAGTCTTCGGATCTCGCGGCGGCTGCGTGTCACCCCCACGGCGCCGCTGTTCGTCTGTGGGGGAGAGAGGCCCGAAAGAAGGAGAGTCCGGTGGACACGACAAGGATGCGAACCCTCACGTTGGTTGCCGGGCTGGCCTGGCTGGTCGTTGCCGGCTACGGCCTGCGATCGGCCATCGTCGACGATGGCGACGACTGGGAGCTGGCGTACATGGTCTTCAGCGTGGCGCTGCTGGTCGGGGTCGCGCTCAGCGTCACCGTCGTCGGGTGGTCGACCAGCCAGAGTGATCGGCGGCGGCTGCGGATGGCTGGACTCGTCGTCGGCGCCGTCGGCGCCGCCGCCGCCATCATCGCTTGGGCCCTCCCGTTGTGGATGACGGTCCTGGGTGTCGGGTTCGCGATGATCACCGTCGCATCCGGGCCCCGCCAGCGCCGAGCGGTGGCACTCCTGGCCGTCGGTCAGCTGGTTGGGTTGGCGGTGATGTTCGCAGGGATCGTGGCCGAAGTCGGCAGACAGGACGAGTATGGCGACTACCCGGCGGCCGGCGGGATCGCTCTTGCGGTCACCGCGACGTTGACGATCATCGCCCTCGGCGAGCTCACGAGGAGCGTCAAGCAGCGACCGGTGATGCAAGGCGGCGAGGGACTGGCGGTGGGGCTGCGCAGCACCTAGTAGCCCACCCGCCGGCGGGACCGATGAGTTTGCGCGCCATCTGTCGTCTCAGCCGATGACAACATGACCGCAAGGTCTACGACGAAGAGGACGATGCGATGCCCACATTGACCAAGATCACCCCCTGCCTGTGGTTCGACACCGAGGGCGAGGCCGCGGCGACCTTCTACACGAGCATCTTCGAGAATTCGCGGATCTTGCACGTGAGCCACTACGGCTCCGCTGGCCCCCGTCCCGAGGGCATGGTCATGCTGGTGAACTTCGAGCTCGACGGGCAGGAGTTCATTGCCCTCAACGGCGGCCCGGAGTTCACCTTCGACGAGGCGATCTCGTTCCAGGTCAACTGTGAGTCACAGGAAGAGATCGATGAGTTCTGGGCCAAGCTCTCCGACGGCGGATCAGAGGGCCCGTGCGGCTGGCTGAAGGACAAGTTCGGCGTGTCCTGGCAGATCGTTCCCACGACGCTCATGGACGAGGTGCTGCGCGACCCGGACGCCGACAAGGCACAGGCGGCGATGAAGGCGGTGCTCGGCATGGGGAAGATCGACATCGCCGAGGTGCAGCGCGCCGTCGAACAGGCCTGAGATCCTCGTTTCCAGCCCGCCGAGCCGATGGCGTACGGCCTGCGTCCATAAGCTCTGCGCGTGGTGCGCAGTCGGGAGATCATAGGGGACCTCCTCCGCCGCGCCTCGGTGACCGCTCCCGACCTGCTGGTTGCCGACCTCGCCGCTGCGCTCCAGAACGCCGGGGGGAACCACCTTGTTCTCTACCTGATCGACTACGAGCAGCGCACCCTGCAACCGGTGGGCATCGCCACCGATCTCGTGGCCCAGGAGTCCCAAGGTCTGAGCGTGGAAGGAACCCTTGCCGGACGGGCGTTCCAGGTCCAGCAGGTCGTCACCGCCGAGGGGGCGGACGGCTGGCGGGTGTGGGCGCCGGTGCGGGAGCGGGCCGAGCGAATCGGCGTGCTCGAGTTCGGCTTCCCCGACATCGACGACGATCTCCTGCAACTCTGCGACGACATGGGTCTGCTTGCCGGTCACCTCGTGCGCACCTCCAGCCGCTACACCGACCTCATGGAGGTGCGCCGCCGCCGGCGTCCGATGAACCTGGCCGCCGAGATGCAGTGGGACATGCTCATGCCGCCCTTGGCCTTTTCGTCACCCGATCTGGACATGGCCGGCATCCTGGAGCCGGCGTACGTCGTCGCCGGCGACGCCTTCGACTACTCACTCAACGGCGAGGTGTTCGGCTTCGCCATCCTCGACGCCATGGGCCACGGGGTCCATTCCACCGTGGCCAGCACGCTGGCCCTGGGCGCCTTCCGCTATGGCCGGCGCCGGGGGCTCGAGCTGACCGTGATCGCCGAGCAGATCGACGACGCCCTGATCGAGCACCTCGACGGGGAGTGCTTCGTCACGGGGCATCTCTGCCAGCTTGACGTGGCCACTGGATTGTTCCGCTGGATCAACGCCGGCCATCCGCCGCCGCTGCTGATCCGGGGGTCGAAGGTGGTGGCCGAGATGAAGGCGGAGCCCTGCCTTCCCCTGGGCTTGGGGATCCGGATCACCGAGGTGGGAGAGTGCCGGCTGCGGCCGAGCGACCGGGTTCTCTTCTATTCCGACGGGGTCACCGAGGCCCGGTCCGGGGGCGGCCAGCAGTTCGGGGTCGACCGCCTGATCGACGACGCCGAGGAGTTCCTGGGCAGCAGCCTGCCTGTGGCCGAGGTGCTGCGGCGGCTCGTCCGCCGCCTGCGGGAGCACCGGGGCGCAGAGCTGGAGGACGACGCCACCCTCGTCGTCCTGGAGTGGCAGCCAGGCCGTTGAGCGAGCGGGCCGGGCGGTCGACGCCTACACGAGGTCGGCGACGTCCCCGACGGCCTGGATGACGAGGAGCACGAGGATGCCTCCGCCGACGACTGTGTACCCCCAGCGCCATTTGTGACCGACGGACCAGAAGCGGCGCATGGACGCGATGATCGCCACTGCCGACACCGTGCCGATGAGCAGCCCGAGAACCGGCCCGACACCACCGCTGAGGTCGACGACAGGCTTGAGTAGCGGCAGCAGGACGTAGGTGAGCAGGCAGCGGACGGTCGAGAGGAGCAGCGAAGCGCCGAACACGCTGCGAGCGGTTTCCTCCGGCCCTGCGTTCGGAGGAACCCTGAGCAGCCGCCGGACGAAGGCGTCGGCGGGTCGCGTTCGATCGCGCTCGGCGATCGCGGGGGTCTCCACCGGCACAACGTAGGGCTTGGAACCGGACTCGGCCATACGGGAGAGCCGCCGCGACGTCGAGCGCGATCGAACGCGGCGGGTGACCCACCTGGCGAGCGGGACCCCTTTTTGGGGGAATGGGCCGGCTCGGTCTGCTCTACTTGGCCATGGCTGTCACCGTGTTCGGCGTGGTCGCTCTGACCTTCATGATGACCATGTATGCGCTGGAGCGGCGTCACCCGCGTTTCGTCCTCGGGTTCGCCGGGGGTTGCCTGCTGTCCAGCATCTACGGCTTTCTCTCCGGGGCCTGGCCGTTCGGCGTCGTCGAAGCCATCTGGGCGGTTGTGGCTCTCCGACGGTTCCAGAACCCAGCCGGGGAGATCACCCGCCGCTGATCGCGACTACGGCCCCCCTGGGCGGGGGGCCGTAGGTCACCTTCGGTAGCGCGTTGTCAGCCGCAGTTGCGCCAGGGGCTGTTGCCGCGCTGGCTCTGAAGCTGCTGCGCACGCGAGTCCTGCTCGGCCGACGAGGCGGCGGCGGGGTCCCCGCTACCGCCGACGGACTGCCACGTCTGCTGGTCGAACTGGTATGCGCCGCGGTACTTGCCGCCCGAGCTCACAGCCCGGTAGTTGCCGCCCGACTCACACTGGCGAATGCGCGCCAGGCTTCCGCTACCGCCACTGGTCGAGGGCCGTATGGCGCTCGAACGGGTGGCGCTCGAACGGGTGGCGCCCGAACGGGTCGGCGCCTGCTTTTTGGTCTCGGCGGTCGTCTGGTTCGATGCCGGTGCGGGCGCAACGCCGGCCAGGAGGTTGGGCGGGACCTCGACCGGGGCGGTCGGGATCTTCAGGACCTGACCGGCCTCGATCTGGTCGGGACTGTCGAGGATCTCGACGTTCGAGGCGTAGATCTCGATCCACCGTTCGCCGGCGCCGAGGCGGGCCGCGGAGATGCCCCACAGGTGGTCGCCGGGAGCGACGGTGTGGGTCGGAGCGTCGGGTGGAGCGTCCGGAGCGGGAGCGGCCGGAGCGGGCGCTTCCTGTGCTGAGGCCGGACCGCCGGTCAGGAGGAGGGCTCCTGCGAGACACGCGGCGGAATGGAGGGTCTTTTTCATGATGATCTCACTATCTGTTTGAGCAGAGCGGGATCCCCGTCCGAGCGCGTGGACGCGCCGTACCGGCGCGACGTTCAGGCGGGGGATCGTTCGATCGCTGAGCCCGGTTCTTGACTCCCATGCGCCTGATCAGGACCGGCCGTCATGCATCGGAGCAGAGGCCAGAAGTCGAGGCGGCGGAGGAGAGCGGGACAGCCGCAGGTCCGCAGTATCGGGCGGACGACATTGGTCTAGTAGCTGCGAGTCCCGATTGCAATTTTGGGGGGTGGGAAATCTACATCCGAGGCGTCGGCACTTGCCGCGGTCACTGGCGGGCGAAGGCTTGCCTGGCGAGGTCGCTGTCGGGCGCGAAGATCACCCGCTCGTTCTTCCTGGCCTTCTCCGCCTTCACTTCGGCCAGGGGGTGGCCCACCGGGGCGAAGGTCAATGTCACCCGTCCGTCGCCGGAGCCGCGCGGGCTCACGGGGAGTACGGCGACCCTCGCGCCCGTGTCCGGGTCGGTCACCCACAGATCGAAGTCGTCGTGCTTGATCTGGACGATGTCGGTGATCGGCGCCGGGTAGTGGTGGCGCCCTCCACCCACAGGAAGGGTGCCCGAGTGGATCGGTCCGGCCATGGGCACGCAGGCGTTTGTGGTGCCGTCGAGGCGGGCATGGTTGTGCTCCCTTCGTCCCTCTCCCAGAGTCCCTCCGGCCGGGTCTGATACCGCCGTCGAACCATTGTGTGACGGTGCGCGCGTTCGCAGCGTGACGTCCGGCACCGACGCCGGCGTGGGCTGCCGTCATGCTCGGTCCACAGCACAACGCCGGACAGGGACAGGGGACAGGGGACGAGAACGTGGACACTCGCAGCGGAACGACGGTATTGACCCGGCCAACAGGACCGACGCAGGACCCAGAGCTGTCAGTGCTGGTCACGGATGCGGCCGAAGGCGACCCGCAGGCGTGGACGGCCCTCGTGGAGCGGTTCTCGGGCCTCGTGTGGTCGGTCACCAGGGCGTACCGGCTGAGCCCGGCCGACGCCGCCGACGTCTGCCAGACGACGTGGTTGCGGCTGGTGGAGCACCTCGGCGACATCCGCGACCGGGAGCGCGTGGGGGCCTGGTTGGCCACGACCGCCCGGCGGGAGTGCCTCCTCACGCTGCGGAAGGCGGGGCGCGCCGTCCCGACCGAGTTCGACGACGACCACCTGGTCTCGCCCGACAACACGTCGGACGTCGACGCCGGTCTCGACGCCGGCCGGTACCAGGCGGCGCTCTGGCGGGCGTTCGAGGACCTGCCCGAACGGGGACGGGCCCTCCTGCGGGTGCTGATGGCCGATCCGGCTCCGAGCTACGCGGAAGCGGCCGCCGCCTTGGGGATGCCGATCGGCAGCCTGGGCCCGACACGGGCGCGCTGCCTCGACCGCCTGCGACAGAATTCCCGGCTCGCCGGTATCACCCCGGACCTGGGCGGCTCACTCTCCTAGGAGGTGAGACGTGTCAACCGAAGACTGCACCCGAACCGACTCCGACGAGAGCATCCTGAGCGCCCTCCGCCAGCTCGCCAACCAGCTCGACCCTCCGCCCGAGCGGGTGACCGCCCGCGCCCTGGCCGCATTCTCAGAGCGTATGGGCCACACCGGGCGCGCCGCCCACCTCACCGCGAACGCTGGCCCAGACCGGCACGGTCGACGACGGACACCCGGCCTCGCCCCAGCTCGATGGTGCCGAGCTTCTCCTCGCGGCGCAGCGCCCGGTTGACGGTGGCCCGAGTCGTACCCGCCAGCCCGGCCAGGTCTTCCTGGGTGAGCGGCAGGACACTGCCGTACACCTCCGACAGCTCGAGGACCCGGCGCAGCAGGCGGGTGTCGGCCGGCAGGTACAGGGCCTCCAGCAACCGGTCGGTGAGGCGATGGACCCTGGCGGCCAGCAGTTGGACGAGGAACTCGGATATGACGGGGTCGTCGCGGCGGAGAGCGGAAAACGTCGTCTCGTCGATCGAGAGCGTCGCCGTCGGTTCCATGGCGATCGCGGAGGCACGTCTCCTCCCGCCCGGCGAGAGCAGGGCCAGCTCGCCGACCACGTCGCCCGCCAACACCAGGTCGACGGTGGCCACCTCGCCGCGCGGCGTGGTTACTCTGACGGCGATGCGCCCCGTGGCCACCAGGTGCAGAGTTGTCGCCGGGTCACCCTCGTGGAACAGCACCTCGCCTCTGGCGAACCGCCGGCGGCGAGCGCTGGCGATGACCCGCCTGACGTCGGTGTCGGGCAGCCCCTCCAGCATCTTCCATTGCACCGCAAGAGGATAGGAGCGGGGGCGAGTCCGGCGTCGAAGGGCCTCAGATCGACAGGCGCATGTCCGGTTTCTCGCCGCCCGCGCACTGACACTCCTCGGTGGGCAGGTTGCAGTCGTTGCACGCGACCCGACCGGCCTCGTCCATGTGCACGCTCGCCCCGCACGCCGCGCAACTGCCGGCGGCGAGCAACTCCTCCAGTCGGCTCACGGGCTCACGGGCCCCCGGCCTCCCCGGCCCTGCCCCGCATTCCTGCGACGGCGGTGGTGATGCCTTCGGCATCGAGGACGTCGGACATGACGCCGATCTGGTCCTCCCAGATGTCGTCGGGGACGTCAGCGCGGACGTCGTCTTCGAGAAGGTGGTAAACGGCGAGACCCAACTGGGTCCCGGCCAACGGGCCTGCGTAGGAGGGATCGCCCAGGACGACGGTCTCTGCTGCGATCTCGGCGCTCTCAGGGTCGGGAGCTCCGAGGACGACCAGCAGCTCGTCCTTTCCGTGGCGGTCGACCATCTTCAGGATGGCCTCCTGGGTGTGCAGGTCCATGGCGCCGGCCGCCGTTCAGACGAAGCATTCGGTTGCGCCGAACACCACCTCGCCGCCGGCAGCTTCGATGCAGGCCTCGATGGCCGGGCTTGCGATGCCATCGCGCTCACCGAGGGCGATCACCTTGCGGTCCTTCAACATGTTGTCAGCTCACCTCCTCGGGTGATTCGAGGCTCTCGTCGAGCCATTGGTGGAGCTTGGCGGGGGACAGCTCGGGGTCCGAGATCCGGGCCACTTCCTCGCCGTCGCGGAACAGAAGGAAGGTCGGCATGGTCATGACCCGCAGTTCGATGCAGGTCCGCCGGGCGTTGGGAGCCTCGAGCTTGACGACCGCGAGATCGGGCCGGTCCTCGGCCAGCTGCTCGACGTGAGGCGCAAGGGCGACGCACGGCACGCAGGCTGGGCCCCACACGTCGACGAGCACGGTTCCGCCCGAGACCAGGTCACGAAAGTTGTCGGTGGTGGCATCGGCGACGGCTGCCATTCATCCTCCTTGCGGGTTGCGTTCGAGGAGCAGGCTCATCCCATCGGACAATTCGGTCATACGCCCCAGGAACAGGCTGCCCTTGGCGACGAGGGAGACGCGGTTGGCGTCGCCCGCGGTGAGCCGATCCAGGGCGTGGGGCAGGTAGCACAGCGCCGACGCCAGGTGGCCCTGGGTCGGTGCGAACCCGGGCATGCCCCGCTCGGCTACGAAGGCGGGGATGTCCTCGCGGGCGATCTCGCCTCGGCGGACGGCGAGGGCGGCCATGGTCTTGTAGTTGCGCTCGGGCACGTTGCCCGATCCCTGAGGTTCGGTGATCTCGGGGTTGTGCAGCTCGGTGGCGAAGTCGTCGACGTCGGTCATGCCCAACCCCACGCGGGTGAGGGGCTCGGTGGCCAGGGCCTCCATCACCTGGGCGGTCGAGCCGCCGGCCGACACCTTGTGGCGCCCGACGGCATCGAGGCGCACGACGGGCGACCGGCCGTCGTCGGCCTCGACCAGAGCGGCGGCACCGCCGAGCATGTCCTCGAGCACCGGAAGGTCGTTCTTCAGGTGGCCCTGGAACTTCATGCCCAGCTTGGCCAGGGACCCTCCGGCAACGACGGCCACCCGACGGAACACGCCGGCGGCGACCAGGCTGGAGGCGATCACCAGGGCGGGCACGGGAGCGGCGCAGAAGTTCTTGACGTCGGCCCCTGACGCCTCGGTGAGCCCTGCGGCCTCGGCGACCGCCTTGGCCAGGTTGCCCCCTCCCCGCTGGTAGCGGTCGCCTATCGCCTCTTCGCCGCAGGACAGGACGTACTCGATCGACGTCGGCTCGATCTGGGAGGTCTCGAGCATGTGGAGCAGGGCCAGGGTGGCGGTTAGCTTGCCGGCCAGGTTCTCGAGCAGGACGTGAGAAGACAGCGACTCGTCGTCGTCCTGGGCGCCGCGGATGGCCCCGGCGAGGCGGCCCGCTCCCACGTGGAGCCCGAGCGCGCCGGGCTCGGCGGCAACCGCTTCGGCGTCGCCCCGTGCCTTGGCGATGCCGTCGAGATCGAGGCGCTTGGCCAGCGGATGGGCGGCGAGGGCGGTGGCGGCCCGGTCGGCGGCGTCGTCGGAAAGCGTGATCAGGTCGAACTGGTCGACCGCGGCCAGCAGCGCGAACAGCTCTTCCTCGGGCCAGAGCTCTCCCGCTGGGCCCACCCGACCGGACGACCCGGACGTGGTGGCCATCGAGGCATCGGTCCACGGCCGGGCCGGCAAGTCCCGGGGGTGCACCGCTCCGATCCACGCCTGGTGGGGCGGGTAGGCCACCGCGTCGTCGAAACTGCGGAGGGCGGCGAGGAACGCCCGCTCCACGCCGGGGTCCTTGTCGAGCTCGCGGCGGGGCTTGGAACCGTAGCGGGCCAGGCCCGCGGCATGACCCAGCACCTGGCTGGTGGCGCTGACGACGGGGTTGCCCACGACCGCAGGGTAGAGGGTCGTCACGCCACCTCGAACACAGTCGGTTCCTTCACCGTCGTCGCCACCGCCTCCAGGGCCCGCTCCAGGAGCTTGCGGCGCCAGGCGTGCTCCTGGGTGGGGGAGAGCGAGGGGTCGCCGGCGGGGTAGGGGATGCCCCTCGTGGGCACGATCCGGGGCGCGCCCACCCGCTGGGCGATCGACACCAGGTTGCACAGGAGCGCGGTGGGGATCCCTGCCCGCTCGAGCTCTTTGGCCAGCGTTGCCCCGCAACGCGTACCCGTGCCTCAGGTGGAGGTGAGGATGGCGGCGCGGACCTCGGAGTGGCGCAGGTCGGCGGCCCACTCGATGCCGAACTTCCGGGCGTTGCCGACCGAGGTGCCGTTGCCGGCGGTCACCAGGTAGGAGGTGTGCAGTTGCCCGATGACGCCCTCCTGCTCGAGCTCGCGGGCCACGTCGAGCGGCAGGATGCGGTGGGGGTCCTCGTTGGCCCACACGGTCGAGAACCCGCCGTGTACCGAGCGCCAGTGGCCCGGTTCCAGGAAGTCGACGCCTTCCAACGGGTAACGCAGCCAACGGGTGGCCCGGGCCGACTCGAGGTGCCCGGGGTTGTCGTCGGGAACCAGGGCGCCCTCGGTGAGGATGGCGACGGTGACGGCCGAGGTGTCGTCGACCGGTGCCGCCGGCGTCACCACGTCGAAGCGGGGGAGCGGCACTTCGGTGCCGGCGGTGTCGCCGCCCAGGCGGGCGAGTACGAGGCTGACCGCCCGGGTGGCGGCGTCGTCGTCGGCCATTCTCGACCGGCGGGGGACGGCGCCGATGCGCCCGTGGGCGGCGGTGAGCTCCTCGCCGGCGAGCAGGGCCCGCACCGCACCGGCCAATCCGTCGAGGGAGGCGGCCATCCGGCGGGCGGCCTCGCCGCTGGCCACGACCGGGGCAGGAGCAGCCTCGTCGAGGCCGGGGTTGTCCTCGTGCATCGACGCCACGGCCGGGATCCCGGCGGCGGCGGCAGCGGCGGCCACCCGGCCGCAGGCCAACCCGTAGCGGCCGCTGGTGAACGCCGGGCCGGCCACCAGCACATCGGGCTCGGCCTCGGCCACCAGCCGTAGGATCTCCTCGATCGCGCCCGGCTCGCCGGCGGCATGATCGTCGCCGCACAGGACAGTGGTCACCACCTCGTGTTCGGGTGCCAGGAGCTCCTGGAGGCGCCGGCCGGGGCCGACCGGCCCGGGCCGCGACTCGGGGGTGGCGGCGGCGGAGTCCTCCCCACCGACCCCGGCGAAGAACTGGTTGATGTAGTGGACGACCCTGCTCACGCGCTGCGGTCCTCCGCTTCGCTTCGGTCCTCGCTGGTGCTCATGCGCTGCGGTCCTCCGCTTCGCTTCGGTCCTCGCTGGTGCTCACGAAACGGCCTCTTCGGCGCACGTCAGCCGGCCCCATCCGAGGGGGCTGTTGGCGCAATAGATGACGGCGGCGGGCAGCTCCATCTCCGACGTCGCCGGCACCTCGAGCAGGGCGACCTGCTCGCCGCCTAGCGCCCGTTCCACCTCGGGAAGCGCCACGCGCTCGTCGTAGTTTCCGGTGCTGACCATGGCCGTGGCCCGCTCGGGGGGCACGACCACCGGCGGGCCGGTGCCGTCGGGCCCGGACATCTCCGCGAACAGGCCGACGGGCTGGATCCCGAGATCGTCGAGAGCGTCCATCTTCAGGGCGATGTCGGCGTCGGCGTTGCCGCCCCCCTCCTTGGTGAGCACGGCCCCGTCGAAGCCAGCGGCGGCGCAGACGCGGGCGGCGTGGACGGCCACCAGGTCCTTCTGGGCGGCGTCGACCGGCTCGGGCGCGATGACGACGCCTGCGAACGTCAGGTCGCGTCCGTGGCGGGCCCGTAAGGCGGCGACGACGGGGTGGTTCTGGTGCACCAAAGTGGGGTTCTTCAGCGACGGGTGACCGAACTGGCCGCTCACCACCGCACCGTCGTCGAGGTCACCCGGGTCGAGCAGGGTCGGCAGCCCCGCCCCGAAGCTGCGGCCGTAGACGAAGACGTCTTTGAAGGTGCCCTGGGTCTGGAGGTTGGTCACCGCTCCGACGCGAGGGAGGTCCGACCCGTTGCGTTCCCGCCCGGGCGCCGGGAACTCCTCCATCTCGTCGGGGTCGGCCTCCAGGGCGGCCTCGGCCAGGCGGGCGGCCAGGGCCACCACTGCGTGGCGAAGCGCCCGGTCGACGTCCTCCCAGGCCGCGCCGTCGGCCGGCGTGAACTCCACCACCAGGTTGTGACGGGTGCCCAGTGGGGAGAGCTCGGCCGCCGGCCCCGACATCTCCACCACCGCCTCCTGGGCGCGGGGCAGGTAGCCGGCGGCCACGACGGCGGCACCCTCCAGCACGTGGGTCGTCCCCCGTCCCTGGGGCTTGGCCGGCCCGAGGAAACCGGGGAAGATCCCACCACCGCCGGTGCCCTTGGACCGCGGCTCGACGGCGTCGAGCACCTTCACGATGCGCACCGAGTCACCCGGCGACGCCCACGTCACCCGGACCTCGGCGAGGGCCGGATCGGCCAGGATGGACTCGGCCTCGGCGACCGAAACGTTGAGGCGCCCGCGCTCGTACGACGTGCTGTCGCCCGTCGCCACCTCGGTGACCCGGTGCACCGCTCGGGTGAGACCTTCGGTCGGGGCCATCAGATCCTCAACCGAACGCTACCCAGGACGTGCGGACGGGACCAATCCCACCGTCGATCACGCCGCGCCTCGCCCAGCCCCGATCGCCCAGACACCCGATGCCGCGGCGTCTCGTGCGTAGTCGGCGAAGTGGCGGGGCTCGCGGCCAAGGGCCCGGCGGACACCGTCGGTCACCGTGGGCGTTGCGACCCGTCCCGCGGACGGTGGGGACGGTGGTGAACAGCTCGGTCAGTGCCAACGCATGGTCGGCCGGGAGGCCGTCGTCAGTGAGCGCCGAGGTGAACCGCTCCGGAGAGATCGCCAGGTAGCGAACCGGCCGGCCGGCCGCCGTGGCGATCGCGGCGGCGGCATCGGCCACGGTGAGCAGGCGCGGACCGGTCAGTTCGTAAAGCTGACCCACGTGCCGGTCGTCGGTCAGCGCGGCGAGGGCCACGTCGGCGGTGTCGTCGGCGTCGATGAACGGCTCTGCCATTTCCTGCGCCGGGAGGGCGATCAGCCCACTGAGCACCGGCCCGAGCAGGAAGCTCTCACTGAAGTTCTGGCAGAACCAGCTCGCCCGCAGAACGGTCCATTCCGCACCGGGCGTCCTGCACCGCCTGCTCACTGGCCCTGGCCGCCTCCTCGCCCCGACCGGACAGCAACACCAGCCGCCCGGCCCCGCCCTCCACCGCCAGACGGGCAAAGGTGGCGATCCGGTCGACGGCCCCCGGGAACGCCAGGTCCGGGTAATAGCTCACGTACACCGACCCCACGTCGGCCAGGACGGGTGACCAGGTGGCCTCGTCGTCCCAGTCGAACGGGGCCGCCCGAAGGGGGGTCCTGGTCGTCCCGGCCGACGCCGGGGAGTCTGCCTGATCGGCGTTGCTGGCCGACGAGATCGAAGGACGAACCGGGCCAGGAGGTCGTCCTCGACCGGCTCCTCGACCTGCTGCTCATCGCCGTGCGGCGCGCCTGGTTCGCCCGCTCCGAGGCCGAAGCACCGGCCTGGTACCGGGCGCACAGCGATCCCGTCGTCGGCACCGCCCTGCGGATGCTCCACAACAATCCGGCCCACCCTTGGACGGTGGGCGCACTGGCCGCCACGACCGGCGTCTCTCGTGCGGCCCTGGCCCGGCGCTTCACCGAGCTGGTCGGCGAGCCACCGATGACCTTTCTCGCGGGCTGGCGACTGGCCCTGGCCGCCGATCTATTGCGTGAACCCGATGCCACCGTCGGCACCGTGGCCCGTGAGGTCGGCTACGGGAGCGCGTTCGCCCTCAGCACCGCCTTCAAGCGCGTCCGTGGCATCAGCCCTGGGAGCACCGCATCTCGCGTCCGCAGGCTGACCGCCAAGGCCGGCGGGTGCGACGATCCGGCGTCGCACGCCACGGAATGCTGACCCGGATGGTGGAATGCTGAACCGGGTGGAGGAGTCGGCAAGACGATGGAAGGCGCTGGTGCGGGCGCGCCGGGCGGAGATCGAGCGTCTGGCGCCGGACGACTCGCCGGGAGGCCTCGGGTACTGGGACCGCCGGGCCAAGTGCCTCGCACCCCGTCTTTCCGACGCCGAAGGCGATCCCTTCCTGTCCCGTCTGCGGCGGGCGTGCGGCCGCCGGACCACGGTCCTCGACGTGGGGTCCGGTCCGGGCCGCTTCGCCCTCGCCCTGGCTCCTCGCGTCGCCGAGGTGGTCGCTCTCGATCCGAGCCCGGCGATGCTGACGATCCTGCGCCGTGAGGCACGGCGGCGGGGAGCGTCGAACGTCCGGACCGTCGAGGGGCGGTGGGGGGAGGTCGCGGTGGGTCCCGTCGACGTCGCCTTCGCGTCATACGTCCTGCCGATCGTCGAGGACGCGCCCGACTTCATACTTCGCATGGACGCTGCCGCCCGGCGCTGGGTCTTCCTCTACCTGGGAGCGTTCACCTCCGACGCCATCGTCGACCCCCTCTGGCGGCACTTCCACGGCCGCCCCCGCCGCCCGGGCCCCACCTGGCTCGACGCCGTCGACGTACTTCGGGAGACCGGTATCGACGCCGACGTCGAGGTCGTCGAGGTAGCCAACCGGACGAGGTTTCCGACGCTGGCGGGGGCGGTGCGCGACTACCAGGACCTCCTGGTGCTGTCCGACACCCGGGAGGTGCGGCGGGAGCTCGCTGCTCTGCTGAGCGCCTGGCTGGTCGCCGGCGACGACGGCCTGCGACCGCCGATCGCCACCCTTCCGGCGGCCGTGATCCGTTGGGCACCGAACGGGCCGTCTGCGGGCTAGAAAGGGCGGCCATGTCGGACACCGATCCATCACCGGGTGAGGCGGAGCCTCTGACGGTTGAGATCACCGCGCTGGACACGCGCGAGCAGGCCATGAACCGCGTGTCGAGGGCGATCCTGTCCCACCCGGTGCTCCGCCAGCACTTCCCTGCCGCCGACCTGTGGCTGGCGAGCTTCGACGTCGACGACAAGGAAGACGACCCCTGGTTCGTCACGACCGTGCACGACACCGTCACCGGTCGCTCGGTGCTCGTACAGGGCCCTCTCGACGACCCCGCCAGCCTCACGGTCACGCCCACCACGCTGCAGTGGCCCCCGACCGAGGACGAGTTCGCGTGGGCCGTCTCCATCCTGGTCGACCACGGCGGGGAGCTGCTGGCGGGCGACGGCACCATCACCTATCGGCCCCTGCCGTCACTTGCCAACATCGAGCTCGCCGACGGCACCGTCGACCGGGTGATCACGGTCGGAATCCGCTCGGCCACGTCGGAGCCGATGCACCGTGTGGTCGGCGTCCGCACGTCCGACGGCGAGATCCTTCTCGAGCTACCCGACGTCCCGGCCCCGTCCTCGGCGGACTGCGGTGCCCCACCAGGGCCCGAGAGCCGGGAAGGCTCCGGCGCCAACCAGGCGCAGGTGCGGGTCCGGCAAGGGGAGACCGTTCTCTGGGACTTCGAAGTCGTTCGGCCCCGCGCCTCGTCCGGGACGAACGGCTCGGGCGTAGAGCTGCGCGCCGTCGACTACAAAGGCCATCGCGTCCTGGCCCGGGCGCACCTTCCGATCATCTCGGAGCGCTATGGGCCGGACGGGCTGGCGGCGGGGTGCGGTCCGGCCCACCGGCACTGGCAGCACGAGGAGGGCACCTTCGCTGCCCCCGGCACCGACGCGGTCCCCGGCTTCCGGCTGTGCGACGAACCACCGGAGACGGTGCTCGAGAGCGGCACCGACGGCGGCGACTTCAAGGGGGTGGCGATCTGGCTCGACGGCGACGAGCTGGTTGTCGTCAGTCAGCTCCGGGCCGGGTGGTACCGCTGGGTGAGCGAGTGGCGCCTGCAGGCCGGCGGCACCATCCGCCCCCGCTTCGGCTGTACCGCGGCCCGCAACCCGTGCACGTGCCACCCCCACGTGCATCACGCGTACTGGCGGCTCGACTTCGACGTCCTCGACCCCGACAGCAATGTGGTCCAGGAGTACAACGACCCAGGGGTGCACGGCACGGCCAACTGGCACACCGTGCGCTACGAGGTGCGCCGCCACCGCGACCCGGCCCATGGCCGCTCCTGGAGGGTGCGCAACACCCGCGCGTCGCAGGGCTACTCCATCGTGCCCGGCCCGGCGGACGGGCGCGCCGACGAGTTCGGCGCCGGCGACCTCTGGGTGCTGCGGTTCCACGCCGACGAGCTCGACGACGGCCAGGCGGTGACCACCGACGAGCGGCGCTCACGCGTCCAACTCGACCGGCTCGTGTCCGGCGAGTCGGTCGAGCGCCACGACCTCGTGGTCTGGTACGCCGTCCACCTGGCTCACGACGGCATCGATCCGGAGGGCGGCACGGGTGGCCGGGTCGGCCCCGATCTCGTCCCGTACCAGTGGAAGGAGCCTCCGGTCGCGCAGGCGCCGTACGGCCCACTGGCGCCTCCGAGCGAGGAGGATCTCCAGCCCCCGGCTCGACCGGCGTAGACATCTGTGGCGGTCTCCCCCGCTGTACGCGAGAATGAACAGGCGGGATCATTCTCCAAAGGCTCCAGAAGTCCTCCTCCCCGGCATTGACCTGACGCTTCCGGCCTGATCGCTCCATCTTCGTCGCTTCGTCTGCCAACATTCGTTGAAAGGTCCGCCCATGAAGCTGTCCCTGTTCGGCAAGAAGCTGTCGCGCGAAGAGCTCGAGCGGGAGGCGACCGAGGAGATCGAGGCGCTTGTTCGGGCGGGCGACAAACCACCTCCTCCATCGTGGACGCTCGCCGGTGGCCTACCCGTCGAGGGGAGCGCGGCCGCGGATGTGCCGGTCGTCGAGGCCGGCGGTGCCGAGGAGGGCTCTGCCGACCAAGCGCTCGTCACCGACTCCACCCCCCAGGCCGCCAGGCGCAGGGCTGCTCGGGCGGCGCGAGCCGCGTCGATGGAGCGCTCCGGTAGCTCCTGAACGACTCGCAGATCTGAACGGCTGAGTCGCCTGACCGGCTGAGGGCCGGCCCGGTCGTTCCCGGGGCCGGCCCTCGTCTGTCGCCGAACAGGTGTTGTCAGGCCAGCTGGCCCCTGACGGCACCGCTCGGGAACTGGGAGTTGTGCACGTTCACGTAGTAATCGCCCGGGTCGGCGGCGATGTCGTCGGCTTCGGAGCTGGTGAGGCACCCGGCCGAGCGCCCGTTGGTGGGCGGCCGAAGGGGTTGGACCACCGGGCCGGCGACGCCCGGCGGCGCCTCGTGGATGTGGGCGGCCGTGGCCGGCGCCATCCCGCTGACCTGCAGCACGAAGCAGATGCGGTTGCTGGCGGTGTCGACCGTGACCCGGGCGAAACCGGCGGCGTCGGGGTCACCCGGGTTAGGGGCCTCCTGGCTGCCGGTGAGGCGGACCGTGAAGGTCTCGACGTCCGCACCTGCGGGTGAGGCGCCTGCGATGAGGCCGGCCATTGCGAGGCCAGTGAGGGGAGCGAGGGCACGGCGGAGCATCGTGGTTGGTTTCTCCTGCTCGATGGACCTGCTCAGCCTAGATGCCGAATCCGTCAGAGCACGGACAGGTCGCGGACGTCGGGCGCCGGGTGGCGCCGCCAGTAGCCTCGGCGGCGAGCCATGACCTCCTCCTCCCCCTCGCAGGCAGGGTCCTTCGCCGCCGCCATCGTCGTGGCGGGCGGTCGGGCCCGGCGGATGGGCGGCGTGGACAAGCTGGCCCTTCCCGTGGGCGACCGGTCGCTGCTCGACCGGGTGCTGGCCGCCGCACAACCCCGCTGCCGCCGGCTGGTGGTCGTCGGACCGCACCGTCCCACCCTCACCAATGGCGTGATGTTCGTCCGAGAGGATCCTCCCGGCGGAGGGCCCGTGCCGGCGGTGGCCACCGGGCTCGATGCCGTTGGCGGCGCGGCGTTCGTGGTCGTGCTCGCCGCCGACCTGCCGCTCTTGGCGGCGACCGATGTCGATCACCTGGTCGACGTCCTCGCCGACCGGGCCGTCGACGTGGCCGCTGCGGTCGACCACCAGGGCCGGCCCAACCCGCTGCTGGCCGCCTACCGCGTCATTGCCCTCCGAGCCCGGCTGGCCGAGCTGGGAGCGGCGGCGCGCGGCGCGAAGGCCGCCCGGCTCCTGCCCCCCGCCCTCTGCGCCGTCGACCTCGGGAACGTGGCGACCATGAACGTCAACGACCCCGACGACCTCGAAGCGGCGCGATCGGTGCACGCCCGCAGGGAGCCATGAGCGACGGCCGCGAGGCGATGGGTGGATCGGAGTGGCCCCGCCGCTATGCCAAGGCGTTGGAGGACGCCGCCGGGGATGGCGTCGAGCTGATCGAGGCCCGCACCGATGCGGTCCTCGACCTGGCCCGGGAGGTGGCCCACGGCACCGAACGCCGCTTCGCCCCGTTGGCGGCGTTCGCCGCAGGCAACTACGTGGCGGCGCGGACGAGGTCCGGCGTACCGGTCGACGAGGCGTTGGCCGAGGCCGTCGACATCGCCCGGTCGTTGCTGGCCGCCCCACCGGACGGCCCACCCGCCGCCTAACGGCGCGCCGCTCGACCTCCGCTCGACGTCCGGGAGCGACAGACCGAGCCCCGCGGTGAACGAAGCGACCTCCACCGCCGGCCTGTCGAGCACCCAGGAGTACGTTGTCGACTGGCAACTCGAGTCGTGGGGCCGGACACCTGCCGACCCTCGAACTGACGCCTGCCGGCGCGCACGGGCCGCTACTGCTGGAGGGCGCTGATGCGCTCCTGGAGCTTCTCGCGCTTGCGGAGCAGGGCCATCCGCTCCTCTTCCTCCGACTCGACCACGTCGACGATGCGGGCGACCGCAGCGCGGACGTCGTCGCCCTGGTCGGCTGCCAGCGGCGTCCCGGCCCGGTCGGCCCTGGGGACAGCCACGTTGAAGGGCACGACACCGGCGAGAGGCACGCCGTACTCGGCCGTCAGCTTGGTGAAGAGCTCCTCGTCGGCCGGCTTGGCCTTGTTGCCGACGCCGTAGACGCGGGGGATCCCCAGCTCCTCGGCCAGGGGAACCGTGCGGGCGGCGGTCATGATCGACTTGTGGGTGGGCTCCATCACCATCAGAAGCACGTCGGCGTAGGCGAGCGTGCCGCCGGCGCGACTCAGGTGCTCGAGGCCGGCCTCCATGTCGACGAGGGTCATGTCGGCGTTCTCCTCCATGGCCATGCCGAGCAGGCTACGGACCGTGGCATGCGACACGCAGGTGCATCCGGATCCCGCCTGTTCGACGCGCATGGCGTGCAGGAGGATGACGCCCGCGGGGGTACGCAGGCCGTACTCCTCGAGCAGGGCGGCGGGCGTGAGCTTGCCGCTTCCCGGCCCCACGACCAGCGACCGCGGCACGAGCGGCGCGTGGTTGGCGGTGTCCTCGTCGAGGCCCAGGCTCATGGCCAAGTTGGGGTTCGAGTCGGTGTCGATGGCCACGACCCGCTGACCGCGTTCGATGTACTCGAGGCACACGAGCGACGACAGGGTGGTCTTTCCCACTCCGCCCTTTCCGACGACGCCGATCTTCACCGGCTGTCCCTGAGCGTCGACAGCCGGCGGTCGAGATCGGCCTCGTCGTGGGTGGTGTTGTCGAGTGTGCCGCCGAGGACACGTCTCTCGGCCATCCCATGGCCTCCTTCCTTCGCCGCCTCCTCCAGCCTACCGCCGCTTCCGTGTGTTCCCGGCGTCGCGAATGTGCCCGGCGGTGTCAGCGCGGTTTTCATCCGCCGGCGAAGCTGCCGCGTCGACGTTGCCGCCAGGGGGAGGACCCGTCCCCGGTAGCGGACACCACCCCACCGGAAGCGGCTGACGACCGCGAGCCAGGACGCGACGGCCCGCTCGGTGAGCCACAGCGGCGCCAGCAGCGAGGCGGTGGCGGGGAACACCGCAGTGCCGCCGGCCCGCCGCCGGCCCCGTTCGGCCATGGCCACGGCACCCAGGGCGGCTCCTGCCAGCGTCCGGTGCCGGCGAGTGGCGAGCGCGGCGAGGCCGAGCGGGAGGATGGCTAGCTCGGCCACCAGCCGCGGGGGCTGGGCCAAGTCGTCGTAGGCCTGGCGCACCCGCTGGGTGACGAACTGGCGGGTGGTCGGCGGAAGCCGGCGCACATAGAGATCGAGGGGGCTCGCGACCGTTCCACCGGCGACGCGTACCGTCCGCAGCAGCTCGAGGTTCTCGAACATGGCGTCGCCGTCGTAGCCGCCGGCCTCGAACAGGAGCGACCGTCGGACGCCCATGGTCCCCGGGTAGTCGGCTCCGAAGGCCCGGTTGAGCAGGGTGCGGGCAGTGTCCCAGCGGGCGTGCCAGGGCAGTGGCTCGAAGAAGTTCTGAGGCCGGACGAGATCGAACGTCTCGAGCAACGATGACACCCGCCCCAGCTCGGCCTTCTCCCATCGCAGGTCCTCGTCGGCCATCACCACCCGTTCGTGGGTCGCGAGCCCCAGGCCGGTCATGACCCCGTCGACCTTGCCGTTGGCGAACGACCACCGCGGATCGGGCGGGAGGTGGGCGAGGCCTTCACCGAACGCCACCCGGTGCGCCTCGAAGACCTCGGGCGGGGAGCCGTCGACCACGAGCAGGTCCACGAGGGGTACGAGGGTCCTCACATAGGCGGCGAGCCCAGCTACGTCGTCGAGATGGTCGCGGCGGAGTGGGAGGACGTAGCTGAGCGGGAGCTTCGCTGCTAGTCCGCCGGGCACAGCACGACGTCGAGCAGCGAGCTGCGCCCTGCGGCCCACGAGTCCAGGAGGCGGCGGGCGAACCGGCCCTCCACGGCCATGAGCGCCCGGGCGCCGAAGAGGATGTCGGCGCTCAACGCCGGTTCTCTGGCCGCAAGCCCGGCGGCCATGTTCCTGGCGGCCAACACCGCGTGGTGCGCATCGACCTCCACGTGCACCTCGTAGAAGCGGCGCGCCTCGGGGCCCAGCCCGAGGCGAGTGAGGGCTCGGCTGTAGCAGGTCATCGGGGTGACCGAGGTCATCTCGAACAGGGCCAGGTGGCCGACCAGGGCTCCCCGGTGGCGGCGGTGAAGGCCGAACAGCGAGACCAGGTTCACGGTGGCGAGCGTGCTGCCCGGCAGCCGGTCGAGATAGGCACCGTACGCGGGGTCGAGGCCGAGGGCGGCCATGGTGTCGCCGAACAGCGTGGCGTGCATGTCGGCCTCGACCCCTCCGCCGTACTCGTCGGCCTGGATCTCGATCATCGCCGCCTTGGGACCTCCGGAGAGGCGCGGAATCGCCCACGTGTGGGGGTCGGCCTCCTTGAGCTGGTAGGCCGAGCGGTGGACGGCGAACTCCCGCATCTCCTCCGCGGTGCCCCGCTCGGCCATGTGGCGCGAGAGGGAAGGGCCGCCACCCTCGGAGATGATGCGGCGGAGCCCGGCTTCCACGTCGCCGGGGGCGGTGGTATCGCGCCGGTCCTCGGATAGGAGCCTCGCCTCGAACATCGACTCCAGCGTGCGGCGTACGCCCAGCAGCGTGGGCTCCCATTCCCAGGACTCGTCGACCCCGGCGAATGAGCGGTAGTGCAGCTCGTAACAGATGTAGAGGGCGAGGTGGAAGTCGTCGCCGGCGACGACGTCGTCCTCCGGGGCCGGGCAGGACGGCACGGGGTGGACCGGCCGGTGCAGATGGGAGACGAGAAACTCGCTCAGCGGCCCTCGCGGGCGGGGAAGCGCAGGTCGGAGATCGACGAGCGAAGCAGTGGTGACCACGGTCACTTGTCTAGCCGTGAATGACGACTTCCTAACACCGTTGCCGGTCGTCGCCGGCAACAGACGATCAGATCTCGACCGTGACGGGGTTGCTCTGGGCCGTCGCCGCAGCCGGCGCCACCGGTGTGAGCGTCACCCGGGCGTACAGCTCGTCGGGGTTCGGCACCGCCCCGCGATCCTCGTCGATCGTGCCCTTGGGATAGGTCTTGGTGAAGTGGCGCGCCAGGGTGGCCTGGCCGTCCGACCTTGTGCTCCTGAGGAACAGCGGTGTGACAAAGCCGAGGATGTCGTCGGCCCCGGCCGACCCGGGGTCGCCCACATTGGTGTCGTCGCCCATCAGCCGGACCACCTCGACGTAGGCCTGGTTCGAGTGCTGGTCGTAGCTGTCGAAGCTGATCTCGTAGGAGACGTCGACGTCGGCCTGGTTTCCCACGACCTCCACCGTCAATACCACCGGTCCGATCTTCGCCACGCCCGCTCCTCTCAGCTGCCGATGGGGATCTTCAGGACCTGCCCCGGGAAGATCAGGTCGGGGTCCGTGATGAGGTTCGGATTCGCCCGCACGATGAGCGGAAACTGGTTGCCGTTGCCGTAGTTCGCCTGGGCGATGGCCCACAGCGTGTCCCCCCTGACGACGACGTGCTCCCTGTACCCGATGTAGCCCGGCACGATGCGGGTGCCGAGCACTACAGGCACGGCCACCTTGTTGATCTCGGACCCGTCGGCGGCACTGACCTCGTACACCTCGACGAACAGCCGGTCGAGAGCGAAGGCCGCCCCACCGACGTCGATCTGGAGCTGGTACTGGGCGTGCTCGCCGGTACCGCCGCCGACGTTGAAGTACCCCGTCACCTCGTCGTGACCTTCGTGGATGCGGTAGTTGAGGGTGGCTTCGAACCCGGTGCCCACGCCGGCGATCAGGATTGGGCTGCCGACGAGGTCGAACTGGCGGGGTTGGTCGATGCGGATCGTCATGAGCGTTCCTCTAGGTGAGAGAGTCGGTGTAGCGGCGCCACCAGGCGCGCAGGGACTTCGGACCGGTTTCCCCGGGTTCGCTTTCGCCGGCCGGCTCGGTGCCCGGGCTCTCGGGGACGACGTTCACAGGGGGGGCGGCGGCGGTCTCGGCACTCCCGGAGGCGGTCGGGGCCGGCGCAGGGACGCCTGCGGTGGCAGGGGCAGCAGCCGGCGGTGACGCGGAGGCAGCCGAGGCGGAGGCGGCGCGCTCCACGGCGTGGAGGCCGGCCTCGGTCGCCCTCAGAGCCCGCTCGGACGTTTCGGCGCGGCTGAGGCGCTCGGCGGCGACGGCTTCCGCAAGCTCGGCCCTACGCCGCCACTCGGCCATTTCCATCCGGAGCGCGCTGACCTCGTCGTCGGGCCGCTGGTCGTCGGGCCGCTGGTCGATGGGCCGCTGGTCGATGGGCCGCTGGTCGATGGGCCGCTGGTCGATGGGCCGCTGGTCGTCAGGCCGCTGGTCGTCGCGCCGCTGGTCGTCATCCACCGAGAACCATGCTCGCACGTGTGACGAGGCGCTGCACCGGCGCACGGCCCCGACGGCACCCGGGCGGTAGCACTCGCGTCAGAAGCGGTCCAGCTCCCGCCGGCGACGGGTCACCAGCAGGATCAGGCCGCCGAGGGCGACCGCCAGCCCACCCGCGAACACTTCTCCGCGCAGGGGCGAGCCGGTTGCCGGCAGCGTCTGCGCCCCGAACGCGTTCGGGGCGGAACGGATCGCACTCCCGCCGTCACCCGCAGCCGTCGCCGTTGTCCCACCGGGACCCTCGCCACCTGTGGGGACGGTGGTCGTCGTCGAACTCGTGCTTCCGGTCGACGGCAGGGTCGTGGTGGTCGTCGTGGTCAGCCGGGTCGTGGTGGTCGTCGTGGTCAGCCGGGTCGTGGTGGTCGTCGTGGTCGGCCGGGTCGTGGTGGTCGTCGGCCGGGTCGTCGTCGTCGGCCGGGTGGTGGTGGTCGGCGGCACCAACGTGGTCGTGGTGGTCGGCGTGGTGGTCGTGGTGGTCGGCGGCACCAACGTGGTGGTGGTGGTGGTCGTCGGCGGCACCAGCGTGGTGGTGGTGGTCGTCGGCGGCGCCGACGTGGTGGTGGTGGTCGGAGGCGGCGGCGGCTTGTCCGCCTTGACGGGCAGGCCGTCTATCGAAGCCTCGTCGGCCGGCGGCGGCCCCGGGGGTGCGGGCGGCGGCGGAGGCGGCGGCGGGGCGCCG
>Ga0183260_10000830_pt1 | contig 26363 bp, 22 predicted proteins | sample AntDrymUQ4972206_2_FD_129768 | JGI IMG/M metagenome (GOLD analysis project Ga0183260, IMG submission 129768) | Polar desert sand microbial communities from Dry Valleys, Antarctica - metaG UQ497 (22.06) (version 2) (version 2) | ecosystem: Environmental > Terrestrial > Soil > Desert | place... | reverse complement strand
TTGTAAAACCCCTGCCCACTTTTCCGGCCGAGCTGCCCGGCCAGGACCATGCGCTTCAGCAGCGGCGGCGGTGCATACGCCGGCTCGCGGTACTCATCGAACATGATGTTCGCGATGTAGTACGTGGTGTCCAGGCCGACGTAATCCAGGAGTGTGAACGGCCCCATTGGATAGCCGGTCCCGAGCTTCATGCCCTTGTCGATGTCCTCTACCGTCCCCAGGCCCTGGTCGTAGGCGCGGACCGCGTCGAGCAGATACGGCACGAGCAGGCGATTGACGATGAAGCCGGGCTTGTCGGGGGCGGTGATCGGCTCCTTGCCGAGAGACTGTGCGAAGGCAAAGACCTTCTTGTAGGTCTCGTCGCTTGTCGTCAATCCGCGGATCACTTCGACGAGCTTCATCAGCGGGACGGGATTGAAGAAGTGCAGTCCGGCAAAGCGATCCGGACGCCTGGTCCGCGCCGCAAGCTCGGTGATGCACAGCGACGATGTGTTCGAGCAGAAGAGCGTGCCCCCCCCGACCACCGCCTCGAGCGCCGCGAAGGCCTTCGCCTTCTCGTCGAGGTTCTCGATGATGACCTCGATGATGAGATCGCAGTCCTTGAGGTCCTCGTAGTTCGTGGTGCCGGAAAGATTCGCGAGGGTAGTGTCGCGCGCTTCGGGCGTGACCTTCCCCTTCTCGACCCCGTCGTTCAGGAACTTCTTCGTGCGGCCGAGCCCCTTGTCGAGGAACGCCTGCTCGACCTCGAGAACGATGGTTTTGTATCCTGACGCCGCGCACACCTGCGCGATGCCGGAGCCCATGAGGCCGCACCCCAACACGCCAACCGTCTTGATGTCCATTTAGACCGTCTCCACAATGGCAGCGATCCCCTGCCCGCCGCCGATACACGCTGTTGCCAGTCCGCGCTTCAGTCCGCGCCGGCCCAACTCGAGAGTGAGCGACAGCAGGATGCGCGTGCCGGTCATCCCGAGCGGATGACCGAGCGCGATGGCGCCGCCGTTCACGTTGACCCGGGCGCGATCGAGACCGAGCTCCTTCTCGACCGCCAGGTACTGCGCCGCGAACGCTTCGTTGACCTCGACGAGATCGATGTCGTTGAGCGAGAGCTTGGCCTTCTCGAGCACGAGGCGCGTCGCCGGCGCCGGGCCCATCCCCATCAGCGTGGGCTCGACACCAACATACGCCCAGTGCGTCAGGCGCGCGAGTGGCGTCAGGCCGTGCTTCTTCACACCGGCCTCTGAGGCGAGCAGCAACGCGGCGCCGCCGTCGACGATGCCGGACGCATTGCCGGCGGTGACGCAGCCGTTCTTGCTGAAGGCGGCGGGCAGCTTCGCCAGTCCTTCCATCGTCGTGTCCGGACGCATGTGATCGTCCTGAGAGAAGAGCTCGACGCCCTTGCGCGACTTCAACTCCACTGGCACGACTTCTTCCTTGAGGCGGCCTTCTTTCCAGGCCTTGTCGGCGAGCTGCTGGCTGCGGATCGCGTATTCGTCCTGGGCCTCGCGGCTGATCGCGTATGTGGTGGCGCAGTTTTCGGCAGTGCCCGCCATCGTGCAACCGCAGTGGGTATCGAGGAGAGCCGAGAAGAGGGTGTCTTCGAGCTGCCCCTGACCGAGGCGGAGCCCGCTGCGCAGACCGCGGATGACATGTGGCGCCTGGCTCATGCTCTCCATGCCGCCGGTCAGGACGACATCGGCCTCGCCGAGGAGGATCAACTGTCCGCCGCTTACGGCTGCCTGGATGCCGGACCCGCACAGGCGATTGACCGTCAACGCTGGAACTTCGACCGGGAGACCGGCTCTTAGGCTGACGTGACGCGCCCCATACACGGCATCCGAGCTTGTCTGCAGGACGTTGCCAAAGACAACATGATCGATCGCCTCGGGCTTCACGCCGGTGCGCTCGAGCGCCGCGCGTGAGGCGATAGCGCCGAGTTCCAGCGCCGAGATGTCCTTCAGTTTGCCGCCGTACTCCGCCATGGGCGTCCGTGCGCCCCCGAGTATGTAGATGTCTTTGTTCATGAGTCTTATGCTTTCAGAATTCCTGCGATGTAGTCGCCCGCCTGGCTCGTGCCGAGCGTGCCGCCGATGTCGGACGTGACCTGGTGGTCCTGCACCGACTTCAGTACGGCTCGATCGATGGCGGCCGCCTCCTCGGTGGCGCCCAATGTCTCGAGGAGCATCGCGGTGGATGCGATCGCTCCGATCGGGTTGGCAATGTTCTTCCCGGCGAACTTCGGGGCCGATCCATGGACCGGTTCGAACATCGACGTCCGGCCGGGATGGATGTTGCCCGAAGCCGCCATGCCCAGCCCGCCCTGGAACGTCGCGCCCAGGTCCGTGATGATGTCTCCGAACAGGTTGTTCGTCACGATCACCTCGAACTGCCCGGGATCGAGGACCATGTACATCGCCAGTGCGTCGATGTAGTAGTGGGTCGGGGTGATGCCGGGATACTGCGCCGCGACCTCTTTGAACACGCGCTGCCACAGGGCATGCCCCTGGGTCATGGCGTTGCTCTTGTCGGCCATGCACACCTTGGTCAGACCGTTCTTCTGCGCGTACTCGAAGGCATGGCGGATGATGCGGTGCACCCCTTTATAGGTGTTGATCTCTTCCTGGATCGCGACCTCGTCATCGGTGTTGGGTTTGAAGCGTCCACCGATGCTGACGTACACGCCTTCGGTGTTCTCTCGAAACACCACGAACTTCACATCGTCGGGACCGCGGCCCTTCAGCGGACAAAGCCGCTCGGCCAGCAACTTCACGGGACGGTAGTTGACGTAGAGATCCAGCTCGAAGCGGGTGCCGAGGAGAATTTCGCGTGCGTGGCGGTTGTCGGGCACGCGCGGGTCACCGAGCGCACCGATCAGAATGGCGTCGAACTGGCGCAGGAGGTCGTAGCCGTTCGCCGGCAGCGTCTCGCCGGTCTGCACGTAGTGGTCGGCGCTCCACGGGAGGTGCTCCAACTCGAACGTCCGTCCAAACTTCTCCCCCACTGCGTGGAGGACTTTGACGGCTTCGGCCGTCACTTCTTTCCCGATCCCGTCGCCGGGAATGACTGCTATTCGCATGATTCGAAGGCCATCGCCATCCCCATCCCGCCGCTGACACAGAGGGTTGCCAGGCCCCTGCGCACCGTCCGCTTCTGCATCTCGTGCAGCAGCGTCACGATGATCCGTGCGCCGGTTGCGCCAATTGGGTGCCCGAGCGCGATCGCACCGCCATTGACGTTCACGCGGTCGGCGTCGATCGGCTCATCCTTCAACACCGCAAGAACCTGCGCGGCAAACGCTTCATTGAGCTCAACGAGATCGAAGTCCTTCATCGTCAGGCCGGTGCGCTGGAACAATTTGCGGACGGCCGGCACCGGACCGATCCCCATGCGCTTCGGATCGACGCCGGCCGACGCCCACCCGGTGATCCGCGCCATCGGGCGCAGGCCGAGTTCGCGCGCCCGTTCACCGCTCATCAGCACGAGCGCGGCTCCGGCATCGGTGATGCCCGACGACGTCCCCGCGGTAATGGTGCCGGGCTCGCCTTCGACTGTCGCAAAGACCGGGGGCAGCTTGCGAAGGGACTCGATCGTTGTCTCGGGCCGCGCGTGCTCGTCAGCTTCGACCGTGATCGATCGACCCTTCGCGCCGGCGACCGTGACCGGCGCAAGCTCCTCGCGAAAGCGACCAGAGCTCATCGCCATGCCGGCGCGACGCTGGGTCTCGAGCGCGTACTCTTCTGACGCCTCGCGCGAGATGCCGTACTCGCGGGCAAGCAGCTCCACGGTTTCGCCCATGATCATCCCGCTGAGCGAGCAGGTGAAGCCATCGCGGTACATGGCATCGACCAGGGTGAAGTCGCCCATCTTGTGACCCCACCGGGCGTCTTCCGAATCAATGAGGTACGGCATCCGGCTCATCGACTCGATGCCACCCGCGAGCACCACCTGCGACTCGCCGAGGATGATCGACTGTGCTCCGGTGGCGACCGCCTGCATGCCCGAGGCGCAGGCCTTGTTGATGGTCTGGGCGGGAACCGTGTCGGGCAGACCGGCGCGCTTCCCAACCTGACGTGCGGGGTTGGGTCCTGAGCCGGCCTGCCGGCCGTGGCCCATCAGTACTTCATCGATCGACTCGAGGTCGATACCTCCCCGCTCGATCGCGGCGCGCGCCGCCGTCGCCCCGAGCTCCGCTGGATGAACATTCCGAAACGACCCGCCGTACCGGCCGATTGGCGTGCGCGCAGCGCTAATGACGACGACCTCGTTGGGGAGCATAACCTTTCAATGATATTGCACCGGCGGTCTCCGCCCAAGGCCAGGAGACCACCGGTAAGGTCGGACGCCCGTGAAGGCTGGCGGTACGTTCTAGATTTGCTCCACGTCAATCTGGGCGCGCTGGAGCTTGCCGCTGAAGTCGATGTAGCACGACTTCCATTCCGAGAACACCTCGAGGGCCGCGACTCCGGCCTCACGATGACCGTTGCCGGTGTTCTTGGTCCCGCCAAACGGCAGATGCACCTCCGCGCCGATGGTCGGAGCGTTGATGTAGAAAATGCCGGTGTAGAGATCCCGCATCGCGACGAACGCACGATTGATGTCCTGGGTGTAGATCGCCGCCGACAGGCCGTACTCGACGCCGTTGCCAATCGCGATCGCTTCCTCGAGGGACCGGCACTTCATCACGGATACGACCGGGCCGAAGATCTCCTCCTGGGCGATGCGCATCTTCGGATCCACGTTCGTGAAGACCGTCGGCTCATGGAAGAAGCCCCTGGCATGAGCGCCGGCGCTCAGCCGGTTGCCGCCGCAGGCAACCGTCGCCCCTTCCTTTTTCCCGATCTCGACATACTTCATCACGGTCTCGAGCTGCGACTGGCTGATAGACGGTCCAACCTGCGACGTGTCGTCCAGCCCATCGCCCACGACCAGCGTTTTGGCACGCGCGACAAACGCCTCGACAAATGTATCGTGCACCTTCTCGTGCACCACGACACGGCTGGCGGCCGTGCAGCGCTGTCCGGTGGTGCCGAAGCCGCCCCAGAGACAGCCGTCCACCGCGAGCTCCAGGTCGGCGTCGTCCATGATCATGATCACGTTCTTGCCGCCCATCTCGAGGTGGACCTTCTTGAAGGTCGGCGCCGCCGCCTGGTTGACGATGCGGCCAACGTTCGTGGACCCGGTGAACGAAACGACGCGGACAGTCTCGCTGGACGTCAGAGGTGTGCCGACTTCGTCGCCGTCACCCGTAATCATGTTGACGACGCCCTTCGGGATGCCGGCCTCTTCGAGCACCTTGACGAAGTTCAGTGCAGACAGCGGCGTCTGCGAGGCGGGCTTGAACACGACCGTATTGCCGCACACCAGCGCGGGAATGATCTTCCACGACGGGATCGCCATCGGGAAATTCCACGGCGTGATGATCGAACAGACACCCAGCGGCTGGCGGACCGACATTGCGAACTTGTTGCGAAGCTCCGAGGGCACCGTCTGGCCGAACATGCGCCGGCCTTCGCCGGCCATGTAGAAGGTCATGTCGATGGCCTCCTGAACGTCGCCCCGCGTCTCGTTGAGGACCTTGCCCATCTCGCGCGTCATGTCGCGCGAGAACTGCTCCTTGCGCTCGGCGATGATCTGAGCCACGCGGTAGAGCATCTCGGCGCGAATAGGCGCAGGCACCAGGCGCCAGGTCTCGTAGGCGCGCTTCGCGGCGTCAAGAGCGGCTTCGACGTCCTGGCGATTCGAATGCTGGAAGATACCGATCAGATCGTCGGTGTTGGCGGGGTTCCGGTTCTCGAAGGTCTTTCCGGAAGCGGACGGCTTCCACTGACCGTCGATATAGTTGCCGTAGGTAGTGACGGAGGTGCTGGTTGCCATCCGCCGATTATATCGGCGTGAAGCGAATCATTCTGAAGCCTGGACGGGGTCTCGATCTGGATGCCGGCCTCGCTCAGGTTGAGAATCGTCATCGGCTGGAAGACCGTGACGTTGCCCACGATCTCGCTGGTGACCGTCGTGCGCTCGATCGCCCGTTTGTTCTCAGTCATTGCGCGGTGCCATGACATAGGCGCTGATGGTGCTCTCGTGCCCGCCCGGACCGACGGCCGCGACCCCAAACACATGGTCGTCGATGTTTTTGTTCGCCATCAGGAACTCGGTCACGTTCCCCACGTACAACTCGTGCTCCCAGTCGGGTGCCCAGGCCTTCCGCCAGAAGATCCGGTAACCAACCGCGTTCGGCGATGCCGTCCAGCGCAAGTTCGCGTCGTATCCCGAAGGCCGGCGGGTCAGCATGTTCGGCCTGACTTCCGGCGGGGGCGGCGCGAGCGCGAGCACCGCCATGCCGGCGGCGTTCGCACGCGCATTCTGCGCCAGGTACGGGAACGCAACGCCGTCGATCGTGTCGTTCGCGTTGTGCTGCTTCGAATAGTTTTCCTTTGACTCGCGGAACCCGATCGCGGCGAAGCCTTCGGCATTGAAACCGCTGTGATCACCGCCGCGCCCGAACCGGTCTCGACGAGCCATCAGGCGGATCTCGTGTGACGGCACATACCGCTCGGCGATCCGCTTGGCGAAGTTGGCGAGCGAACGAGAAGGTGAATCCTCGGGGCCTTCCGAATACACCTTGATGGTCGCCCCATCCACGATCCCGTTTCCACCGGTGCTGTTGCCGACAATGTCATTGTTGAAAAGAGCCTGGACGGGAACCTTCTGCTCCTTCATCCGTCGCGCGTGCGCAGTCGATCCGATCAGACCCTGCTCCTCCCCCGCAACCGTCATGAAGACGAGCGTGGCCTCGAAGTCGATCCCGCTCTCCGCGAACACACGTGCCAGTTCCATCGACAGCACCGTGCCGCTGCCATCGTCATTCGCACCCGGCGCGACGACGTTGTAGTTCGGCGGAGGCTGCTGACCTCGTCCACGGCCTGCGGCCGCATCCTGCCCGGCGGCCCCGGCACCAGCGCCACGGCCCGTCGCCTGGGTATTCGCAGCAGCCGCCTGGGTGTTCGCTCCCTGGTTGGCGCGCCCGGCGCCAGGCCCCGCAGGCGTTGCACCCTCTGCGCGCCCGCTCTGCCCGGGAATGTTCAGCGAATCGTAGTGCCCGCTGACGTAGATCCGGCGCGGGGATTTGCCCGGGAGCACTGCGATGATGTTGCGAAGCTCGACGTCCCTGGTGATGCGCCCGCTCGCCGGGATCGTGTGCGTGTCGAAGCTGACCTGCAGCTTTGGACTCGTCTTCGTCATCTCGTCGAGGATCCATTGCCGTGCCGCGCCGAGACCGTTCGGCAGGTCCGGATCCGACATCGTGTTCCTCGTCGTGAAGCTCGAAAGCTTCGTCAACAGGGTCTTCATCCGCTCTTCCGAGATGGACGCGATGAGCTTCTGAATCCGGGGGTCGAGATCGCCCCCGGCGGCTGCCGGTGCAGGCGTTTGCGCGGGAGCGGCAGTCTGGGCCTCCGCTGCCGGTGCGGCTGCGAGGAACATACCGAGCGCCAGCGCGGCGCTCAGCGTCTGGGTTCGCGTCATGGCTCCCTTATCTGACCTTGGTATGCTCGAGGTAATCGCCTGATGCGATCCGCGGCGCCTTGCCGAGCGGTGCGTTGTAGAAATAGACCCACGCCTGCTCGATGCTGCCATCCGGCATCGTCACTTCCGCCGTGGACCGCGCGTACAGGCTCTTGTCAGGGTCGTCAGGGCGGTAGCCTTCAATGTCATCGAGTGCGGCGAGGACGGCATCCTGCTCCGTCATCTCGTACACTTCGCCCCAGACGACGCCTTCACTGGCGGGAACGGCGGCCGGATAGAGCCCCAGGTCGAACAGGGACGCGTGAATCGAGCCGCGGCCGCGGTACGTGAGCTTGGTGTCGATGCCTGCCCGCCGGCGCCGGTCGAAGCCGGCCATCAGCGTGCCATAGAAAAAAACGAAGTCCGCCACGGGTCCGACGAAGGGTACACGCAGCCAATCGTAAATGGAAGGTGGAAGATCGAAGAGGGCCGCAAAAGGAAAAGGGCCAAGGGAGGCATCCTCCCTTGGCCCTTTTCACCGTCAGGTTTGTTTCTACTGGATCTGCTGCTGGTGCGCGCCCGCCATCTGCGGGATCAGAGCGAGCACCTCAGCCGGCAGTGCGAACGACAGTGCCACGGTCTTGCCGGTGCCTGACATCTGCAGTGACTTGATCAGCGCGCCAGCGGTCGGGTCTGACTTGGCCACCATCTCGCCGAGGGCGAGTACTCCACTCACCTGGCGGCGGAGGAGATCGGCCGATGCCTCATCGGTGGCCTCGGCGCGGAGGGTGCCGGTGATCCCGCCGTTGACATGACCCGCTGCGGAGAACCACTTGACGGGTGGCATCCGGCTGGCGATCTCGGTCGGCAGGTTGGCCTGGGCGGCGATTGCGTCGAACCGGCCCACCGCCCACGCGTTGTTGTTGCTGGCGATCTCGGCGACGATCGCCATCATCTCGCTGTTCGCCGTGATGGAGTGGGACGTCAGCTGTGCGTCGATCGCGCGCTGCACCGTCGTCTTGGTCCCGATGGCGACGAGGCCGGGTTCCAGAAACGCCAGCGTCATCTGGTGGCCGCTCTCACTGGCTTGCGAGTGGATCATCCGCTTGCCCTTGTACTCTTCGACCTGGCCGCCATGCTCACGCGCGAGAGCCTCGAGCTGCGTGTCGTTGAAGCGGCCGCGGGCGACGACCAGCCCGCCGGCGAGCGGGGCCTGGGTGTTGCCGGTCGCACCGGCCGCCACGATGTAATCAATGTCCCGTTCGATGTCGATGCCGGTCTGGGTTCGGAACTCTTCCTGCCCCTGCTCGTGCATCGGGATGGCGGCCTTCAGCTGGGTGCGAAGGTCCGAGTCCATGATCGACCGGACATCCGCATAAGCGATGACCGTCGAATCAGCTGGCACATAGCGCAGCTCGCTGGCTACCGGGGCCGCCGAGAGGGCCTCGAATCCGCCTGCGTAGAAAGCAACCAGGCCGGCGCACAGCCCAACCCCGAGCACTGCCGACGAACCAGCCATAAAGTAACGAGTTTTCTTTGTCATTCGCGTGGCCCTCTGGGGGGATTATACCGACACGGACGGTAAAAAGTTCCGTAAGTGCCCGAAATCGGACGGTTTACTGCTCGAGCACATACTCGCGTCGTTCAACCACCCGGGTCGCAAGGGCCAAGGAGACTGCCCAGACCACCGCCAGCCCAAGGAGGGCGGTCGCCAGGCTCGGCGTCTCGCGCAACATGTTCTGGATCAGGCTCATGGCGCCATCGTTCGGCATGGCATGCGGCACCAGTCCCTGGATGTAATACGCCACGGTGAAGTACTTCAGGTAGCCCGGCAGGACAATCGCCACCTGCTCCCATCCAAAGATGAAGACCAGCCCGATCAGCAGCGGGCGCTTGAATTTCGCCCCGATAAAGGCGAACACCGCGCCGTATACGGATAGGCCGAGAGCCAGCAGGGCCAAGTCCTTGACGAGGTCGAGGAAGGAGCCGCCAAGGCTCCCCTGGATTGGCACCACCAGCAGGTAAACGAGCATCACCGACGGGAGCACCACGAAGATCGTAGACACGAGGTAGGCCAGATACTTTCCGACGAGGACCGCCCCCCGCGGAATCGGACGAGAGAACAGGTAGGTGATCGTCTTGTCCTCGACCTCATCGGCAATCAGCGAGGTGCCATAAAAGACGCCAAGGACCGGGACGGTGAACCGGAGATAGAAGATCCAGATCATCAGCCCAAAAATTCCCGGACCGGTCATACGGATGTTGTTCGGCCCGTTGAGCACCGGCGCACCGAGGCTGACCAGCGCGCGCAGGATCAACGCGATCAGCACCGGGGCTCCGACGATGAGCAGCATGAAGACGGTGCGCCGGGACCAGAGCATCTCGCCGATCGACAGATCCATGACCCGCAGCGAGGACGTCAGGTATCCGGGTGCGGGCGGCGGGGTGCGAGGGGCCAGTGCGGTCTTGGGTTCCATCGCGGTCGTGGGTTCCATCATTACTTCACCAGGTACTGGAAGACGGCCGCGAGGTTGTCATCGGGGGACGTGACCTCGTCGATCGTGCCGTACTCGCCACTTGCCGCGAGCTCGGTGACGCGCGTGTAGAAGGCGTCCGGCTTGCCGGTTTCGATGATCACCGCGCCTTCCTCGAACCGGAGGCTTCGGACGTCGATCCGGTCGATGAAGTCCCGCGCGAGGCCGCGTGGATCCTGCGCCCGCACGAACACGGTATGCGGGTGCTCGTCGATCAGGTCGCGGATGTGATGAACGTCGCCTTCCGCGAGGATCCGGCCGTTGTTGATCAGCAGGATGTTGGCGGTCATCGACTCGATCTCGTGCAGGATGTGGCTCGAGACGATGACGCTGCGGCCGGCGCGGGCCCAATCGCGAATCATGCGGATGGTCTTGCGCCGCGCGAGCGGGTCCATCCCCGACAGCGGCTCGTCCAGGATCAGCAGCTGCGGGTCGTGCACGATCGCCTGCGCCAGCTTCACCCGTTGCCGCATGCCTTTGCTGTAGGCGCCGATCTTTTTGCTGGCGGCGTCCATCAGGTCGACCGTCGTGAGCGCGCGGGTTGCCGCTTCGGTGCCTTCCTTCTCGCTCAAACCGTTCAGACGGACGAGCGCGGTGACCCACTCGAGGCCAGTCATCCGCTCGTAGAAGGCATCCTGTTCAGGGCAGAAGCCGATCTGGAAATAGAGGCGCGGATTTCGCCAGATCGGCTCGCCGAGCACGGTGATCGAGCCTTTGCTCGGGGCGAGCTGGCCGGTGATCAACTTCATGAACGTCGATTTGCCGGCGCCGTTCGGGCCCAGCAAGCCGGTGATCCCGGGCGGGATCGAGACGGTGACGTCGTTCAGGCCGATGACCTGGCCGTACCACTTCGAAACGTTGGTGGCGGTAAGAATCGGTGTGGCGGCGGCGCTCATGTCACGATCTCCACGCCGCGGACGCGACGCTCCAGCACCGAGATGGCCAGGGCGATGAGGCCAAGGACCACGATCAGCGATACCTGCCACGGTGTCGAATAACGCGGCGCCTGCCGGAAGATGACGTCCACCACCTGGGTCACGTTGGATCCGACCGACAGCCACGACAGGCTCGTGGATCCTGTGATCGCCACCATCGCGCCGTAGATCGCCGCGGTGAAGAAAATGATCCCCGCGTAGAGGATCCCGACGTAGCGGCTGCTCTTCGACAGCGATGACAACGCCAGCATCGTGAAGGTCGCGACGAGCGCCTGCAGCAGCGTCCCGACCGTGATCGCCGGGAACAGGAACAGGTTCGCGCGCATGAACTCGAAGCTGCCCTTGAAGACGACCTGCAGGATCAGGAGCAGGATGGCGGGCAGCCAGGTCACCAGCATGATGAAGGTGAAGAGCACCGCGGCCTTGCCGGCGATGTACTCGGACCGCAGCAGCGGCTTCGAGAGATAGATCTGCAGCGCGTTGGCCCGCCGGTCGTTGGCGATCAGACCGGCGCCGACGTAGATCGTCATCACGAAGACGAAAAAGTCCTGCTGCTCCAGGAAGTCGCGGAACATCTTGGCGTCAGGCGCCATCAGCGCTTCCACCTGTGCGTAGTTGGAGGCGAAGTAGATCTGCACCGCGCGGATGACGAACGGGAACCACGCAAACAGCAGCAAGCCCATGAACGACCGCTTTCGGATCATGTTCATGATCCCGGCCTTCGCAATCACCGTCCACGAGCGCCCGAGCGCAGCTTTCGCCCCGCCGTAACGCCGGTAACTCTGGTCATGAATCGGCATTTAGTCGTCCCCGACCGCTTTGGCGAAGACGTCCTCGAGGGTCGGGACACTCGGCCTGAGGTGGCGCACCTGGGCGCCCTGTGTGGTTGCCAGCTGGAAGATCTCGCGCTGGTCGCGCCCCGCGGGCACGAACACCCGCATCACGTCTTCATCAGTCGAATGGCATTCGAGACCGCGGCCGCGCAAGATCTCGATGAAGGCCGGCAGGTTGCCCTTGATCCGCACCTCGAACACGCGACCGGCCGGACCCTTCAATTCCTCGATCGGGCCCTGCGCGACGACGTTCCCTTTGTCCATCACGATGATGTGGTCGCAGGTGAACTCGACGTCCGGCAGCAGGTGCGACGACAGAATCAGGTTGACGTTCTTGTTGTGACCGAGGTCGTGGATCAGCTCGAGCATCTCGTCGCGGCCCTTCGGGTCCATCCCGTTGGTCGGTTCGTCGAGAAACAGCAGATCCGGATCGTGCACGAGCGCCTGCGCCAGCTTGATGCGCTGCTTCATGCCGGTTGAGTAGGTTTCGATATTGCGGTACCGCGCCTCGCCGAGTCCGACGTAATACAGGACCTCGTGAGCGCGCTGCATGGCGTCGACTGGTGGCAGCCCGGCCAGCTGCCCGCAGTACGCCACGAATGAGACCGCGTTCATGCCGGGGATGTGCGCGTCGTTTTCCGGCATATAGCCGATGCGCGCCCGGATCTCGAGCGGACTCTTCGCGACGTCCAAACCGAGCACCGTCATGCGCCCGACGCTGGGCTTGACGAACCCGAGCAGCGATTTCAACATCGTGCTCTTGCCGGCGCCGTTGGGGCCGAGGAGGCCGACGGCGCCGCGGGCAAACTTCGCAGTGACGCCCTTGAGCGCCAGGTTCTTGCCGTAGATGACGGAGACCCCGTCAAGGTGCACGACAGGATCAGACACGGCAGCGGGCGCAGGAGTATCGGCCATAACCTCGGTTGTTTGCACGCGGTAGCTTATACGGGATTCGGTGTGTCCGGGTTCGGGACGGCTGACACGTCCGGACGCTACGCCACTCCACGCAGGCCCAGCACGTCAGCCCGTTCACGCATGAACCGGATGACGTTCGTGATGTGCTCATCGAGCGGCAGCCCGATCTCCCCCGCTCCCTGGCGCAGGTCATCGCGGCTGACCGCACGGGCGAAGGCCTTGTCCTTCATCCGCTTGATCACCGACGAGGCTTCCAGATCCATCACGCTCTTCGACGGGCGGACGAGCGCCGACGCGGTGACAAAACCGGACATCTCGTCGCAGGCAAACAGCGTGTGTTCAAGCCTGGAGACGCGCGCAACGCCCGAATAATCGGCGTGCGAGAGGATGGCGCGCGTCACCCACTCGGGATATCCCTGCTCCTTCAGCACTTCGACGCCCCGGAATGGATGATCGGCGGGGTCCGGGTACTTTTCATAATCGAAGTCGTGCAACAGCGCCACGACCGCCCAGTCCTCTTCCGGCTCACCCCACATCCGTGCGTAGCCGGCCACCGCCGCTTCCACGCCGAGCATGTGCTTGCGCAGACTCTCACCCTGCGTGTACTCAGTGACCAGTGCCCACGCCGACTCTCGAGACAGCTTCATTCCGGCAACACCCCTCGAAGATCCACCATCAAAAATCGCCGCGCTATTCGCCCATCACCTTCACGACGACGCGCTTGCGGCGCATGCCGTCGAACTCGGCGTAGAAGACCTGCTCCCAGGGCCCGAGGTCGAGCGCTCCGGCGGTGATCGGGACGATGACCTGGTGCCCCATGATGGTGCGCTTCAGGTGTGCATCCGCGTTGTCTTCGCCGGTCTGGTGGTGCTTGTAGGGCAAGCCGGCTGGCGCCAGCTTCTCGAGCCACACCTGGAAGTCGGCGATCAGCCCGTTCTCCCAGTCATTGACGTAGACCCCGGCGGTGATGTGCATCGCCGACACCAGGACCATGCCTTCGTTGACGCCACTCGTCTTCACAATGGCGGCGACTTCATCGGTGATGCGGATGAACTCCTGCCGCTTCGTCGTGTTGAACCACAAGTAATCGGTAAAGGTAGCCATAGATGTGCGCGCCTCAGAGGCTGAGCGATGCTTCGGCGTTGAAATCCCACGCGCCGGTCTGGCCGGCCCGAAAACGTCTGAGGCCGGCGGCGCCGATCATCGCGGCGTTATCGGTCGACAGTGACAGCGGCGGGACGAACACCGGCAGGCCGACGCGCCCTCCGCGAGCCGATGCATCGGCGCGGAGCCGGCTGTTCGCTGACACGCCGCCGGCAATCCCGATGCTCGTGGCGCCGAGCCAGTGCGCCGCCTCAAAGGTCCGGTCCAGCAGCGCCTCGACGACAACACGCTGAAAACTGGCGGCGATGTCGGCGATGAGCGATCCGGGCAGCGCCTCGCTCGACCGTTGCGCGTCCTTGACGTACCGCAGCACCGCGGTCTTCAGACCGCTGAAGCTGAAGTCGACGCGACGCGCCACGTCGGGCGGCAACAACTCGCCCGTTTCCGATCGGGGTTCGTGACGGTCGGCATGCGTCAGTCGTGTGGCGGGAAAACGAATGGCGCGATCGTTCCCTTCCTTCGCCAGCCGGTCGATGGCGGGCCCGCCCGGATACCCCAACCCGAGCAGCTTCGCCACCTTGTCATACGCCTCCCCGGCCGCATCGTCGCGCGTTCGCCCGATCAGACGGAACTGGCCTGGTGCGGACACGAGGTACAGACTGGTATGCCCGCCCGAGACGACGAGGACGGCCGCGGGCATCGGCAATTCGCCGTGCGCAAGCGTGAGCGATTCGATGTGTCCGGCGAGGTGGTGGACCGGGATCACTGGCAGCCGGCGCGACCAGGCGAGCGCCTTGGCGAACGACACACCGACGAGCAGGGACCCAACCAGGCCAGGGCCCTGCGTCACGGCGATCGCACCGATGTCGTCCATCGAGGTTCCGGCGTCGGCGAGCGCCTTCTCGGTCACGCCGCAGATGTCGCGCACGTGTTGCCGCGAGGCCAGCTCAGGGACGACTCCGCCCCACTCACGGTGAATGGCCATCTGCGAGGCGACGACGTTGGACGAGATGGTCCAGGGCCGTGCGGGATCCCCGGTTTCGGTGATCACCGCGGCGGCCGTTTCGTCGCAGGATGTCTCGAGGGCGAGCAGGTGCACGTGCGATCAGCCGGCCTGGGCGGCGCGTTCGGTAAAAGCCTTCTGCAGCGATTCGTTGTACGGCGCCGTGAAGATACCGCGCTCAGTGATAATGCCGGCGATGTAGCGGTGCGGCGTGACATCGAACGCCGGGTTGCGGATCTTCGCACCGATAGGCGTCAGGCGCGACGCGCCGAGGTGTGACACCTCCCGCTGATCGCGTTCCTCGATCGGTATGTGATCGCCGTCAGGAGTCGCCAGGTCAATCGTGGAGAGGGGCGCCGCCACGTAGAACGGCACCTTGTGCTCCCGCGCGAGCACCGCGACCGTGTAGGTCCCGATCTTGTTGGCGGTGTCGCCATTTGCCGCGATGCGATCGGCGCCGACCACCACGATATCGACCTCGCCGGCACGCATCAGCGGGCCGGCCATGCTCTCGGTGATCACCGTGGTGTTAATGCCGTCGCGGACCAGTTCCCACGCGGTCAGCCGGGCCCCCTGCAGGATTGGACGCGTTTCATCGGCGAACACCGCGATCCGCTTGCCCTGCTCGACGGCGGCGCGAATGACGCCGAGGGCCGATCCGTATCCAGCGGTCGCGAGCGCCCCGGCATTGCAGTGCGTCAGGACGCGCGCGCCGTCAGCCACGAGGGTCGCGCCGAACTGCCCCATCGTCCGGCAATTGGCGACGTCTTCGTCGTGGATGGCACGTGCTTCACGCTGCAGCCTCGCGGCGAGCTCCTCGGGCGACTCACCAGCGAGCGCGCCCTCGGAGAAGGCCCGCTTCATCCGCTCGATCGCCCAGAACAGGTTCACGGCGGTTGGTCGAGTGGCCGCCATCATGTCGCAGGTCTTCTGGAACTCGACGGCGAACTGCTTGGTTCCCTTGGCGGTGCTTCGCGCCATCCCGAGCGCAATGCCCATCGCGGCAGCGACGCCGATCGCAGGAGCGCCGCGGATCACCATCGTGCGGATCGCCTTGGCGACTTCCTGCGAGGTCCGGCAGCGGACGTAGAGTTCCTGCCCGGGCAGCTTCCGCTGGTCGACCATGACGATCGTGTCGTCCTGCCACTCGATTGTAGGGAGCATGTCTTATTTTAACAGCCGGTTATCGAACGGCATCGGCAGCAACTCCGCAAGGCGGAGCCGGGCGGTGGGACCGTTCAAGTTGGAGAGGATGACTTCGATGTCGCCGCAGTATTCCCACAACAGCTGGCGGCACGGCCCACACGGCGGCGTCGGCGCGTCGGTATCGGCCGCCACTGCGATACGGGTGAATTTTGTGGATCCGTCGGAGAGGGCCTTGACCAGGGCCACGCGCTCGGCGCAGAGCGTGAGCCCGTAGCTCGCGTTCTCGATATTGCAGCCCGAGACTATGCTGCCGTCCTGTAATTCGAGGGCGGCGCCGACCTTGAAGCCGGAGTACGCAGCTTGAGCGTTGAGCCGGACCTGGCGCGCAGCTTCGAGTAACGCCGGCTCGTTCGAGGCCGGCTCGTCGAGCTGGAGCGGCTCCCAGGCTTCGTCGTTGCGGCGCTCGCCGGCTCGCCGATCGCCGCCGCGTCGGTCGAGCGTGTGCCGCCGTTCCACGTCCGGCCAGTGGCTCTTCTCAGAGTCGTTCAATGATTCCCTCCAGCAGCGCGGAGAACTCTCCCTTGACGCGCCGGGCGACTTCCATCACTTCGTCGTGGCGCAGCGGTTCGGGGAGGACGCCAGCCGCCGGATTCGTGATGCAGGAGAGCCCCAGCACCTCGAGACCCATGTGTCGAGCGACCAGCGCTTCCGGCACCGTTGACATCCCGACCGCGTCGGCGCCGATGGTTCGGAGGAAACGAATCTCCGCAGGCGTTTCGTAGCTCGGCCCATGCACCGCCACATACACACCATGTGCGACCGCGACGTTGCGGGCTGCCGCCGCTTCGTCCGCGATGTCGCGCAGCCGCCTCGAGTACACCTCGGTCATGTCCGGGAAGCGCGATCCGAAGCGCTCCTCATGGGCGCCAACCAGCGGATTGCTGCCGAGGAGATTGATGTGATCATCCATCACCATCAGGGTCCCCGGCTTGAACGACAAATTGATCCCGCCGGCCGCATTGGTGAGGATGATCCGCTTGATCCCGAGAAGGCCGAGCACACGAGTTGCGAAGGTGACCGTTCGAAGGTCGTGCCCCTCGTAGAAATGGGCGCGCCCGGAAAGTGCCGCGACCCGTTTCCCGGCCAGGCCACCGACGACGAGTTTGCCCGCGTGCCCGATGACCGCCGACGCCGGCCAGTTCGGAATGTCGCGGTAGGGCGTCGTCACCGCGTCGGTCAGCGCATCGGCGAAATCCCCGAGCCCTGATCCAAGGACCACCGCCACGTCCGCCACGCCGCCAATCCGCTCCCGGAGCAGCCCGGCCGCCGCTTCACATTTCTCGTAGTAGTCCACTAAGCACCCCGGCTGCGGGCACGCAGCACGCCGCACGAACGCCGCACGTTGCACTTAGCACCGCAGGTCGCACGTAACACATCACACGTAGCACGTTACAGCATGGACGCCGCGATCGAGGCGTTGATCAACGTCGCGATGAATCCACCGAGCAGCGCCAGCGAGCCAAGCCGCGCCAGGTCACCGCGCCTGGTCGGCGCCATCGCGCCAATGCCGCCGAGCTGGATGCCGATGGAGGCGAAATTCGCGAACCCGGTGAGCGCGTAGGTCGCGAGCGTGTAGGACCGGTCGCTGATGACGCCGCGATACTCAGTGGTCAGCTTCACGTAGGCAACGAACTCGTTGGCGACGAGCTTCGTGCCGAGCAGGTCACCCATGGCCGGCACGTCCGCCGCCGGCACGCCCATCAGGATGGCCACCGGTGCGAACAGCACCGCAAAGATCCTCGCGAGTGACAACGCCGGATTGATGAGTCCGAGGAGGTAGTCGAACATCGCGATGAACGCCAGGAAGGCGATGAGCATTGCGGCGACGTTGATCGCGAGCATCGTCCCGTCCGAAGCGCCGGCGGAGGCGGCGTCGATGACGTTCGCATGGGTCCGTTCGACCGTGACCTTGACGTTGCCACGGGTTGCCGGCTCCTCCATCTCCGGATACAGGATCTTCGACAGATACAACCCGCACGGCGCCGCCATGACCGAGGTCGTCAGGATCGCGACGGGGTCGGCGCCAAGGGCGATGTAGACCGCCATGACACCACCCGAAATCGTCGCCATGCCGCCAACCATCATGGCGAGCAGCTCCGACTTGGTCATCGCCGGGACGTAGGGCTTGACGATGATCGGGGCTTCGGTCTGGCCCATGAACACGTTCGCGGCGGCCGCCAGCGTTTCGGCGCCACTGGTGCGCATCGCGAACTGCATCGCGCGCGCGAAGATGCGGACGATGAACTGCAGGATGCCGAAGTAGTAAAGGACGGTGAAGAAGGCCGAGACGAAGATGATCGTGGGCAGGGCGGTGAAGGCGAAGATGAAGCCGTTGCCGGGCCCAAAGCCCTTTTCGACAGTCCCGGGATTTGCCAGCGCGCCGAAGACGAACTGCGAGCCGGCATTGGTGAACGCCAGGAACTGTTCCACGCCACCCGCGATTTTCTGGAAGAAGACGTAGCCGGGGCGGACGCCGCCGACCTCGAACTTGAGAATAAAAAGCGCGAGGCCGACCTGCAGCGCCATCCCCCAACCGACCGTCCGCCAGTTCACCGCCTTCAGGTTCCGCGAGAACGCCGCGATGATCGCAATGAAGACGACGATCCCCGCGAGCGCCTGTATGCGCGGGTTGATGCTGTTCCTGAGCAGGAACACCGCGGCTCCCAACCCCAGTGCGAGGCCCGCCGCCGCCAGCCGCAGCGGCGTATCTTCCCGTCGGTCAGCCATTCGTGATCCTCTCCAAGACAAGCGGCCGCTCGACCAGCGGCGACTGGGTGATCCTCACCGCGTCCTCCAGGAGCGGTCGGGCGGGCTCCAGGCCGCGGCCGGCACGATGGCGGACCAGCAGGACGACGTCGCCGGCGCGGACCTCGGTGCCGGCTCTCGCGATGACTTCAACGCCGACGCCGGGGTCGACCAGGTCCGCCATGGTGGCGCGCCCCGCCCCGAGTGCCACGGCAGCGCGGCCGATGCCTTCCGACTCGAGACTCACGTAACCATCCGCAGCGGCCAGCACACGATCCTCATCGGGCGCGAGTGGCAGCAGCGAGTAGTCGTCCAGAGCGTGGGGGTCACCACCCTGGTTCTGAACGATGGCGCGGAAGACCTCGAGCCCGGCGCCGGTCGCGAGGGCATCGCGAACCCGCCGATCCGCCGCCGCGGCGTCCGTTTCTACCCCAGAGACGACAAGCATGCGGACGGCGAGCAGCACCGACAACTCGCGGGTATCGTCGGGTCCGCGTCCCTTGAGGATCTCGAGACACTCGATGACTTCGGCCGCGTTGCCAACCTGCGTGCCCAGTGGCGCGTCCATCCGGGTGATGAGTGCTTCGGAGCGGACGCCCGATGCTTCGCCAATCGCGACCAGGGACCGCGCCAGCGTGCGCGAATCGTCCAGCGTCTTCATGAACGCCCCGCTACCGGTCTTGACGTCCAGCACCAGGCCGCCGATCCCTTCGGCGATCTTCTTGCTCATGATCGACGCGGAGATGAGTGGCACGCTCTCCACCGTCGCGGTGACGTCGCGTAAGGCGTAGAGCCGGCGATCGGCCGGCGCAATCTCCGAGGTCTGGCCGATGAGCGCGCAGCGAATCGAGCCGATGGCCTTGCGCAGTTCGGGCAGCGAGAGATTGGTGCGGAATCCTGGAATCGACTCGAGCTTGTCGAGCGTTCCACCGGTGTGCCCAAGGCCGCGCCCCGACATCATCGGCACGACGGCGCCGCAGGCCACCGCGAGTGGCGCGAGAACCAGCGAGGTCTTGTCGCCGACCCCGCCGGTGCTGTGCTTATCGACCGGAATGCCGTCGACGTCCGGGTAATCGACCCGCACGCCGGAGCGAACCATCGCGTCGGTCAGCCACGCGGTTTCTTCCGGGCTCATCCCGCGCAGCACGATCGCCATCAGGAGGGCGGACGCCTGGTAGTCCGGGAGTGACCCATCGGTCACGCCGGCAACGAACGACTCGATCTGTTCGCGATCGAGCGCACCGCCGTCACGCTTACGACGAATCAGATCAACCGCGTTCATCTGCAGGGGGTCGGCTCAGGCCGGTCACTACTATAGATTACGCACGCCCGGCGCGAAAGCGCCGGCATTTGCCGCGGTCGCCGTTGGTACGAACCCCGAATCCTCAGAGGAGCAATGGATTAGAATTGGTCGGCTTCCCGGAAGCCCCATCCAACTGATGCCAGAAGTCACGCCGCTCCCTCCCGAGCTGTCGCGCAGCGTATCGGCGCTGGCGCGCTCGCTGGTCGCGGCCGCCCGCACGTGGACGATGTACCCCTCGGACCACCCCGCGGTCCGGGCCTCAGTTGAACGGTTCGGTCGAACGATCAACGACGCCGGCAGGCAGCAGATGTTCGGCTTCGGCGTCACACCGGACACGCTGCTCCTGCATGGCGCACCCGCTGCGGCAGCGGAAGGCGCCGTCGCCGAGGCCGCCGCCTGGCTTCATCGTCGCGACATCCTCGAGCTTTCCTTCAGTCCCGACCCGCCCGTCTCGGCGCTGCACGCCTTTCTCGCGCTGCTGTCCGATGACACCACTGCCGTGCGTCAGCGCGGCGGTCCGGCGGCGGTCTGGCAGGCCGAGGGGCACCCCTCTATACACATCGAACAGATCGACTTCTCGAGGGTTCTCGAGGATCGTGACGGCGGGACCCCGGCGCGGCGCAAGGACGACCTGTGGCGCACCATCGTTCGGGCCGTGATCGAGCGCCGACGCACGGTGGGTGAAGGGCTGCAGAAGCGTCTCCTCGAGATCGCCGGTGACCGTCTCGCCATCGGCGACCTGGTGGCCGATGTCATGGCGCCGAACTGCACCGCTGACGGTTCGCCGATGCTCACGTCGCAGGCCGCTGCGGTGATCGCCGCCTATCGGCATCTCGTTGGTGTTGTCGATGTGATGGCGCCGCAACGCAAGGCGGACGTGCTGCACAACCTGGCGTCCGCCACAGCCGGTCTCGATTCGCGCGTCGTCATGCAGATCCTCGACGCGGCTGGCGACGTCGCGGCAGACTCAGCGGGCGCGGCCGCGGACTTCGACCTGCGGCGCGCGGCCGCCAACGCAATGGACGATGGCCAGGTGGCGCAGTTGCTGGCGACCACGCTTTCGCTCGATGGTCAGGCGACCGAGCGACTGGCGTCGGTGTTCGGCACGATCGCACCAGACGAGGAACGAAAGCGTCGGGTGCTGACGATGGCGCGCTCGATGTTGACCGAGACATCCTTTGGGAAGATGAGCCGCTTCCGGACGTTGTGGGCCTCCACCGAGGAACTGCTGCTCTCCTACAATGAGCGCCCCTTCGTCTCGGCGCAGTACCGGGCCGGGCTCGACCGGGTCGGCGCGCGTGCGGAGGCGATGGCGGGTGATGTCCCGGCGGAGCTCGCCGCGCTGGTCGAGACTCTCCACCAGGACAACGTCCGCCGGCTCTCGGTCACCCTGTTGATCGATCTGCTTGGACTCGAAAGCGATCCGGCGCGCGCGGCAGAGCTCGCGCGCGACACCGCGACACTCGGCGAAGACCTGCTGCTCGCGGGTGACTACGACGCCGCTCTGTTGATCGCCAGCTCGCTGGCGGCACATGCCGCGGATGCTAAGGACGCCGCGGCGCACGGCGCGCGCCTGGCACTCGACAGCCTGGTGAACACATCTGCTTTCCACGAGGCGGTGGATCATCTCGGCGAGATGGACGAGGCTGCCGCCGGTGTGTTCCGCAGCATCTGCGACGCGGTGGGCCCCGCGGCAACTGATGCCTTGCGCCGGCATCTCGAGGCCGAGGCGGTCACGCCGGGACGGCGGCGCGCCGCAAACGCGATCAGAGCGTATGGCGCCCGCGCCGTAAGACGGCTGGCGCCACTGGTCGCGAGTCCGCATTGGTTCGTGCGCCGGAACGCCGCCGAGATACTCGGTGAGATCGGCGCCGCCGAAGCCGTCCCGCTGCTGCAGCCGCTGCTGCGCGGCGAGGACGCACGCGTCATCCAGGCCGCCGTGCGCGCTCTTTCGAATATCCAGGACCCTTCAGCGGCACGGTGCGTCCACACGGTGCTCCGCGCCGCGACCGGGGACTTGCGTCGTGCGGTGGTTGCCGCCCTCGTCGCCGAACGCGATCCCCGGGTCGTGCCGCTGCTCGGACGGATCCTTGATGAGAGTGACGTGCTCGGGGCGGACCACTCGATCGTGCTGGAAACACTCGGCGTCGTTGGCGTGCTCGGGGGTGACCAGGCGATCCCCGCGGTCGATCGCGTGATGCGGACGACACGGTGGTTCGCGCGCGCTCGCGTGCGCGCGGTGAAGACCGCCTCGCTCGCTACCCTTCGCCAGATCGGCACCGCGGCTGCCGCGAGCTCTGTGGCGCGCGCCGAAGCGGATGGTGACCGCCTTCTCAGGCGGCTGGCGCGCACGGCAGGGGCGGCACAGTGACCGACACCGCCGCGGCGACATACGCCGACTTCGTCCGCCGGCTCGCCGCTGTCACACGCGGCGCCACGCTCTATTCGTCCGAGCACCCGATCGTCCAGCGCGGCATCGATGCGCTCACATCCTTGTGCCGGGCAGGGCTGCAGAAGGCCGACGCAGTGGTCGTCGGCGTCATCGGTGATGAGTTCGTCGTGAACGGCCACCGGCTGCACAACTCGGCGGCGACACTGGTCGGGTTCGCCCGCGAGCTTCGCTCGCAGGACGTTGAGAAAATCACCTTCGCACAGGGAATCACCGTCGACGAGCTGCGAACCTTCGTGATCGAATTAGCGGATCGGCGCAGCCCGCTCGCGTTCGCCAGGCGACTCGACACCAGGAACATACGACGCATCACCATCGGACGCATCATCGTCGACGAGGTCGACGAGCCCACCGGTGTGGCGGCGGCCCGGCGCGTCTATGCGTCCGCCGTGGCGACCGCGCAGTCGCTGTGGGAACAGGCACGCGCCGGCGATCAGCCGGATCCCCACAGCGCCCGCAAGATCATCGACAGCCTCGCCCGGCTGGTATCGCGCGACCGCACATCGCTGATGGCACTCACCGCGCTGAAGCGGTATGACAATTACACCTTCACGCACATGGTGAACGTGTCGGTGCTGGCGATGGCTCAGGCGCGTTCCCTGAACCTGGACGGCGCCCTCCTCCGCGAGTTCGGCTTCGCGGCGCTGATGCACGACATCGGCAAGGTCAACACGCCAACCGAGATCCTCAACAAACCCGACAAGCTGACGCCGGCCGAGTTCGACGTCATGAAGCGGCACGTCGTCGATGGCGCGCACATCCTGAGGCGCACGCCCGAGATGCCGGCACTGGCGCCGGTGGTGGCCTTCGAGCATCATCTGAGGCAGGATCTGTCCGGGTACCCGGAAAAGGTCGGGCATCGCGATCTGAACCTCTGCACGCAGATCGTCAGCATCGCGGACGTGTACGATGCCCTGCGGAGCAACCGCATTTACCGCGAGGGGCTGCCGAGCGAGCGGATTCGCGCGATCATGACGCAGAAGGACAGCCCGGCGTTCAACACGAAACTGCTGCGGCGCTTCATCAACCTTATGGGCCTTTTCCCGGTCGGCACTCTCGTGCGGCTTGAAAGCGACGAGGTCGCGGTCGTCACGCATGAGCATCCGAGCGATCCATTCCGCCCGCGAGTGAAGGTCCTGCTCGACAAGGGCGGGGCGGCACTCGAGGCGCCTGAGATCGTGGACACTTGGCAGTTCGATTCCCGCAAGCGCGGCGTCGTCGAAGCCGTGAACCCCGACACTGTTGGCGTGGACCCTCTCGCATTCCTGTGACGACTCCTCTTCCCACACCGCCCCGCGCCACGCTGCCGGCCGACACCGCCGCCTCCCTGGCGGAGTTTGCCCGCAGCTGCAAAGCGGCAGCCCGCGCCGTCTCGCTCTATCCCTGGCAGCATCCGGCCATCGGCGCCTCATTGGCGCGGCTGGCTGAAGCGACCGTTCGACTCACAGCGGATGGTCCACTCCAGCTGCAGGTGCGCCCGGGGGAGCTGCTGGTCAGCAACGCGGGCTTGTCGAAGCCGGATCAGTCCGTCCGCGAACTTGCCGAGCTTTTGCATCAGCACCTCATCGGAGCGATGACGGTGAACGCCGGCGCCGACGCGGGATCCTGGCGGACGCTCCTCCTGCTGCTCTCTCGTCCACCGGATGAAGTCCGCAACGACGGCGGCATCGCCCATCTGTGGGCGACGGCCGGCGGACCGAGCGTGGAGATCCGGGAGATCGACTACGCGGAGGTGCTGCGCGAGAAGCGCGGCGTGATCGTGGCGATCGATCAGATCATCGCCGCCGCCGTGGACGGAACGGTCCTGCAGCTCGAGGACGACAGCATCGACGCGCTGATGGCGATGCTCGGGGATAAAGCGCAACTGGACGACGTGATGGCCCGCCTGCAGGCCGCCGCCGATGAACGTGGCGCCGACGCCAAAACCGCCGCCATCCTCGCCCTGCTGCGCACGATGGCTCAACGGGCCCAGAAGATGGCCGATGGCGAGCTGGAGGCGACCCTGCGCAAGCTCGGTGGGGTCACGGCTCGGCTCTCCGCCGATGAAATGCTTCGTCTCCTCGCGCACCGCGGCAACGAATCAGCGGACGGCGAGGTGGTTGGCGCTGTGCTCGACAGCATGGAGGATGCTGATGTCGCCGGCTTCGTCGCGTCCTCGGTGGTCGCTGAACGCGGTGCGACCGCTCGACTCGCGCATGCCTTCCAGGCGCTTGTGCCCGACACCGATCGGCGGCGGCGCATCGCGGCGCTCGCCGAGGAAGAGGCGACGCCAAGCGCGGCCGGAGAGGACCAGATCTTCGAGGACCTGTTCGACAAGGTCGAGTCGATGGTGACCTCGTACACGGACACGAATTACGTCTCGGAGGAGTACGGCCGGGAGTTGTGGGCGGCGCAAACCAAGGCCGTGGACGTCGAGCAGACTGCCGACGATCCGCCCGATCGCGTCGCCGGCTGGCTGTCGAGCGTGAACGATGCCGCGCTTCGCGGCCTGGATCATCAGCTCCTGCACGACCTTCTCGCCATCGAGGAGGACCCGGCTCGCTGGCGCGACGTCGCCGACACGACGGCGGCGCATGCGGAAGACCTGGTGAGGGTCGGCTATTTCGACCAGGCCTGGGAACTGGCCGGTGCGGTCATCCGTCATGGACAGGCGGTTTCGGAACGGACCGAGTTCCTCCCGCAGGTGCTGCAACGCTTCGGCCGCGGCACGCATATGAAGCACGTCGCCGTGCACTTGCGCAGCGCGGACGATGCCGCCTTCAAACAATTTGAACAGCTGTGTCTCTCGATCGGCACGCCGGTGATCGCGCCGCTGGCCGAGGCGCTGTCGGCAGAGCAGGACGCCCGCTCTCGTCGGCGGCTTCGAGACGTCCTCGTAGGCTTCGGCGCACAGGGTCGCGACGTCGTCCAGCAGTTGATGAACGCGCCGAACTGGGAGGTCAGGCGAACCGCCGCGTTCCTGCTGCGCGAGTTTGGCGGGTCGGAAGGGCTCAAGGAGCTGATCCCGCTGCTCACGGACAACGAGCCGCTGGTGCAGCGCGAAGCCGTCCAGGGTTTGGTTCTGAACGGCACGAATGAAGCGGCCGCTATTCTCGTGAACGCACTTGGCACGGTCAGCGGTCGCGCCCGCGACACGCTGGTCGCGGAACTGATAAGCATCCGCGATCGCCGTGCGTCCACGTTCTTCGCTTACCTGGTCCGCCACGTCGATCGGTCGAAGCACCACGGCGTCTACCTGGCTTCTATCGAAACGCTCGCCACCTTCGGGGATACGGCGTCCATCGAAGCCCTCGAGCTCGCGCTCGGTGTCGTCAATTGGTGGTCGCCGCTGCGCGCCCGTCGGGCTCGAATGGCAGCGGCAGCCGCCCTGCGCAAGATTGGCTCGGCCGAAGCGCTCGACGCGCTTCGTCGCGCCGCCGCCAGCGGCAGGCGTGGCACGCGCGCGGCGGCGCGCGCAGAACTGGCACACCTCCAATGAGCGAACCGCGCCTCGAACCCAGCTTCCGGCCCGCGCTGTATGACGATGTGCTGCGCCGCTTTGCGGCTGGCGTGCGCGCCAGCCAGCTCTACGCGCGGGAGCACCCCTTGCTGGCGCGGAGCGTCGAAGGCCTCCTCGCGGCCCTGAGGCCGCTTCTGCAAAGCGCGCCGTCGCTGACAGTCGGCATCGTGGGCGGGCAGTTCGTCGTCGCCGACACGCCAATGCCGAAGGCCAGTGCCGCGATGGGTGAGCTGATCAAGCGGCTGAAGGAGCAGCACGTCGAGCGAATCTCCTTCGAGCGAGGCGTATCGCAGGACGAACTGCTGGCGCTCGTTCTCGCGATCGGATCCGGCGG
>Ga0183260_10000829_pt1 | contig 26365 bp, 27 predicted proteins | sample AntDrymUQ4972206_2_FD_129768 | JGI IMG/M metagenome (GOLD analysis project Ga0183260, IMG submission 129768) | Polar desert sand microbial communities from Dry Valleys, Antarctica - metaG UQ497 (22.06) (version 2) (version 2) | ecosystem: Environmental > Terrestrial > Soil > Desert | place... | reverse complement strand
GGACGTCCGCGGCGCGACGCTCGCTCAATCGACTCCCCGAGAAAGTGGCTACAGCTGCCGTCGAGTTCGTCTACGGATCGCTCGCCGCCAACCCGCCCCGAGTGGGGAAGCCACTGAAGCTTCACCTCGAAGGGCTACACAGCGCACGGCGAGGCGACTACCGCGTGATCTACCGCATACGCATCGACCAGCGCCGCGTCGATGTGATCGCCGTCGAACACAGATCGGATGCCTACAGATCCCGCTGACGAGGGACCGATCGGCGCCGATCCGTGGATCCGCCGGCGACGTCGCTGCGCTCGCAGCCTACCTGGAGAGTGTCGCCGGCCCATCGTGCAGCAACTGCGTGATCGGGGCAGCGAGCGAGTGCTATGAGTAGCACATGCGTGCGATCGGAATCAGGGAGCTGCGTCAGCAGGCGAGCCGCTATCTGCGGGAGGTGCAGCGCGGCGAGACGATCGAGGTGACCGATCGAGGACGTCCCGTCGCCTGGCTCGTGCCGGTTCCGCCCAGCGGTGGCGTCGCCGACTTGGCCGCAAGCGGGCGGCTGGCGCCGGCTACCGGCGACGCGCTCGATCTCGGTCCGCCGGTACAGCGCGCCGAAGGAGAACCGCTCCCCAGCGAGGCGCTCGCCGAGGCCCGGGCGAAGGAACGCTGACGTGGCCGTCTACCTGGACTCCTCGGCGCTTGTCAAGCTCGTCGTGGCGGAAACCGAGTCCGACGCGCTCACGTCACCTGCGCGGACATCCTGACCGCGTGTCGTGTGCTCTTGCCCGCGCGGAGGTGATCCGCGCGGTTCGTGCCCATGGTCAGCGCGCGACCACCAGGGCGAGGCAGCTGCTGCAGCGGATCTCGCTGGTGCGTCTCGACGACGTGCTGCTCGACGAGGCCGCCGCGCTGAACCAGGTCAACCTGCGAAGCCTGGATGCCATCCACCTTGCCGCCGCACGAGCACTCGGCCACGAGCTGGCCGAGGTCATCACCTATGACCGTCGTATGGCCGATGCCGCCGACCACATCGGCCTCCCGGTCAGCGCTCCGGCATGAAGAAGTGAATGAGGCGCTCAACGGCGCGATCGACCAGCGCGTCAGTCCGACATAACGATGTCAGCTCTGCAACAGGCGGGCGACACCAGGGGCGTCGGGAACGACGCCGGTGACGTCGGCCTCGGCGAATGCCTCGTCCGCGGAGACGATCGCCGCAGCGTCCGCCCGCCCGGCTGTCGCTGCGAGCACGGCGTCGAACGCGCCGAGGCTGTCACTACGCGTGTAGAGCCGCAGACCTTCTCGCAGATCATCCTGGCCGACGACCAGCAGCGGAGCCAGGAGGTCGAGGTAGTCGCGCGCGAGACGCGCGGCGTCCTCGCGGTCGCGACGTCGCGCCCGGACGTGGACGAACTCCTGTAGCACCTCGACCGTCGTCGTGGCCACCAGGCGGCCGGCGGCGATGGCGCCGATCAGCTCGCGGCACGGTTCGCGCAGCGGATGGTCCGCACCGACCGCGTAGACGAGCACGGTGGTATCAACGACGATCATGCGCGTCGCGCGCGCAGATCAGCGAGCTCGGCGGCAAGTGCGTCCCGATCGGGGACCGGCATGGGCTCAGCCGCGAGGAGCCGGCTCGCCGCGGCTTTGCGCCGCGTGTCAGGTGCGGGTAATCCGCGATCGATCGCCTCGCGGACGACCATCGCGACCGAGACTCCGCGCTCCTGCGCCACGGCGACCAGTCGCGCGTGCCGATCGGCGTCGAGCAGGATCTGAAGACGACGATCCAGCGACATGTGCATACATTAGCATGTGTTGGTAGCATCGGGCCAGGACATCACACAGTAAGCCCGCCGCCATGGGGAAAAGCAGCGCTGCGCCGGTGAAGCTGCTGCTCGACGAGATGCTGTCGCCGGCCATCGCGCAGCAGCTGCGCGACCGCGGCCACGACGTGGAGACCATCAAGGGGGACCCGTTGCATGAGGCGCTCTCTGACCCTGAAGTCATGAGCCTCTCGCGCGCGCGGGGACGCGCGCTCGTCACGAACAATCTCGTGGACTTCCGCGCGCTGCATCACGAAGACATTGCCCCCGGGGCATCGGGCCACTTCGGGATGGTCTTCATGTCGAGCAACCACCGCCGAACGAAGGCCGACACCGGACGCATCGTCAAAGCCCTCGAAGCCAAGCTCGCTGAGTTCCCAGGGGACGGCGACCTCGTCAACGGCGAGAGCTGGCTGTAGCAGCTCGACGTCGCGCTCATGGAGAGACGAATCACGCGCGCAACAGGCGCGCTCGACCAGCGCGTCAGTCCGGCGTAACGACGTCGATGATCGCGCCGGCCCCGCGAGCGAGGCGGGCGTCACGGGTGATCAGCGTTGCGTCCAGGGCTTCAGTCAGCCCGACGTACAGCGCGTCGCAGATCGTGCACACATCGCGCAGCTCCCAGGCACGGCGGAGCAGGTCGGCGTCGGGATGGCGTCGTATGCCGAGCTGCTTGAGCTCGACTCGTCCCAGCTCGGCAGTCCTGAGATCGATCTTCGCTGCGCGCAGCAGACCCCGCAATGTCTGCGTTACCTCGACGTCCACGAGGGCGGGCGCGTGCACATGATCGAGCATGGTGCCTCGCTCGCCGTCAGATTGCCTCCCCCCAGCAGGTATGCGACGGTGACCGAGGCGTCAGCGACCCATGTCACGCGCGGCGACCCGCGTCGCGCGCTTCGAGAATGTCCGCCGTCGTGACTCCTGCGCCAGCGCGTGCGCTGATGCGCGCATCAAGCTCCTCCGGGGTGGGCGTGCGGGCCAATCGGGTCACCTCGCGCAGGATGTACTCGCTCAACGAGGTTCCCTCCACGGCAGCGCGAGCCTTGAGGGTGCGATGGACGTCGTCTGGAACGTTCCTGATCTGGATCAAGCCCATCGCCAGACGATGAATCCATCGCCTGAGCCTGTCAATTGGCAGTGAGGCAGCGCGCCCGGCACTCATCGACGAGGTCCAGCGGGCGCCCGACCTTCTCCTGGCGATCAGGACGTCGCCGGAGGCCAACTATCGCCTGGCCAGCCGCGAGCGTTGCGCGGCCGTCAACCCGCCGCGCATGAACGCGTAGAAGCCCGGCTTGGGTCCGCCGTCATGCGTCAGCAGACCTCCCCGGACGACGCGCGCGTCACCCTTCGGAGGCTCGTCGCGAAGATGGATCCAGCCCAGTCCGTCGGCTCCCACCTTGCGAACGATCTTGAAGGCCTTCGTGATCCAGCGCGCCTGCACGGCCGGCGTCACGAAGAGGTTGAACTCGCGGTCGGGCGCCGTCGGCATCGTGAACTCCGACAGGAACAACCTGACGCGCTTGTGGCGCGGGCGGCCGAGGTGGCGCTGGACGAGCTTGGAGAACCAATCAGATCAGAGAGGTCGACGGACGAGGACGGCCGATTGCGCAGGTTGGGGTCGCGAAAGGAGAACGGGTTGTGCCCGTAGAGGTCCATGCGCGCGAGCCGCCCGTCGGGGAGCTTCAGGTTGCGCACCCAATCGGCGGGGCGGATCTCCCCCGTCGTGTACGTGTTGCCGCCGATGACGAGGTTTGACCGCCGCTCCGCCTTGAGCTGACCGTAGGCGCCGTCCAGCAGTCGCGCGTAGCGCTTCGGAGCGCGCGCCTGCCTGGACGTGATCGGCGTGCCCAGCGGTTGTCTCGTGAGCGGCTTGAAGTTGTGCGACCGCGACGGCTCGCCCCAGATCATCCAGCGCCGGATCGCAGGGTAGCGGCGCGCTGCCGCGCGCGCGAAGTCGGCGAAGTCGGCCGGTCGGCGGGGCGCGTACTCCGGAGATCTGCCGCCGTTGGCCCAGCGCGGCGCGCCGAACAGCATGAGCAGCACGCGCATCCGGTGAGCGCGCGCTTCGCGGATGATGCGATCCATGTCGGCGGGCCAGTGATACGCAGGGTCATCGGGATTCCTTGCGTCGGCGGGTCGCGTCGGCGCGATCGCAGCCCAGTGCAGCGAGGTTTGAAAGAGCGTGACGCCAAGACGCTCGTAGAGTGAAAACTGCGACACGCCGTCGATCTCGGCTGGGCGCCAGAAGCCCTTCTGGAGCGGCCGCGCATGGGTCGCCGGCGCGACGATCGCCGACACGAGGATGCAGCCCGCGAGCGCGAGCAGTCACCATCGCCTGACCGGGGGTGGAATGTTCAGCAGCCGCGCGTTCATCTGCCGCCGGTAGAACACGCTCGCCATGGCGCCCCACGCCTGCGGCCTGCGGCTTGCGGCACGCGAGCGCAACATTGTGCGGTGACCGCCGGTGTGCGACCGTTTCGCGGGCGGGGACGGCCACCGCGCGGTAGCACGGGCGCGTGAACACCACGAAAGGCACACGCATGCGGTTTCTCATCACCGGCGGTGCAGGCTTCATCGGCTCACACCTCGCCGAAGAGCTGCTCGCGCGCGGCCACCGCGTCCACATCCTCGACGATCTCTCCACCGGATCGATCGACAACGTTCGCCATCTCAAGGCCGGGCCGCGCTTCAGCTACACGATCGAGACGTGCGCGAGCACGTCGGTCGTCGCCGAGCTCGTCGACGACGCTGACATCGTCTACCACCTAGCCGCAGCGGTCGGCGTCGACCTCATCGTCGAGAGCCCGGTGCGTACGATCGAGACCAACGTCCACTGCACGGAGGTCGTGCTCGCGCAGGCGAGCAAGAAGCGCAAGCCGGTCTTCATCGCCTCGACGAGCGAGGTCTACGGCAAGTCGAAGTCGTTTCCGTTTCGCGAGGACGGCGACCTCGTCATGGGCGCCTCGACGACAGGCCGCTGGTCATATGCGTGCTCGAAGGCGATCGACGAGTTCCTCGCATTGGCGTACTGGAAGGAGCGCAAGCTGCCGACGGTCGTCGCGCGGCTGTTCAACACCGTGGGCCCCCGGCAGACGGGACGCTACGGGATGGTCGTGCCGAAGTTCGTCGGGTCGGCGCTGGCGGGCCGGCCGCTGGCGGTGTTTGGCGACGGGACGCAGACGCGCTGCTTCTGCCACGTAGGGGATGTGGTGCAAGCGCTGGTGGAGCTGATGCTGCTGGGGGAGGGCGCGTACGGCGAGGTGTTCAACATCGGCTCGCAGGAGGAGATCTCGATCGGTGGCCTGGCCGAGCGTGTGCGCGGGCTGACGGGTTCGGAATCGGAGATCGTGCTCGTGCCGTATGACGAGGCGTATGAGGAGGGCTTCGAGGACATGCCGCGGCGCGTGCCGGACGTCTCGAAGATCCAGGCGGCGGTGGGCTGGACGCCGACCCGGAGGCTCGACGCGATCCTGGAGGACGTGGTGAGCTGGCAGCAGGCTGAGGCCGCGGTGGTCTGAGGTCCAGCGTCCGCCGACTCCATACGTGGCGGCGCGAGAGGCTGGCCTACCCCCGGGTGGCGGTGCGCGGGAGCGACCGGACCGCTGCGTCAGGAGCCACGTTGCTGAGGAGGTAGTTCCCGCGCGTCCGTGGGGCGGTGGAGGTGCTTCCACGTCGCCTTCATCGCATGCTGCTTGGCCTCGTCTCGCGAGAAGACGATGATTTTCTCGGGCTCGCCACTCGCCACGGAGGATCCGCCGGATGAGCGTCTGGCCGAGTGAGCCAGTGCCACCGGTGATGAGAATGCTTGCGCCGCCAAATGGTTCAGCCATGGTCTCGCGTCGCGTACTCCTCGAGCATGTCGTCCCAGTTCGGCGCACGGTAACCGGTCGCCTGCTCGAAGCGTGATGCATCGAGCGCGCGGTTGATGACGGGCTCGTCGCGCGCCGTCACCTCGCAATCGATCTTGAGCACCTCGCGCATGCGCAGAAGCAGTGCGTACTTGTCGATCGGATCGGCGGCGACGTGCCACAGCCCGGTGAGCTCCGTGTGGTTCAGCAGGACCCTGCCCACCAGGCGCGAGAACTCGCGCGTCGTGAAGCCTGAGAACCGCGCCTGCGTGTAGCCGTCCACGCGCCCGCCGGCCTGACGTGCGAACCACTCGATCAATCCAGAGGCCCGCTCGAGCTCGTGCCCGATGATCGATGTTCGCAGGGTGATGTGCGGTGCGGCGGTGACCTCGCCGAGCAACTTGCTGCGGCCGTAGACGTCGCGAGCATCGGGCACGTCGCATTCGCGATAACCCGCGGGTGCTGCGAGCAAGCCGGAAAACACGCAGTCTGTGCTGATGTGGACAAGACGGCATCCGCGCGCATCGCAGGCCTGCGCGACTTCGTGCGGGAACAGCGCGTTCAGGCGGATCGCGGCCGCGGGGCTCTGCCCCTCCGGTAGTTGCTTGACCAACCCGATCGCATTGAGCACAGCGTCCGGCCGAACCTCCTCGAGAAGAGCGGCGACCCTGTCCCTCCGTGCGTCGAAGCTGAGGAGATGGGCGAGTACGCCATGCTTGCGAGCGAGCTGCGGATCGCGGACCGATGCGACAACGTCGAAATCCTCCGCCAACACGTCGATCGCGGCGTGGCCGAGCATGCCCGTGCCACCGAGGACCAGCAGACGACTAGCCACGGGTCAGCACGTATCTGGTTGGATCGCCGAGCGCTCGCGATCCCCGTTGCACAGCGCAGTCGATGGTGCCGGCACCGCGTCCACGGTACAACTCTCGCGTGCTATCTCGAGAACACATCCTGATCGGACTCGCCGCAATGGTCGTCGCGGGTCTCGTGGGCGGCGGCGTCGTCGCGCTGACGGTGCGAAGCGAGGACAAGGCTCGCTCCGAGCTCCCGCCGGTCCCAGAGCATAGGCTGATCCGTGCCGAGGGTCAGGGGAGCTTGACGACCACGACCCCGACAACCGCGCTGATGGAACTCTGGTCTTCGGCGCAATGGGGCGATGTTCCGGCGATCCTCAGGTTGCAGGACCCGGTTGTCCGGGTCACGCTTGGCGACAGTGTTATCGCAGGCGTGTATCAGCACCAGCGAACGCGGATGGTCACACGCAAGCCACATGTCGTGAACGTCAATGTCCGTGGAACGATCGCGACCGTACGCTACCGGCTGGAGGGAGAGGTGAAATCGGCGTTGCCGCAGTTGGCGATCCTGCGCCGACGCGGCCAGTCCTGGTTCCTGCGCTACGACACGTTCGTCGAAGAGGCCATCCCATTCTGGGTCATCGCGTCGCGGGGAGCCGAGACCAGGCCATCGCGCGCGGATCGCGTCGCTGGCGCCAACGTGACCGCTTCGTACCGCGCGCAGGTCGGGCGCCTCGCGCCGGTACCGAAGGCTCAGAAACGGTAGCCGGGCAGCATTCCGCGACCGCCGGCGTGACTCCTACAGACCCAGATAAGGGTCCCATGCCGCCCACGGCACCGGTGGAGTCCCGAGATGGGGACCCAGGCAGGTCCGGTGAGCCGAGCAGCGTCGCCTCGTGGGCCTGCCCGGATCATCTGCTGGCGTTGCAGGCGGGGGGCAGCCAACTCGCTTGCCCTCGCGGCGAGTTGTTCCCGATCCGCGGTGGCGTGCCGCGGTTCGTGCCGGACGAGAACTATGCGGCGCCCTTCGGGTCTCAGTGGCGGCAGTACCGGCTGACCCAGCTGGACTCGTATACCGGGCTTGCGATCTCGGAGGATCGCGCTCGTCGTTGCCTCGGTGAGGAGACTCTGGCACTCGTTGGCCGGGAAGTCGGTGCTCGAGTGCGGCTGCGGGGCTGCGGCGCCGGCCGCTTTACGGAGGTTCTCTTGAACCAAGGGGCGCACGTGACGTCCGTCGATCTCAGCACGGCGGCTGAGGTCAATGCAGAGAACTTCCCGCCCAGGCCATCACACCGCGTCGCACAGGCAGATGTCCTTCGCCTGCCGTTTGCACCGCGTCAGTTCGACGTCGTGTTCTGCCTGGGCGTGGTGCAGCACACTCCGTCGCCCCGTCGCCTGAGGCCACCATGTACGCGTTGTACGAGCAGGTGGCACCGACTGGGTGGCTCGTGATTGATCACTACCACCATGTCGTGCTGACGCGCGTCACCCAGCAGCTGTTGCGGCCGCTGTTTCTCCGGATGAGTCCGGACACGAGCCTGCGATGGTCGCAGACGCTCGTGCGCGTGATGCTGCCGCTCCATAAGCGGCTGAGCAGGCATGAGCGGCTGCTCGCTCGAATCTCACCGGTGGTCTCTCACCATCGGTCCCATCCCGGGCTGGACGAACGACTCACAGACGAATGGGCTGCTCTCGATACGCACGACGCATTGACGGACCGATACAAGCACCGCCGCTCGGTACGCTCGCTCCGGCGAACGCTTGACAGCTTCGGAGCTTGCGAGGTCGTTAGCGCACGCGGCGGAAATGGCGTCGAAGCACGAGCGCGACGACCGGGAATCGAAGGCCCGTCAACGTGAAGGCCGCGGCTAGGCCCAATCAGACGCCATGAGCTGGGACGCGTCCGCGGCCGCGCGGACGGCTGCCTTCGCTGCTCGGTGGACGCGATGGACGAAGAATCACGCTCGCCCCAAGACCTAGCCGGGACCCTTGTGGGCGCCCGATCGTCTTCGAACCGGCCGCGGGCGCCCGTCGTCTACGGAGTGCTCATGTTCGCGGCGGGCCTCATGGGCCTTGCGAAGACCGTCGTGCTCGCGAAGGTGCTCGGCGACGCGGAGCTCGGCTACTACGGGCTCGTGCTCATCATCCTGCCTCTGGGGACGCTCGTCTCCACGCTTGGAATCCTCTTGCCGCTGGGGGTGGAGCTCCCGATGGCATTCGGGGCCGGCGACGCAGACGCGCGCGGCCTGAGGGATCGCGCGCTCGGTCTCGTTCTCACGGGTTCAGCAGCTGTCGCTGCGATCACGCTTGTGGCGGTGCTTGCCACCTCGCCAGGCAATTCCGCGACCACGACCGCACTCGAGCTCTCTGCGTTTGCGGTGCTGATGACCGCGGTCTTCGAGTTCTATCTCGTCGTCCTCCGGGCACGCGTGCGGCTGATCGCGCTTGGCAGCGGATTCTTCGCGCGCTCGGCCCTCGCACTCGCGGCGACAACAGCGGGTGCGTCGGCGTTTGGGTACCGCGGCGCGATCGTTGCGGAGATCGTAGTGCTGATCGTGATGGTCTCGTATGTCGCGAGGGTGCTCGAGCCGTTCACCCGCCCGCGCTGGCCGCGGCGAGCCGAGGCGTCCTACTTGATCCGCATCGGCGTTCCGCTCTCCATCTCGAACCTGCTGCTGATCATCGTCTTAATCGCAGACCGCGCATTCGTCGCGACCAGCCTGCCCGACCAACTCGGCCAGTACACGTTCGCCTCCGTCGTCAGCGTCGCGTGGCTCGCGCTCGTCGGCGTCATCGCGCAGGCTGTCGGCGCATCGGCTCTGCACGCTTTTGGCGCCGGACGATCGTTGCTCGCGGTGCGCGGGCATCTCGCGCGCGTCACGGCAGCCCTGATCGCGGGGGGGCTCGCCGGATTGCCCGTGCTCATCTTCGTCACGCGGACTCTCGAGCGCAACGGATTTGAGGCATACGTCCCAGCGCTCGACATCATGCCGATCCTCTACGCGGGCGGCGCGTTGTCGGCGGCGACGATCTACGGATACGTGCTACTGGCGCTGCGTCAGTTTCCGCTGGTGATGACGGCGGCGGGCTTGCGCGTCGCGATTGCGCTCGGAGGGGGGCTCGTCGTGGCGCTTGGCACGCCGACGATCGCCGAGTTCGCATGGGTCTTTCTCGTCAGCCAGCTTGCGAGTGCGGCCTTCACGGTCGCCGCCTCCGAGCTCGCTGTCCGGCGCTCCCATCTCCCGTCCTGATGCTCGCGCAACGATCCATCGACGTTACGATGCGTGGCTTGCCGCGCCTGTTGATCCGCCGGTTGAGCGCGCCCATAGCGGCCGCGCTTCTGATCGCAATGACCGGCGTGGTGACAATCGCCGGGGGCATCGGTGGCGCCGTACCCACTGCGGCGGTGGCGGCGCTCGCAGCGACCTTTGCCGTCGCGTCGACGCTGCCGCTCGTCGCCCGACGTCTGGCTGGGCGCGAGAATTGGTTTCACCCGCTCTTCCTGCCCGTGGCGTACGTGGCATTCGCGCTCCTGGCGCCGCTGGCCTACGTCGTCGCCACGCAGCGTCCCGTCGCCGGCGTCCCCCCTGGCGATCTGTCGTTGGCGCTCGTCGGCACGATGGCGCTGACCGTAGCCGGATTCGTCGCGGGTATCGTCGCGAGTTTGCAGTGGGTCTCGCAGGCCGACGGCGCAGGCGCTCGGCATCAGTGGGACCGGGTCTTGCTGTGTGGTCGCGCGATGATCCTGATCGCGATCGTCATGCGGGCCTACTCGACAGCCCGCGGATGGGGTACGCCTTACGGCACCGGATCCGTCGACTTCGGGACGAACGGAACGATTCAGACGACGACGGATTTTCTGATCGTCACGGGCTCGGCACTCATCGTGTTGGCCCAGGTCCAGCTTCGAGGCGCCGTCGCAGCCCCGGTCGACCTTGTCCTGTTTGGCGCCTTCTGCGTCATCACCCTCGTGGTAGGCGGCAGGGGGGAGCTGCTGGCCCCGGTCGTCTTTGCGCTGTGGCTCTATCACCGCGACGTTCGCCGGATCTCGCTGAGAGCGCTCGCCGGTGGCTGCGTCATCGTGGTCTTGCTGTTCCAGGCGATCCAAGGTGTGCGAGCCGGCGATTCGCCGCTGTCTACCCCGCGAGCGACGATCGAACGAACGCTGACTTCGGTCGGCGTGCCGATGCAGGCCACGTCCCTCACAACCGCCAGCGTTCCTGCCCTCGCAAGTCACCGCCTTGGTGACACCTACGTGGAGAGCCTCAAGCGGCAGCTTCCCGGAACGATCGCGGTCAAGCTCTGGGGCGAGCCGAGCGAAACCGGGACGTTCGTGCTTCGCCGGATCATTGGGTTCAACAGCCCCGACGCGGGGCTGGGCTTCGCGCTCCCCGCCGAGAGCTACCTGAACTTCGGCGTGAGTGGGTCGCTAGTGATCGCGTTGCTCATCGGGCTGCTGTTCGGATACGCCTACCAGAAGCAGGTGGCAGTGCGTCCGTCACGGGCCAGCCACGTGCTCTACGGCTTTCTGATCGCCACCCTTCCCCTGTCGCTTCGAGCCGACGCGGTCCTGCAGATCAAGGCCGTTCTGTATCCGATGGTCGCCATCGCCGTCATCCTCGGAGTCTGTCGCGAGCGACCCTCCCAGTTCTTCAGGGCATCCGACCTGAGCCTCAAGCGCTCGCGGATCAGCCGTGGCCGGGCGACATAGCCGCCGTTCAGCCGATGGATCGCGCGAGCGCGGCTCCGAGGTCGGCCACGCAGCGTTCCCTGGTGAACCTGCTCTCGTAGCCCGCCCGTGCGCGTTGGCCCATCGCGGTCAGCGGTCGCGACTGCATGCTCATGATCGCCTCTGCGACCGCTGCGGCGTCGCCCGGCGGAACGCGCTCGCCGCAGCCCCACTCCTCGGCGATGAGGTGGGGTTCCGAACCCTCGTCGACCGCCGCGACGTACGGGCGGCCCGCCGCCATGACTCCGTAGGTCTTGCTGGGCGCGGCGCAGCCGCGCAGCCCCGGGACGAGCGACACGAGGTGCAGATCTGCCGCAGCCATGAGCGCCTGAGCCTCAGCGCGCGGTAGGTACGGAAGGATCTCGACGTTGTTCAGTCCGCGGCGGTCGAGCTCGTTCCGGAGCGCGGGACGCGCGGGGCCGTCACCGAGAAAGACGAGACGGATGTCCGAGTGGTCCTTCAGCCGTGCGGCGACGTCGGGGATCATCAGAAGGTTCTGCGCCATGCCCATATTGCCGGCGTGCATTACGATGAACCGACCGGTCCAGCCGTGTCGTTCGCGCAACGATTCGCGCTCCTGTGGGTCGAGTGTCCCGCCGCTCGCCCAGGTCGGGACGTAGACGAGCTTCTCAGCTGGTACGCCTTGCTCTTCGAATCGTCGCGCCATGTCGCGGCCGACGACGACAATCGTTCGCGCCCGCCGTCGCATGTACCGGTTGACGAGGCGCCATAGGCGCACGGCGGCGCCGTCGTGCAGGACCCCTATCGCGAGACCAATGTCCGGATGCACGTCGTGCGACAAGAGCACGAGCGGCCGGCGATAGCGCGCCGCCGTTAGGGCACCTACCGCTCCGATGACGGGCGGATCCGTCAGCGCGACGATGACGTCCGGCCGACGGACGAACAGACTCCGCACGGCTGCGAAGGCGAGGTAGGACACGTACGTGAGCGCCCTGGCGAGCAGCGTCTTGCGACCAAGGCCGAGCGAGGCCACCCTCGTCACCTTGACGCGCCCACGCGACCGCCTGGCGCCATGGTTCGCGTTGTAACTCGGTCGCCCGGCGATGATCTCGACCTCGTGATCCTCGGCGAGATCCTCAAGCCAGTCGGCCAGCAGCCGTGCCGTGTTCGCCGAATCCGGTGGGTAGTACTGGTTGAGGACGAGAACGCGCACGGGTATTCCGGAAGGCGATGGAGGCCTGGGAGGCCTGGGAGGTCCTGGGAGGCCTGGGGGGCCTGGGAGGCAGGGTAGTTTGGTACGTTGCGCGAGCCCGTGCGCTTGGTCATCAACGCAGTAGCTGCCGCGTCGGGTGGCGGTGGCCTAACCAGGGTGCGCGAGCTCGCGCGGTCGCTTCCCAAGGTCCGGCCGCAGGACGAGCGGCTTTTCGTGCTCCGTCCAGAACTCGTCGACGTCGTACGCGAACACGATCCAGCTGCTCGGATCCTGGTCCAGCCCAGGCTCGCGGCGCGGCTGCCTGCGCGCGTCGCGTGGGAGCACACGGCGCTGCCGATGAAGCTGCGCGCGTTTGCGCCAGATGTCGTCTTTTCCCCGTTCAACGTTGTGCCGCTCTGGTGGCGTGCGCCGCGACCGGCTTTGGTCGTGATGATCTCGAACCTCGCGCCGTTCGCTCACGAGTGCCTGGACGTCTGCACGCGCGCGGAGCGCCGTCGCAATGTCGTGCTCCGGGCGCTGACGGTGCGCAGTGTCCAGCACGCTGATCGGGTGATCATCCTGTCCAACCAGGCGCTGGACCTCATCGATGCCAACGGCACCTGGCAGGCCCGTGCCGAGCTCGTGCCACAGGCGCCTCCGCCAATCCCGGTTGACGGCGGCTCGCGAGCGCCATGGCCGCGGCCCTACGTCGTCGTAGCCGCGGACTGGTACAAGTTCAAGGGCATCGAGACGGTCATCGAAGCGGCCGGCCTCCTTCCCCCTGGCAGCCGTCCCGACGTTGTCCTCTGCGGCCAGCTGATCGAGAGCGACTATGTCGCCGCTATCAAGGAGCGTTTGCGCGAGCTTCGCTTGGAGGACAACGTTCATCTGCTCGGACAGCGTCCGCACAACGAGATTCTGGACTTCATGCGAGGGGCCCTTGCGTGTCTGGCGCCCTCCCGCTTCGAGAACCTCAGTCGGGTGACCACCGAGGCGATGGCCGCCGGCGCGCCGGTCATCGCTCGCGACACCCCCTCATATCGCGAGGCCTGCGGCGATGCGGCTCTGTACTTCAGAGCGGACGAGGATCTGGCTCTCCTGCTCGCGCGCATCCACGCCGAGCCGTCGCTGCGCGAGGACCTCAGGCGCAGCGGTTCGGCGCGGGTCGCGTCCATGTCAAGCGACACTGGAACGGCGCGAATCGCGGATGTCCTAGCTGCCGCCAACGGATGAGCGCACGACGTCGTCTTGTGTGGCCGAGGGCCGTCCTGCGCGAGGTGAGGCGCCAGCGTGTGAGCCGGATCGTCGCCAGCGACGCTACGGACGCACGGACGCTGCGCGCGCTGCTTCGCGGTTCGACCCCGCCTGGCCGCGTCCCGATCAGTGTCCGAGCGCTCAACGGTCGTTGCGTCGAGCTGCGCTCCGGCACCACTGACTCGGTGGTCGCTGTCGCGACATTCGCGGGGCGCTTCCACCTGCCGCCGCCGGCGCTCTCGGTGATCGGGAGCATCTGGGATATCGGGGCGAACGTCGGCTTGACGACCGCGCATTTCGCCGAGCTCTACGCCGGTGCGCAGGTCGTCGCCGTGGAGCCGCATCCTGGGAACGCCACAGAGTGGTCATCCAGTGTGCGCTGTATCAGCGTCGAATGCCACCCGCCATACAGCCTCACATCCTGCGTAGCGGACCTGGAGCGGCTTGGATTCGACACCACCACGTTCCCACGGACGCTGCGCCGTCGTGCGCGGGACTGTGTCATTGGCGTCCGCCGTAAGGGCGGTGTTGGGTGATGTGCGGTATCGCGGGGCAGGTCCGCACCGACCGGGAGGTGGATCGCGCGCTTCTAGCGTCGATGTGCGAAACGATCGTGCATCGTGGTCCGGATGCGAGAGGGACGTATGTAGACGGGGGTGTCGGGCTCGGCGTTCAGCGTCTTGCGGTGATCGATCTCGTTTCTGGTGGCCAGCCCGTCGCAAACGAGGACGGGTCCGTGGTCGTCGTTCTCAACGGAGAGATCTACAACTACGTCGAACTGCGCAAACGGCTCGAGAACGCCGGGCACAGCCTCTCGACGCTCGGCGACACCGAGGTGATTCCGCATCTGTACGAGGAGATCGGCGACCGCTGTGTCGATGAGTTGCGCGGAATGTTCGCTTTCGCGCTCTGGGATAAGCGGCGCCGGCGGCTTCTGCTGGCGCGTGATCGCATCGGCAAGAAGCCGCTCTTCTACCACTTCCGCGACGGCTGCCTGACCTTCGCATCAGAAACCAAGGCGTTGCTGGCGGATCGCTCGATCCCACGCGTCGTCGACGAGCAGTCGATCGACCAGTACCTCCATTTCCAGCACGTCGGAGCTCCCTGGTCGGCGTTTCGCGACCTGCGCAAGCTGCCCCCCGCCCACGTCCTGACCTGGCAAGCGGGCGAGATCAACGTCAGCCGCTACTGGAAGCTCTCGTTTCGTTCGGGCGTTGCCGTGACCGAGGAGGAAGCCGCCGAGCAACTGCGCGAGGAGTTGCTGGAGGCGACACGGATCCGGCTTCGTTCGGATGTTCCTCTTGGTGCATACCTGTCGGGAGGCATTGATTCGAGCGCAATCGTCGCGGCGATGGCGAGATCGTCTTCAACGGTCAGGACGTTTGCGATCGGGTTCGATGTGGCGGCGTTCGACGAGCGGGCGCACGCGCAGACCATCGCGGACTTGTTCGGCACCGAGCACCACGTCTTGGAGATGAACCCTGACGCTTTGGAGCTCCTGCCGCAGCTCGCATGGTCCTTCGGAGAGCCGTTCGCAGACCAGTCCGCGATCCCCAGCTTTCATCTCGCAAAGATGACCCGCCAGAACGTCACCGTGGCGCTCAACGGCGACGGCGGCGACGAGGCGTTTGCGGGCTACCCTCGTTACTTCGCAAATGTACTCGTGAGCCGACTGGCCGACCTTCCGACACCCGTCGTACGCGCGGTCGGCGCCATGGCGAACCAGTTCGACCGGGGGGTGCATCCGGCGATGACAAGACACCACCTGGTCCGTATCGGTCAGACGCTCCCAGCGCCGCCGATCGCGCGCTACGCGAGGTGGATCGCGTACCTCAACGAGGTCGACTGTGACCGGCTCTACACATCTGACTACCGTGCACATTTGCGCTCTCTGGAACCGCGCGGCCCCTACCTGGAGACCTCCTGGCACGCGTCGGACGCGGGATCGCTCGTGAATCGGCTCCTGGACGTTGACATCCAGTCGTATCTGCCTGGCGACCTCCTTGTGAAGGCCGACATTTCGAGCATGGCGCACTCGCTCGAGTTGCGCTCACCGTTCCTGGATCACCGCTTCGTGGAGTTCGCGGCCGGGCTTCCGGGGCGCTTCAAGCTCCGCGGCGCGGAGACGAAGCACATCCTCAAGCGCGCCCTGGAGCCGTGGCTCCCCTCACAGATTCTGAACCGGCCGAAGATGGGCTTCGAGGTGCCCCTGGCGGAGTGGTTCCGGACCGACCTCCGTCATCTTCCCGCCACGATTCTCCTCGACGAGACGGCGCGCTCGCGCGGGATGTTCAGACCCGAGGAGGTGCAGCGCCTCATCTCCGAACACGTCCAGCGTTCCGCCAACCACGCGAGCAAGCTTTGGGCGCTGCTGCAGCTCGAGCTTTGGATGCGAACGTACATCGATCGGGCGCCAGCGGGCCCGATCACGCTGTAGCTGTCTATCCTCGCAGCATGCGCGCCTTGATCACGGGCGGGGGCGGGTTCATCGGATCGCACCTCGTTGACGAGCTGCTGAAGCACGGGCACGAGGTCAGGATTTTCGACAACTTCTCCACGGGGGATAGACGGAATCTCCTCCATGTGGCCGGCGAGGTCGAGATCGTCGAGGGCGATCTCCGAAGCTTCGAGCGCGCGATGACAGCAGCGCGCGACTGCGAGGTCATCTTTCATCTGGCGGCGCTGCCGTCCGTTCCGCGCTCCGTCCAGGATCCGCTCACCACCAGCGAGGTCAACGTCACAGGCACGCTGAACATCCTGCTGGCGGCTCGCGACAGCGGCGCGCAACGCTTCATCGCCGCCTCCTCATCGTCGGTCTACGGCGCGATCGAGGCCGAGCGTAAGTACGAGACTCTGCCGGTAGTGCCGCTCTCGCCATACGGCGTCAGCAAGCTCGCCGCCGAGGCGAACTGCCGCGCCTTCTGGGAGGTGTACGGGCTCGAAACAGTGGTGCTCCGCTACTTCAACGTCTTCGGGCCGAGGCAGAACCCGGTGTCTGAGTATGCGGCTGCGATTCCGCAGTTCATCGCTGCTGCGCTCCTCGGGGAGCAGCCCACCATTTACGGAGACGGGCATCAATCGCGCGACTTCACGTTCGTGGATAACGTCGTGAGGGCGAACCTGCACGCCGCCGTCGCATCGGGTGTCGGTGGTGAGACGTTCAATATCGCGATGGGTCGTACGCACACCCTGCTCGAGCTGTGCGGCGAGATCGAGCAGCTGGCCGGCATGCCCCTGAACCCACGGCATTCCGATCCCCGTCCCGGCGATGTCCGGATGTCCCTCGCCGACATCACAAAGGCCCATCGGATGCTCGGCTACGAGCCCGGGACGGACTTCCGCACCGGGCTTGCGGTTACGTACGACGCAATGGTCGCCGACGAGACGCTGCTTCCGCGCATCAGCGACGCGCGCCGCTGGGCTGCGGCCATCTAGTTCGTCAGCGTTGCGAAGTCCGCCGCCGCCACGCCATCCCCGCAAGCGCCCCGAGCAGCAGCACACCACCGGCTCCGGCACCGATCGGGACGAGCGCGTTGTCGCTGTTCGGGGCGGAGGCTTGCGCGCGAACCGTGGCGGGCGCGCTCGCAGGCCGGTCCGGCTTCACGTTGGTGGTGGTCGTGCCTGGGTCGCTGTCCGTGCCGGACGTCTGGCCGTCCGGGCTTGCCTTCTTTGTCTCGACACCCGCGCCGAACAGCGGGGCCTCGCCGCTTGGGCGTCCGCCCGATCCAGGCAAGCCGCCGGACCTAGCGCGAGCCTGCTCACGGGCGCGGTCGATCGGTAGCTGGTACTCGGTGCCCGCGGGCGAGCCGGGGTCTACTTGGGGGTCCTGCGCTGCGGCCGGCGCGGCGAGGAGCAGCACGCAGCAGCAGGCAAGGAGGTGTCGTATCAGCATGCGCATCGGTCTACCTGGTCCCGAGCCGGCCCGCGCCTGTCCGCGGATCTGCGGCGAGTCTCGCGAGGCCGGGATCGCGGGGATTGAGTCTCGCGGCCCGACGATAGTCGGTCCGCGCGGCGCGTAGGCTTCCTTGGCGCACCGAGAGATCGCCGAGCAACGCCCAGGTCACGAAGTTCTGCGGTTCGCGGCGCGCGGCATCGAGCAGCACCGCACGCGCTGAATCGCCCTCGCCGAAGCGCGCGAGAGCGGCCGCCTTAGCGTAGTAGGCGGCGATCGCCTCGCGGTCGAGGCGCAGTGCACGGTTGGACTCGACCAGGGCGCGCTCGGGGTCGCTCGCGAGTGCGGACTGCGCGCGACCGACGTAGCGCTCCGACAGGCCTTGGCGGCTTAGGCTGAACGCGGCGATCATGATTGCCAAGCCGACGAGGCTCGCAGTCACGAGACGCGCGCGGCCCGGCCGCGGCGCACCCGTCGACGAACTGGAGCCAGCATTGTCGGCCTCAACATCCGGGTCGCCAGGCTCACTCGACGCGGGCCGCAGCAGCGCCGCCGCCCCGAGCAACGCTACCCCGGTCAGGCCCGGCAGTAGGTGCATCCAATCCACGCTCGTGTGCACGAGCCACGCGCTCACCACGCCCAGCCCCGCTACGACGACCGGCGCCCGCCCGCCGGCGTGGATACGACGCCACGCACCGGCGGCAATCACGATCAGCGCCGCCGCGAACAGCAGACCGCCGGCGATCCCAAGCTCGGCCAGCACCTGCAGCGGCAGGCTGTGCGGCTGGCGGATATCCTCCGATGTCGTGCGCTGGGCGAAGTACGGCTTGTCGTAGCCGCCTGCCCCGACGCCGGCGATCGGATGGGTCTGCCACGCGTCGACCGCGATCCGCCAGTAGTCGTAGCGGTTGCCGGCGCCGCTCGCCAGGCGCGAGGCCGTGGGCTCGCCATGCGGCCCGCCGAGCGTCACGAACGCCGTGTACTGGCGGTCGAGGAAGCTCCCGATCCGATCCGCGGATGCCACACCAAACGCGGCGCCGACCAGAGCCAGGCAGGCCACCGCCACCGCGACGGCACGTCGCACGCGCAGCCCGCTCGCGCCCGCGCGCTGCGCGAACGCCACGAGCGCGGCCCAGATCGCTCCGGCCGCCACGCCCGCCAAGAGCAGGGCGCCCGCCGCACTGCGCAGCTCGTCGCCGCTTGTTCCCCCGCGGAACACGTCGAGCAATGCCGGCATGGCGGGCGCCAGGCATGCCGCGCCCACCAGTAGCGCAACCACGCGCCGCAGGCGCCCGGGCAGCAGCACGAACACGACCACGAGCGAGATTCCGGCCGCGAGTACCGCGCCGCGGGCCTGGCCCAGCACCGCAAGCCCCGCGAAGATCGTGGCGCCGGCCAGCCCGAGGCCCGCGAGCAGCGTCGCAGCCGTTGTCACCGGGCGCCGCTCGGCAAGCGCGAGGCAGGGCCAGAACGCGAGCACGAAGAAGCTCGCCTGCCCATTGATGTAGCCCAGCGGCTCTTGCAGCCGGCCGCCGAGGAACAGCGTCTCGTCGCCGCTCAGCATTCCCGCGAGCACCCAGCCTGCAACGACGATCGCACCGCCGACGAACGCGCCGAACGCGAGCACTGCGCCACGATCGCTGCGCAGCAGCACGACGAGCAACGCGAGGCCCGCCGCGTAGATCAGCAGCCGGTTCCCATCCACGATGGCCTGCTCGATCGAGTCCGTCCACAGCACCGACACCAGCGACAGCAGCGCCAGCATGGCGATCGCCGACGGCGCGACGACCGCGCGTCGCGGCAGGCTGACGCGGCTGGCGATCAGCGCGGTCGTCAACACGATTAGCAACGCGAGCCCGGCCGGAGCCCAGATCGACGAGTCGTAGTAGCCGGCCGCGAATGGGCTGAGCCCGAGCGCGATGCCAATCACCGCGAGCATCGCGAGCGCAGGCCAGGTCGTCATGCGGGAACCATCCGGCCCAGGCAGCGTGCCGGTCGCCTCGTCGCGCACTACTTCGGCTGATGCCGCGGCGCCCATCGTCCCGGCCGTCACCGTCCGCGGCTCGGAATCGAGCACCGCGATGAGCGTCGCCATCGCCACCAGATACAGCAGCACCACCGGCACGATGAACGCCGATCCGCCCTGCACGGCCACGAGCGCGAGCGCCGCCAGCAGCGCCTGCCCGGCGCCGAGCGCGGCGACAGAGGCGTGTGCCGTACGCAGTCGCTCACGCGTGCGATGCGTGAGGTGGTCGCGCCCGGGGGTGAGGATCGAGATGCCGCGCCGGCGCCGCGAGACGACGACGAGGCAGGTGTCAAGCGCCGGCACGCCCACGAGCAGCAGGCCCATGACGAGTGCCTGCCACTCGGACGCCGCCGTCGATGCCCCGATCATCACGAGCGCCGCCACCGCGAAGCCGATCGGCATGCTGCCGCCGTCCCCGAGGAAGATCCGCGCCGAAGGGCGCGAGAGGTTGTGCGGCAGGAAGCCCAGGCAGGCACCGCACAGCGCCGCGCCTGTGGCGACGAGCCAGACATCGCTCTGCACGAGGCCGAGCAGGGCGACGGCGGCCGCGACGACGCACGCCATCGTGCTCAAGGCGCCGTCCATGTTGTCGAAGAGGTTGAAGGCGTTGACGACCGCTACGACCCACACGATGGTCGCGACCAGATCGGCGGCGGGGCCTAGGCCGAGCGACCAGCCGAGGTCAGTGGCCCATAGGAGCGCCGCCAGGCTGGCCTCGACCGCAACGCGCGGCAGAGGACCGACCGTGCGGCGGTCGTCGAGCGTGCCGACCGCCCACAGGACGACGACGCCGCCGAGCACCGGCAGCGTCTGGCTCGAGTCAGACGTGAGCGCGAGAACCGCCACGATGAAGCCCGTGATGACTGCGAGCCCGCCGAGGTACGGCGTCGGCGCGGCATGTCCCTTGTAGCCCACCGGTGCGTCATAGAAGTCGAAGTGGGCGGCGAGCCGGATGGCGACCGGCGTCGCGGCGTAGACGATCGTCATCGCCAGGGCCAGGCCGACGAGGAGGCGCGTCTCGAGCGGCATGTCACTCGCTCCCACGTACTGTCAGAAATCCAGACAGGCGGCAAGCAAAGCATCTTTGGCCCGGCGTGTCGCGCGTCAGGGCCACCTACACTCGCTCGCGGCATGCTCCTCCGCTCGCGCGCAGGCAGAGTCTTCGCAACCGCTGCCCTCACCTTGATCGCCGGTCTCGCGACCGGCCCCTTCGCCAATGCTGCCGAGAAGGCGATCTGGGGCCCGACGACGTTGCCCGACGGCTCTTCGGCGTTCGGGCTCTACGGCGAGCTCGGGATCGACACGCTGCAGCTGTCCGTGCGCTGGGCCGACGTTGCGCCGTCACGGCCGGGGTCCGCGACGGACCCCGCGGACCCCGCCTATCGCTGGCCGCCGCACGTCGCCGACGCCGCAGCCGAAGCCTCGCGCAACGGCATTCGCCTGGCGCTACTCGTGACGAGCGCGCCGCCGTGGGCCAACGGCGGCCGCGCGCCGATCTGGAGGCCGGGCGATCCGCAGGACTTCGCCGACTTCCTGACGGCCGTCGCGCGCCGCTATCCCGCTGTGCGCCGCTGGATGATCTGGGGTGAGCCCAATCGCGCAGACCGCTTCCAGCCCAACAAGGAGAACGAACGGGCCGGGCCGCGCGCCTATGCCCCGCTGCTCGACGCGGCGTACGCGGCGCTCAAGCGCGTGAGTCCTCGCAACCGCGTCATCGGCGGGATGACATGGACGAGTGGGACCTTGACGCCGTCCGCCTTCCTGCGCTGGATGCGCCTCCCCAACGGCAGGCGGCCGCGCTTGAACTGGTTCGGACACAACCCGTTTCCGTTCCGTTTTCCGAAGCTGGCAGAGGGACCGCTCGGCGGCTTCCGCGACATCAGCGACACGGACACGTTCAGCCGTGAGGTACGGCGCGCGTACAAGCGCGCGGTGCCGCTCTGGCTGTCTGAGTACACGATCCAGACCGAGCGCGGCTCGGACGTGTTTGCGACGTTCGTCTCCGAGCGAAGCCAAGCGAGGTACCTGACGACGGGCTACAAGATCGCCGACGAGCTCGGCCGTCGCGTCGCCGGGCTCGGGTGGCTATCGCTGCTCGACGAGCCCGAGGCGAGGGGAAGCGCGAACTGGGGCGTCATGACGTACGGACTCAGGCGCAAGCCATCGTTGGCTGCGCTCGTCCGCGCCCCGAGCGAGCGGTTCCGGCCGCGCGTTGCGGTGCTGCGGTCGCCGGGTCGGGGAGCCCTTCGGCTGACGGTGGTCCTTACGCCGCGCCGCGTCGGGGTCATCCGTCTGGAATTGCGCCGCGGCGGCCGGCGGGTGGACCGATCTCGGGTACGAGTCAAGGCTGACAGGCGACGAACTGTCCGGCTTCGTCATGCGTCGCCTGTCCGTGGTCACTACACCGTTATTCTGCGTACCAGCCGGGGCACGACTGTGCGACGGCGCGTACGTGTTCATTGAGCAGGTTCCAAGATCGAGCGCGGCGACAGGGCCGTGCTCGCCCGCCCGATCGAGCGGGTGCTTCTGCTCCTCGATGGGTAGGCCGGTGTGCCAACGAGGAGGCCACAACAGATGGGCTTCGACCAGTACCACGAGCCGCCGGAGGAGCTGTCCGCCGAGGCGCGCACCTACGCCCGCATGATCGCTTCGCTGACCGAGGAGGCCGAGGCGATCGGCTGGTACGCCCAGCGCATCGCGCTCGAGCCCGACAAAGAGGCCAGGGCGATCATGCGCCACGCCCAGCGCGAGGAGTTCCTCCACTTCGGCATGGATCTCGAGTTCCTGCTGCGCCGCGAGCCGGTCTGGCGTGCCGCGCTCCAGGAGATCCTCTTCACCGAGGGCGACATCGTCGAGGCCGAGGAGGAGGCCGAGGAGGCCACCGAGCAGATGGAGGACGACGAGTAGGCGCGCCGTCACCGGGCTGGCGCTGCCTAGACTCAGACGATGGCGATCTGCACGCCCGTCAGCGTGCGTCCCGCGCGCCGCGCGGACTTCAATCCGCTCGCGCTCGTCCTCGCGCGAGCCTTCTATGACGATCCGGTGACGAGCTGGTTCTATCCCAACGCGCGCAGCCGCCTGCGGCTCGCACGGCGCTTCTTCGCGATCCGGCTACGCCAGCTTGCCCCGCAGCAGCTCATCTACACGACCCCGGAGCGAGCCGGGGCCGTGATGTGGGCGCAGCCCGGGCACTGGCGCGAGGACACGCGCCAGTCGCTCATGCTGCTGACAATGCTGCCGGCGCTGATGCCGCGGCTCGCGCGCACCACTCGCGCGGTGCGCGAGATCGAAAGCCACCATCCGGCGCAGCCGCATTTCTACCTATCGGTCCTGGGAACGGACCCAGACCAGCAGGGCGAAGGTGTTGGCTGCGCCCTGCTGGCTCCGGTGCTCGAACGCTGCGACGCCGCTGGAGTGCCGGCCTTCCTCGAATCCTCCAAGGAGAGCAACGTCGGCTTCTACGCACAGCACGGCTTCGTCCTCACCGAACGGATCGAGCTTCCCGAAGGGCCGCCGCTGTGGTTGATGTGGCGCAGGCCTCGATGACCCAGCAGGCCTCAGCGACCCAGCAGGCCTCCCAGGAGGTTGCTGATCATGGCGGTGATCGACGAGACTAGGCCGCCGACGCCGGCCACCGGGCCGCCGCCGCCCGAAGCACCGCCGGATGAGCCTTGGCCCGGGAAGAGGCCGCTCAGCAGGCCGCTGATGTCCGGGATCCCGGCGCCCGGCGTGGAGCCGCCGCCGAGGATGCCGCCCAGCAGGTTGCCCAGACCGCCCTGCGAGCCGGTGCCGACGAACGGCAGCGAGCCGAGGATCTGATCGACCAGGCCGGTGATCGTGCTCAGCACGCTTGGCACGAGCGTGCCGGCCGTGCTCGAGACGATGTTGATAATCGTCGCGAGTGGACCCTGGACGGCGCTCGGGAGCATCGGGAGGATGGCCTTGATGGTGTCGAATGCCGTTTGAAGCGCCTGCGTCACCATGCCCAGGCTCTGGCTCACCAAGCCGCTGATGTTGCTCGGCAGCGTGCCGCCGCGCAGCGCCTCGTCGAGGTTGGTGACCTCGGTCGCGTCACCGACCGACAGCGCGGCGATGACCGAAGCCAGCGGTGCCTTGGCGGACTCGGGCACCTTGTCGAGCATCGTGGTCAGGATCTCGACGACCCTCTGCTTGCCCGCGATCGCGGATGGGATGGACTGCGCGATCACGAGCTGGACCCGACCGGTGATCTCATCGATCAGTGCGGTCATCTGCTCGAGCAGCGCGTCGTACTGGTTGCCGGCGAGCGTCAGCGACTGCGCGGCGGCGAGGCTCGGCGCGCCCCTGCCGGCCCGTGCGGCCATCCGGCGGGCTGTCTTCGAGGCCGCGGCAGTCTGCCGCCGGGCGCCCTTGAGGTGCGCCAGAGCAACGCTGCCGTCATCGCGGACGACGGCGACCTTGAACTTCCTCAGCGCCTTCTTCGCCTTGGAGACGTGCGCCTTGACGGCCGGAGCGCCGTTGCCGGCACTGCTCTTCGCCGACGCTGTGGCGGGGATCGCCACCAGCGCGACGAGCGTCGCGAGGATGGCGACGAGACTGCGCGGATGTGACATGAATGCACCTTTCGGCAACTGGGCGGCCTGCGTGAGGCCCCCCTGGGTTTTGCGCCCTCGTCTCGCGACGGGTTTGCCTTTGTCGTTTCTGACCGGTTGCGAGCCACGCGCGTGCGCGCACGTGGTGATCGGGTATCGGCAGTAGCGCCGGCCCGCTTCGCGGGCGCGCGTAGTCTTGGACGAACGTGCTGCCGCAAGCCTCCATCGGTTCGAGCGTCGGCTCGTTCTTCGACGCCGTCGGGTCGTTCTTCGACAGCCTGTCGCGTGTGGGCTGGGGGCCGCTGCTGATCGCTGCGGTCGCGTTCGTGATCTATTTGACGTTGCGCTCGCGCGCCTTCTTTCACACGCTGCGCGCCGCCTATCCGGCCGAGCCGATCGCCTTTCGCAGGATCTGGGGCGCCTACATCGCCGCCTACGGCTTCAACAACGTCATCCCGGCGCGCGGCGGCGACGTGATCAAGCTGTTTCTCGTCAAGCAGTCGATCCCACACGCGACGTATCCGGCGGTCGGCGCCGCGATCTGCGTCGAGGCGGTCTTCGACCTGTTCATGGCGATCTTCATCCTCGGCTTCGCCTTCACGCAGAACGTCTTCCCCAAGCCGCCGGACTTCTCCAAGCTCGAGGCCTTCGACCTGGCCTTCTTCGCCGGCCATCCGAAGTTCACCCTGTTTGCGCTGACCCTCCTTGCGATCGCGGTGCTCGTCGGCTTCGCGGTGCTGTCGCAGCGCGTGAAGGCGTTCTGGGCGCGCGTGCGCCAGGGCCTGACGATCCTGCGCGACCGCCGCCGTTACCTGCGCGAGGTGTTCGCATGGCAGCTCGCGGGCTGGTGCTTTCGCTTCGCCGCCTTCTGGTTTCTGCTCGAGGCCTTCAACGTCGGCGGATCGGTGAAGAACGTGCTGCTCGTGCTCGGCGTCAACGCCGTCGCGGCCGTCGTCCCGTTCACGCCCGGCGGCGCCGGCGTCCAGCAGGCGCTGCTCGTCAAGGTCTTCGCCGGGGTCGCGACGGGCGCGACCGTGGCGGCGTACTCGGTCGGCCAGCAGATCGTGATTGCCGTGACGACGCTGGCGGTCGGCTTCGTCGCGCTGCTGGGGATCTTCAAGATCCGTTCGTTCAAGGAGGCGATCCGCCTCGGTCACGCCGAGCGCGAGGCGGAGAAGGCGCAGCGCGCCGCCGCGGCCGCCGAGCAGGTCTGACTACACGCCTCCGAGCGGTTCGCTCGCTCGACGTTTTCTCGGTGGCTCGACTTCGGCGGCGGTGGAGATCGCGGCGTTCGCGGCTCGTGTCGCGAAGTCGCTGATGAGGGCGGCGATACCCGCTGGGTCGTCCATCATCGGGACATGGCCGACGTCGCTGAGAATGCGCAGTTCAGCGAACGGCAGCACCTCGCGATAGGGGCGTCCGTAGCGCTGGAAGGGCATGACACGGTCCTCGGTCCCCCAGGCCAGGAGCACCGGGCACCGGACCCGGTCTAACGGGCGGGCGTTGGCGGGCGGCAGCGCCCGCTTGAGATCGCCGTAGGTGGGGCACCGCGCCAAGGCCCGCATGGCGTGAGCCGCTTGCGCAGCAGTGAGCCGCTCAGGGTGAGCGCAGACCCATCCGAGCAGCAATCGCCGACCGCGCGACGAAGCACACAGACGGTCGGCGCGCGGCAGCAGGAGCCTTGCGATCGCATGCGTGACGGTGAAGATGGCCTCGAGTCGCTTTTCTGCGAACTTGCTGCCTGGCCGGTCTCCACCTGGCACCAACGCGACGACCGAGCGCGCGCGCCCCCGCTGGGCGAGTTCCAGCGCCAGCAGACCTCCCAGCGAGTTGCCTGCGATATGCGCCGTGTCCCAGCCGGCCGCGTCGAGCTCGCGCTCCAGGCCGTCGGCCAACGCCTCGATCCCCGGGGCGACGCCCACTGGAAACCGATCGCCGTCGAAGTGGCCCAGCAGGGTCGGCGCAAGCACCTCGAAGGAGCTCTCCAGGTCATGCAGCAATGCCTCCCACGCCCGCCACGTTTGAAAGGCCCCGTGAAGCAGCAGGAGGCGATCCCCGCTTCCTCCCCGATATCCAGGGCGACGCATCGAAGCCACGACGCAGAGGTCCTAACCGGCGCCCCGCGCGCCCCGACCGCGTCCTGGCGGTCGGCCCGGCACTGTCGCTACCTGGCAGGCGCGGGAAGATCGAGATGGCTCAAGAGCATGCATAGGGTGCGTTTCACCCTTCTCGATGAGCTGGCTATCCGGTTCCGTCCCCCTGGGGTTGTAGCTTCGCGGCGTGGCTG
>Ga0183260_10000828_pt1 | contig 26379 bp, 24 predicted proteins | sample AntDrymUQ4972206_2_FD_129768 | JGI IMG/M metagenome (GOLD analysis project Ga0183260, IMG submission 129768) | Polar desert sand microbial communities from Dry Valleys, Antarctica - metaG UQ497 (22.06) (version 2) (version 2) | ecosystem: Environmental > Terrestrial > Soil > Desert | place... | reverse complement strand
GCCTCGATCTCGTCGCCGAAGAGCTGGATCCGGTAGGCGGACTCCGCGTAGGCGGGCATGATCTCCAGCACCTCGCCGCGCGCGCTGAAGTTTCCTCGCCCGAGGTTCGTGTCGTTGCGGCGGTACTGCATGCCGACGAGCTGGCGGAAGACCTCCTGGCGGTCGACCCAGTCCCCGACCTTGAACAGCTGCATTCGGTCCTTGTAGACCTGCGGTGAGCCGATCCCGTAGATGCACGAGACCGAGGCGACGATGATCACGTCCTTGCGGGCGAACAGGGACGCGGTCGATGCGTGGCGCAGGCGCTCGATCTCGTCGTTGACCGAGGAGTCCTTCTCGATGTAGAGGTCCTGGGCGGGCACGTAGGCCTCGGGCTGGTAGTAGTCGTAGTAGCTGACGAAGTACTCGACGGCGTTCTCGGGGAAGAACTCACGGAACTCGTTGCACAGCTGGGCCGCGAGCGTCTTGTTGTGGGCGATCACCAGCGCCGGGCGCTGGACCCGCTCGATCGTCGCCGCCATGGTGAAGGTCTTGCCGGTGCCGGTCGCGCCCAGCAGGGTCTGGAAGCGCTCATTCGATCCCAGCCCCTCGGCGAGGCCGGCGATCGCCTTGGGCTGGTCCGCGGTGGGCGTATACGCCGAGTTGAGCTTGAACTTGGGCACCGATTCCAGCGTAGTAGCTTCCTCCCCATGCCGGAACTGCTCCTGGGGCCGCTTCTCAGATACGTGGACGAGGAGCAGGCGACCGTCTGGGTCGAGACCGACGCCGCCTGTGAGGTCGAGGTCCTCGGACGCCCGCAGCGGACGTTCCACATCCGGGGCCACCACTACGCCCTCGTCCCGATCGAGGACCTCGAGCCCGGGTCCGAGTACCCCTACGAGGTCCGCCTGGACGGCGAGGTCCACTGGCCGGAGCCGGGCAGCGATCTTCCACCGAGCGTGATCAGGACGATCGCCCCCGAGGAGCAGCTCCGCGTCGCGTTCGGCTCGTGCCGGGTGACGGTCCCCCACGAGCCTCCCTACGACGGCGCCAAGACCGACGACGACCGCGGGCGCGGCACCGATGCGCTCCGCTGCTATGCCCTGCGGATGCTGGACCAGGAGCCGGGCGAGTGGCCGCAGCTCCTGTTCATGCTCGGGGACCAGGTGTACGCGGACGAGGTTTCGCCCCAGACGCTGGAGTTCATCCGCTCACGCCGTGACACCTCCGAGCCTCCGTGCGAGGAGATCGCCGACTTCGACGAGTACACCCGCCTCTACAGGGAGGCGTGGTCTGAGCCGATCGTCCGCTGGCTCCTCTCGACGGTCGGGATCGCGATGCTCTTCGACGACCACGACGTACACGACGACTGGAACATCTCGATCGAGTGGCTCGAGGAGATGCGCTCGAAGCCGTGGTGGCACGACCGCATCACCGGGGCGCTCGTCGCGTACTGGGTCTACCAGCACCTGGGAAACCTCTCGCCGGTGATCCTCGCCGAGATGGACCTGCTGCGCGAGGCGCAGGAGCGCGATGACGCGTGGCCGCTTCTGTGCGAGTGGGCCGAGCAAGCCGATCGGGGCAGCCAGGGCCGCCGGTGGAGCTACTCGCGCACGATCGGGCGCAAGCGCTTCGTCTTCATGGACTCGCGCGAGGGCCGGGTGCTCGGCGAGGAGCCGCGAAGGATGTTCGACGAGGACGAGTGGGACTGGATCAACGAGCGGGTCGTGGGGAACGTCGACCACCTCGTCGTGGCGGACACCCTCCCCGTGATGCTGCCCGCGCCGATGCAGGACGTCGAGGCGTGGAACGAGGCCGTGTGCGACGGGGCGTGGGGATCGTTCGCCGCTCGGATGGGCGAGAAGATCCGCCAAGGACTGGACCTCGAGCACTGGGGCGCCTTCCAGCATTCATTCCGGCAGCTGACCGGCCTGTTCGCCGAGGTCGGCGCGGGCAAGCGCGGGGCTCCGCCCGCGACGATCATCACGCTCGGCGGCGACATTCACCACGCCTACCTCGCCGAGGTCGGCTTTCGCCGGGGCAGCGGGGTGAAGAGCGCGGTCTGGCAGGCCGTCTGCTCGCCCTATCGCAACCCGCTCGACAAGCGCGAGCGGCGCGCGGCCCAGCTGGCGGACACGCGAGGCGTCGGGGTGATCGCAAAGGCCCTGGCGCGCGCGGCGGGGGTCACGCGTACGAACGTGCGCTGGCGTCTCGTCGAGGAGCCCACCTTCGACAACCAGATCGGGACCCTCACATTCGACGGGCGCAACGCGTCGATGCGCCTGGAGAAGGCGACGCCCGGGGAGCCACCGACGCTCGAGACCTCGCTGGAGCACAAGCTGGCCTAGGTCATTGGAGCACGAGCGCGGGCTCAGTCGATCCCGAGCTCGTCCCTGTAGTGCTCGCGGTACTCGTCGCGCTTCTGGAGCACGTTGTCCACGTAGTTGCGGGTCTCCTCGAACTCGATGTCCTCGCGGGTCAGGTCCGAGCCACCCCACGCGGCGACGTTCGTCTCGCCCCCGTTGTAGGCCGCGAGCGCCGCGACCTCGTTCTGGTCGAACTTGTCGAGCAGGTAGCGAAGATAGAAGGTGCCGTAGCGGATGTTGATGTCGGGGTTCGAAAGGTCTTCGGTCTCGAACGTCGACCCGCCGCTGAGGCCCTCGATCAGCTCGGCGGTGGCGGGCGTGACCTGCATCAGCCCGCGCGCTCCGGCATTCGACTCCTGGTCGCGGAACCGCGACTCGGCGTAGATGACGGCGGCGACGAGCTCGGGGTCGAGGTCCTTCTCGTCGGCCTGCTGGCGGATGATGTCCTCGTGGCGCAGCGGGAGCGTCACCTCAAGGATCTGATCGCTGATCTCGTGGCGGTTGACGAGCGCGTATCCGACGCCGGCCCCCAGCATGACCGCGAGCGCGACGGCCCCCCACCTGCGCCACCTGACGCGGGATCGCCGGCTGGTTCTCGTCGAAGTCATCAGGACTTCAGGATCCCGGCCATCGCCTGCTCCAGCTCTTCGAGGGTCCCGTCGTTGCGGATCACGTGGTCGGCGCGCGAGGCCTTCTCGTCCTGGCTCAGCTGGCGCGCCTCGCGGCCCTCGAGGCCACCCTGCCCGCGCTCGGCTAGGCGGGCCTCGCGAATGTCATCGGCGGCGATGACGGCGACGGTCTCGTCGAACCCGGCGTCGAGCCCGGCCTCGAACAGGAGCGGGATCTCCAGGACCGCGACCTCGGTGCCCGGCTCCACGGCCGCGCGCCACTCGGCGACGGCCGCTCCCACCCTGGGGTGCGTCTGAGACTCGAGCCAGGCGAGCTCGTCGGGCTTCTCGAAGACGATGCCGGAGATCCGGGCGCGGTCCACGCCGCCGTCCGCTCCGATCACCTCATCACCCCAGCGCTCGACCAGCAGCTTCCGGACTTCGGGGCTCTCGAGCACGTCGTGGGCCACCTGATCGGTCGAGATGGTCGCGGCGCCCAGCCTGGAGGCCGCCGCGAGAGCTTCGGACTTGCCAGCCCCGATACCACCGGTCAGACCGATGAACAGGGTCATCAGCCGTCTTCGGGCTTGGGCTCCTCGGAGGGCGGCTCGTTGGGCGTCTCGGCCGGCGGGGGAACCTCGGCGGGCTCCTCGGAAGGCGTCTCCGCGGGCGGCGGCACCTCCGCCGGAGCCTCGGCCGGCGGTTCGACGGGAGGAGTCTCAACCGGGGGATCGACCGGCGGCGTCTCGGCAGGGGTCTCAGTGCGCGGAACCTCGACGGGGGTCTCGCCGGGGACCTCGGCGCCGGGCGCCTCGTCCTCGGGAACGTTCGGCGCCTCCAGCTCGGGAGCGTCCTCGACCGGGACGGCCGCGGCCTCCTCGGGCGCGTAGCCCTCGAGGACCTGGCCCTCGACGCGCTTGACACTCAGCGACAGGCGGCGGCGGGTGTCGTCGACCTCGAGGATCTTGACCTGGACCTCATCGCCGGGGCGCACGACCTCGGCCGGGCTCTCGACGTGGTGCTGGGCGAGCTCGGAGATGTGGACGAGGCCCTCGACGCCGGGAAGAATCTGGACGAAGGCTCCGAAGGCGACGATCTTGGTGACCTTGCCGTCGACCGTCTCGTTCTCCTTGTACTCGTTCAGGACCTTCTGCCACGGGTCTTCCTGGGTCTGCTTCAGGCCGAGGGAGATCCGCTGGCGGTCGCGGTCTATGTCGAGGACCTTGACGCGGACGGTGTCGCCGATCGTGAGGACCTCTGAAGGATGGTTGACATGGCTCCAGCTCAGCTCGGAGATGTGGATCAGGCCGTCGATGCCCTCCAGGTCCACGAAGGCGCCGAAGTCGACGATGTTCGAGATCTTGCCTTCGACCTCCTGGCCGGGCTCCAGCTTGCCGAGAATCTGCTCGCGGACCTCCTTGCGCTCCTCCTCGAGGACCGCCCTGCGCGAAAGGACCACGTTGTTGCGTGAGCGGTTGAGCTCGATCACCTTGCACTCGAGCGTCTGGCTCATGAACTCGTCGAGGTTCTGCACGCGGCGGATGTCCACGAGCGATGCCGGCAGGAAGCCGCGCACGCCGAGGTCCAGGATCAGGCCGCCCTTGACGACCTCGATCACGGTGCCCTGGACGGGCTCGCCGGACTCGGCGGCGCCCTCGATGCGGCGCCAGGCCTTCTCGAAGCGGGCGCGCTTCTTGGACAGGATCAGGCGGCCCTCCTGGTCCTCCTTGGTCAGGACGAGAGCGTCGACCTCCTCGCCCAGGTCGACCTCATCTTCGGGGTTCACCGTCTTGCGAATCGAAAGCTCGTTGGAGGGGATGACCCCCTCGGACTTGTAGCCGATGTCCACGAGGACCTCGTCCTGGTCGATGCGGACGACCTTGCCGTTGACGACGTCGCCCTCCTCGAAGGGATGGATCGTGGCGTCGTAGTTCGGGACGATCTTGCCGTCGACCTCGATCAGGAGGTCGGTGGAGGCGGCGCCGTTCTCCGGGGCGGCAGGGGCCTCAGGAGCAGGCGGCTCCTCAGTGGCGACCGGCGCGGATTCAGCCTCGGGGGCCTCTACTGGAGCCTCTACGGGGGCGTTCTCGGGCGCGTCGGTGGGCGTCGCGGCGTCGTCCTGAGGCTCGGTTGTGGCTTCGGTCGTGGACACGAACGCGACAGTTTGACAAAGAACGCGGTACAGGACGGGCGACGCCGCTCGGTATCTTCACCTGCGATGCCGAAGCGGGCGACCAAGCGCGGGGCCGAGAGGACCCCGCTGTCGGGCGAATACGACGTCATCGTCTGCGGCGCGAGCTTCGCAGGGCTGACCGTCGCCCGCCAGCTCACAGGCAGCGGGGGGCGGGTCCTCCTGCTCGACCGCTACGAAATCGGCGAGCGCCAGACCTCCGCCTGCGGGATCCCGACGGAGTGGCTGACGAATATGGGCCTCGAGGGCTCCGCGAAGCAGGAGTTCCCGGCGCTCGTGGTCCACACGCCCCTCGGCACCTCGCGCTACGAGCTTCCCTGGACCTTCTCGACCTTCGACTACCGCGAGCTCTGCCGGCTCCTCGACGACCAGAACGACGCCGAGTTCGAGACCGCGAAGGTGAACGGCCGCACGGGAGACACCGTCCACACGGACCGCGGCGACGTCTCGGCTCCCTTGATCGTCGACGCCCTCGGGTGGCGCCGCATCCTGGCCTCCGACGGCGGGTACCAGCCTCCGGATGCCCCGCTCTCACGCGGTCTGGAGGTCCATCCCGACGGCGGTTCCGACGACCTCGAGCTATGGATCGACCGCCGCTACGTGCCGGCCGGGTACGGGTGGCGCTTTCCGGCGGGCGGCGAGGAGCGAATCGGCGTCGGCTCGTTCGACCCGAAGTTTCACGTCAAGGACACCACGGTGCTGCTGTCCGACGACCTCGATCGGCCACCGATCCGCTATCAGGGCAACTGGATCCCGCACAAGCTCCGCCCGGGCACCGAGGGCCAGGTCTTCTTCGTCGGCGACTCGGCCGGCCACTGCCTGCCGCTGACCGCGGAAGGCATCCGCACCGCCTTCTACTTCGGGATCAAGCTGGGCGACGAGCTGCGCGCCGTCGTCGAGGGTCGCCAGGACCGCGGCACCGCGCTGCGCTCCTACGCCGCTTTCACCGAAGACCACGAGTGGAAGTTCCGCTGGATGCTGCGAGCGCAAAAACTGGTGCCGGTGCTCCCCGCCCGCCTTCAGCGGGCGCTGATCTGGGCAGGCGGCAGGCCCCGCTTCGTCCGCTGGGCCTTCACCCACTATCTGGAGATCGCCCCGCCCGGGTTCGCCGGCCCCGCCCCGCTTCCGAGGGGCGACGAGACCGAGCCGGTCGCGACCGCCGCGTAGTCGGTGGCGAAGCCGGCGGAGCTCTCGGACCGCGAGCTGCGCCTCCACTGGATGGGCTCGCAGCGCCTGCTACCCGGGACACGGGCCAAGACCGTCGCCGCCGCGGCGAAGGGCGCGCTCACGATCCAGGCACAGGACGTGCCGGCGGCGTCGCTCGGCGTCCGCGCGCGCACCGAGGGCCTGACCTCCGACCGGGCGGCGAAGCAGGCCAGGGGCGCCTCGGCCTGCCGCAGCTGGTTGATGCGCAACACGGTCTTCCTCTTCGCCGCCGCCGACCTCGCCTGGATGCGCCCCCTGCTGGCCGAGCGCCCGATGGGGCCGGCGGTGAGGCGCCTCGGCCAGCTCGGGGTGACAGACGCGAAGCGCCGCCGGGTGATGGAGGCGCTGGGCGATCGGGTCGCCGCCGGGCCGCTGCCGCGGGCCGAGGCGATCGAGCTGATCGAGTCGCTCGGGGTCGGGCGCGGCGAGAACAATTCGACGGTCTACTGGGTACTGCACGCAGCGGCGCTCGAGGGCGTCCTCGTCGTGGGGCCCGCGCTCGACCGCGAGCAGGTCTACGCAGCGGCTCCGGCCAGCACGCAGATCGACCGCGTGGAGGGGCTGGGAAGGCTCGCGCGCCGCTACCTCGATGCCTACGGCCCCGCCGGCCCGGACGACTTCGCCTACTTCTTCAAGCTGCCCAAGTCCGAGGCCCGCACCGCATGGGAGGGCGCGGGCCGCACGGTCGAGGCCGAGACCTCGCGGGGGACCCTCACCGCCCTGCCGGCGACGCTGGAGCGCCCACTGCCCGACGCGCCGGCCGTACGCCTGATCGGCCCCTGGGACCACTACGTCCTCGGGTGGAGCAAGGGGCGCGCGACGACGGTCCCGCCCGGCTTCGAGCGCGAGGTCCACCCCGGCGCCGGGTACCTGCGCGCAACCGCCCTCGCAGACGGGCTCGCCGTCGGGACGTGGAAGCTCGAGCGGCGCAGGGGCTCGGCGACCGTGGCGGTGAAGCCGTTCGGGAAGCTCCCCCGTGGTGCTCGCCCCGGGCTCGAGGCCGAGGCGGCCGACGTCGGGCGGTGGCTCGGCGTCGATGCGGAGCTGCGGGTCGCGCCCGGCTGACCTCAGCGGACGATCAGGTAGGTGCCGGCGAGAAGCAGCACCACCCCGAGCACACGCTCCCAGCTGAGCGGGGTCTCGTCGAGGCCGAGGATGCCGAGCCGGTCGAGCAGGACCGAGAGGGTCAGCTGACCGGTGACCGTCGCGGCGGCAACCCCGCCGGCGCCGATCTCGTCGATCAGTACCAGCGCAGTAAAGACATAGGCGGCGCCGAGCAGCCCACCGATCAGGTAGTACCAGGGCACCCCGGTCGCCTCGCCCAGGCCGCCGGCCTTCCCGCTCAGCACGACGATCGCCGCCAGCAGGACCGTGCCGACCGCGAACGAAACGAGCGCCGCGGCGAAGCTGCCGGTCGCCTTGCCGAGGTTGGCGTTGATCGGCGCCTGCAGCGCGATCATGCCGCCGACGACGGCCATTAGGAAGACGGCTAACCCCTTGTCCACGGGGCGCAGGCTACTTCGGGTCGGGGCGGGCCTCTCCCGGCCACTGGCCGCTCCAGCGCTGGAAGCCGCGCCGAGCGCCGTGCTCGGCGATGCCGCGGACCGCCCGGAAGATCGCTCCCTGGATCGCGAGGGCGATCACGAGCTTCGCCCACGAAGCCTCCCGGTGCTCGGGCCCGGGCGGCTCTTCCTCGTCGATCAGCTTCCAGACCTGGTCGAAGGCGAGCTTGCCGGCGAAGCCCGCGGCCAGCCCCGCGAGGATCCCGACCGGCGTGAAGAGGAACTTGTCCATGCCACCGGGTCTCCCCCGATCCGGACGCCGCCAAACCGCCTGCTACTTGGCCGCCAGCCAGTCCTTCCCGACGCCCACGTCGACCGTGAGCGGCGGATCGAGCTCGAAGGCGGCGCACATCTCGCGCTCCACGAGCTCGCCGGCCGCCTCCATTTCCGCCTCGGGCCCCTCGAACAGGAGCTCGTCGTGGATCTGCAGGACGAGGCGCGTGTCCAACCCCGAGTCACCCAGCGCCCTGTGGGCGTTCACCATCGCGATCTTGATGATGTCCGCCGAGGTCCCCTGGATCGGCATGTTGACGGCGAGGCGCTCGCCCTGGCTGCGGGTCTGGGGCCGGCCTGACTTCAGCTCGGGGATCGGCCGGCGGCGGCCCAGCAGCGTCGTGACGTAGCCCTCCTCTCGCGCCTTCTCGACCGTCTCGGTGATGTACGCCTTCACCTTGGGGAACCGCTCGAAGTAGCGGTCGATGTAGGCGCCGGCCTCGTCCTGCTCGATGTTGAGGCGGTCCGAGAGGCCATAGGCCGACAGCCCGTAGGCGATCCCGTAGTTGACCATCTTCGCCTTGGACCGCTCGGACGGGGTCACCTTGTCGGGGTCGGCGCCGAGGACCTCGGCGGCGGTGGCCGTGTGGACGTCCTCGCCCGCGGCGAAGATCTTGCGAAGGGCGTCCTCGTCCGCGATGTGGGCGAGGATCCGGAGCTCGATCTGGTTGTAGTCGGCGGACAGCAGCCGCTGGCCGCGGGGCGCGACGAAACACGAGCGGATCGGGCGACCCTCCTCGCTGCGGATGGGGATGTTCTGCAGGTTCGGGTTGGTGCTCGAGAGTCGCCCGGTCGCGGTGGCCGTCTGGTTGAAGGTGGTGTGGATCCGGCCCGTGTCGGGGTCGATCAGCTCCGGCAATGCGTCGAGGTAGGTGCTCTTGAGCTTGGTCAGCTCCCGCCAGGTCTCGATCGTCGGGACGATCTCGTGCTCGTCGCGGATCTGGCCAAGGACCCGGGCGTCCGTCGAGAACCCGGTCTTGCCGCGCCGCTTCTTGGTCAGACCGAGCTTGACGAAGAGCACCTCGGCCAGTTGCTGCGGCGAGCCGATCGTGAACTCTTCGCCGGCCAGCTCGAAGATCTCCTTCTCCAGAGTCTCGATCCGCTTCTCGAATCCGTCGCCGATCTCGCCGAGCCGCTTCGCGTCGAGCTCGACGCCGGTCCGCTCGACCTCGGCCAGCACCTCGACCAGCGGCATCTCGACCTCGTCCATCAGGCGCTCGAGGTTGTTCTCCTGCATCGACTTCCTCTGGAGCGCCGCGAGCTCGTAGACGAGGCGGGCTTCGGCGGCGGGGTCGGCGACCTCCGCCTCGGCCCCGAGCTCCAGCTGCCCGTCGTTCTCGGCCGCCTCCTGTTTCTCCCCGTCGTCGCTCGGCCTCGCCGCCGCCAGCCCGCGCTGCGCCGCGATGTCGGCCAGATCGTAGGTGCGGCGGGCGGGGTCGAGCAGGTAGCCGCCGACCATCGTGTCGTGGCGCAGGTCGAGGCCCTCGTCGCCGGCCGCGGCGAGCAGCCCGTGCCTCGCGCCCCCGCCCAGCGACTTGATGTCGTGGCCGAACAGCGCGCGCGGCCGGAGCTCGGCCGCCAGGTCAGCCAGCTCGCCGACGTCGCCGGCGACGACCTTCTTTGCGTCCGCCGCGGCCCAGCGGCCACCCGCGATCGCGACGGATACCTCGCCCTTGGCCAGGTCGGACGGCGTGCCCTCCTCGGCGACCACCTCGAGCTCCTCGTCGACCTCGGCCTCGGGTACGAAGTCGTCGCCCAGCTCCTCCTCGAGGCGGGCGATGATCTGGCGCAGCTCGAACTCTCGCGCGAACTCGCGCAGGCGCCCGCGATCCATGCTGCGGACCATCACCTCGTCCAGGTCGAGCTCAAAGTCGATGTCGGTCACCGCCGTCGCGAGCTGCTTCGAGATCCGCGCGTCCTCGGCGTGCTCGGTCAGGTTCTGCTTGCGCTTGGCGCCCGAGATGCTCTCGACGTTGGCGAGGACCTCCTCGAGGGACCCGTACTCCTGGAGCAGCTGCGACGCCGTCTTGTCGCCGATCCCCGGGACGCCCGGGATGTTGTCCGAGGTGTCGCCCTTGAGGCCGATCAGGTCGGTGACGAGCTCGGGTGGCACCCCGTAGCGCTCGATCACGCCCTCGGTGTCGTAGATCTTGGTGTCGGTGACCCCGCGCGAGGTGGTCATCACCCGCACTCCGTCCTCGACCAGCTGATAGACGTCGCGGTCGCCGGAGACGACCATCACGTCGGTCCCCTGCTCGCGCGCCCGCTTGGTGAGCGAGGCGATCACGTCGTCGGCCTCGTAGCCGTCGACCTTGACGTTCGAGAAGCCGAACGCCTCGGCGAGCGGGATGAAGTGCGGCCACTGCTCCTTCAGCAGGTCCGGCCGCGGCTTGCGCTGGGCCTTGTACGGCGCGTAGGTCTTCTCGCGCCCCGACCAACCCGCGTCCCAGGCGACCACCACTGCCGCGGGCGAGTGGTCGATCAGCATCTTCGCGAACATCGAAGCGAGCCCGTAGATCGCATTCGTCGGCCGCCCGTCGTGAGTGGCGATCGACTCGGGAAGAGCGAAGAAGGCCCGATAGGCGAGCGAGTTCCCGTCGATCAGAAAGAGCTCCGCCGCGTCCCCCTTCGACCCCTTGGCGCCCTTCTTGGCCTTGGTGGCAGGCATCCAAGCCATCATAGGTAGGGGCCAGGAGGCGGTATCGGCGCCTTTGTCGCGCTATGCGCGACTAAAGCGCCAATCACGAGCGCATCATCTCCCTCAGCCGCTGAACCACCAGCTTCGGCTGGGTTTCCACCTGCCTGAACGTGAACCGCACGACGCGGTAGCCGAGCGCCTGGAGCTCCGCATCCCGGGCACGATCGGCCTCGAACGCGACTCTGCCCGCGTGGTATCTGAAGCCATCCGTCTCGACTATGAGCGCGTGATCGACCCATAGGAAGTCAACCTCGTAGCCGCCGACCTGCGCGTTGACCGTCGGCGCGGGGATCCGGTTGCGTCGGCAGATGAAGCGTCGCTCGAGCTCGCTGCGGGTGAGCTCGCCCTCGGACCTGAGGCCCGACTCTTCGATCAACTGCAGGTCCAGAGCCCGGCGAACTGCCCGCAGGTAAAGAGAGGGTGCCATCGAGCGCCGCAGATCTCTGAGTGTCCGCGCTGGAGCCGTCACCGGAATCGCCGCACGCTTGGCAATGTCATGACCCTGGAGTGACCGGGACCGATGAATCTCGATCCCCACCTGCGGTTTTCTGCCGTTGCCAGTGCCGATCGTGATCTGTATCGGGCCACTCACGTCCGGGAGAATCCTCCAGAGCGTTGCGGCACTTCGATGACTGACGTACGCCCGCTCGCCGCAGGCAAAGGCTGCAGCCATGCAGCGCCCTTCGAATCGCAGGTGTGGGTAGCCGACCGCGTAGATCCCGCGATGGACCCGGTGCAACCGCCCGGCTGTGACCCTGCGGGCGATGCCGTCCTTGTCGATGCCTGAGGTGCGGAGCTGTTCGGCGCTCACCACCCCGTGCTGACGCGCCGCAAGAGCCGCGACGAAGCGGTCCGGGTTGGCGCCTTTGTCGCGCATACCGCGACTAAGGCGCCAAGAGCTGCGCATTCGCCCCCGCGTATGCTCTCCGCCGATGGCCGCCAGCGCTCAGTACAGCGTCACCGTGCGAGTCGAGCTCGATGCTCGCCAGGAGCCCCTGGGCAAGCTCACTGCTCAGATCGCCGAGGCCGGCGGCGCGCTGCAGTCAGTCGACCTCGTACCGGGTGCCGGCGGCGAGGGCAAGCGGGTGCGCGAGTTCACGATCGACGCGAACAGCTCAGAGCACTGGGAGAAGATCCTTCGCTCGATCGGGGGGACCCGCGGCGCCAAGGTGCTCGGCTTCACCGACCGCACCTTCGCCATGCACCACAAGGGCAAGATCGAGCAGCACAACAAGTACCCGCTGAAGACCCGCGACGACCTCAGCATGGCTTACACACCGGGTGTTGCGCGTGTTTGCGAGTACATCGCCGAGGACCGTTCCAAGGCCTTCGACTACACGATCAAGGCGAACACGGTCGCCGTCGTCTCCGACGGCTCCGCCGTCCTCGGCCTCGGCGACATCGGCCCCGAGGCCGCGATGCCGGTGATGGAGGGCAAGGCGATGCTCTTCAAGGAGTTCGCCGACGTCGACGCGTTCCCGATCTGCCTCTCGACCAACGACCCCGAGGAGATCATCCAGGTCTGCAAACTGATGGCGCCCACGTTCGGCGGCATCAACCTCGAGGACATCTCGGCCCCGCGCTGCTTCGAGATCGAGGACCGCCTCAAGGACGAGCTCGACATCCCCGTCTTCCACGACGACCAGCACGGCACCGCGGTCGTCGTCATGGCCGCTCTCTTCAACTCTCTGAAGATCATCGGCAAGCCCATCGAGAGCCTGCGCGTGCTGGTGCTCGGCACCGGTGCCGCCGGCGTCGCCTGCACGAAGATGATGCAGGAGTCGGGGATCACCGACATCATCGGCTGTGACCGCAAGGGCGCCATCTCGGTCGACCGCGAGGACTACGCCAACGACGAGATGTCTCAGATCAAGCGCTGGTTCGCCGAGAACACGAACCCCGACCGCGCCTCCGGAGGCCCCGACGACGTGATCGAGGGCTGCGACCTCTTCATCGGCCTCTCAGGCCCCGGCCTGATCCAGGCGAAGAGCCTGGAGAAGATGAACAAGGACGCGATGGTGTTCGCGATGGCGAACCCGACGCCCGAGGTGATGCCGGAGGAGGCCGAGCCGTTCGTGCGGATCATGGCGACGGGGCGCTCGGACTACCCGAACCAGATCAACAACGTCCTGTGCTTCCCCGGTGTCTTCCGCGGCGCGCTGGACGCCGGGGCACCCAGCATCACGGAAGCGATGAAGCTCGCCGCCGCGCGCGGCATCGCCGACGTCGTCTCCGAGGACGACCTCTCGGAGGACTACGTGATCCCTTCTGTGTTCAACCGCGACGTCGCCCCGACCGTGGCCCGAGCGGTGGTCCAGGAGGCCCGTGCCGAGGGCCTCGCGAGAATCTCCGAGGAGACGGGGACGTTCGAGATGGTCCTGCCCGACGTCGACGCGCCCGAAGAAGCCGTCGCGGCCGACTGATGAGAGTCCTCGTCACAGGCGCAACCGGCGGCATCGGATCGGCCCTGTGCGACGCGCTGCTCGCGCGCGGGGACGAAGTCGCCGGGCTGACGCGCGACCCGGCGAAGGCCAAGCCCGCGAACCCGACGGTCACCTGGTTCGCGTGGCAGCCGGCCACCGAGCGCCCGCCCCCCGAGGCCTTCGACCAGGTCGACGCCGTGGTGAACCTGGTCGGAGAGGAGATCAACCAGCGCCTCACCGAAGAGGCCAAGGCTCGGATCCGCGACAGCCGGGTCACCTCCGCCAAGAACCTGATCGACGCAATCGCCGCGCTCGACGCGCGCCCCTCCGTGTTCATCGCCCAGTCGGCGATCGGCTACTACGGCGACCGCGGGGCGAAGATGCTCGACGAGGAGTCCCGCCCCGGCGAGGGCTTCGGCGCCGAGCTTCCCGTCGAGTGGGAGGCGACCCAGCGCGAGGCCGAGAAGCACGTCGGGCGCCTCGCGATCCTGCGAACCGGCCTGGTCCTCGACAAGGACCATGGGCTGCTCAAACAGCTGCTGCCCCCCTTCAAGCTCGGTATCGGGGGACCGCTCGCCGGCGGCGACCAGTACATGTCGTGGATCCACCTCGACGACGAGGTCGGGCTGATCCTCTGGGCGCTGGACACCGAGGCCGCGACGGGCGTGATCAACGCAACGGCCCCCAACCCGGTCACGAACACGGAGTTCTCGAAGGCGCTGGGCGCAGCCGTCAACCGCCCGGCCTTCATGCCCGCTCCCAAGCTGGCAGTGGTCGCCCTGCGCGGCCGCGAGCTGGCCGAGATGGTCACCGGCAGCGCCCGGGTGATGCCGCGCCGGGCCCTCGACCTCGGCTACGCGTTCCGCTTCCCGGACGTCGGGATGGCGCTGGAAGACGCGGTCGGCCGGGACTGAGCCCGGCCGGCCCGCAAGCGGGCGCGGCATCCGCATGATTCGCGCCCGCAAGCGGGCGCTCACGGCCTAGCATCGGCGCGATGAAGCTCGAAGGCGTCCACCACGTCACCGCGATCACCGCCCAGGCGCAGCAGAACGTCGATTTCTACGCCGGCGTGCTGGGGCTGCGAATGGTGAAGAAGACGGTCAACCAGGACGACCCGACCGTCTACCACCTCTTCTACGCGGACGAACAGGGCGACGCAGGATCGGACATCACGTTCTTCGAGTACCCAGGGTCGCCGCCCGGCCGCGCGGGTGACGGCATGGTCCACACGGTCGGCTGGCGGGTGGCCTCGGCCGAAGCGCTCGGGTTCTGGGCCGAGCGGCTCGAGGGCGCGGGCATCGAATCCGAGCGCGACGGTGACTCCTCGCTGCGCTTCGCCGACCCGGAGGGCCTCGCGCACGAGCTGCGCGTCACCTCCGTCAACGACGAGCCCCTGATCGCCGAGCATCCCGATGTTCCGGAGGAGGTCGCATTGCAGGGCTTCGACGGCGTCCGCGCCTACTCGTCGAACCCGGACGCAAGCGCCGGCCTGCTCGAGGCGCTCGAGTTCGAGCGCGTGGACGAAGGCTGGGAAGCTCGCGGCGAAAGCCGCGGCGGAATGATCGCCTACGACACGCCGCCGCCGGAGAGGGCGCTCCAGGGCGCGGGCACCGTCCACCACGTCGCCTGGGCTTCGATGATGGAAGAGCACGAGGCCTGGCGCGAGAAGGTCGCCCAGGGCGGCGCTCGCCCGACCCCCGTGATCGACCGCTTCTACTTCCGCTCCATCTACTTCCGCGAGCCCAGCGGAGTCCTGTTCGAGATCGCAACGCTCGGGCCCGGGTTCACTGCTGACGAACCACTCGAAACGCTCGGGGAACGCCTGTCATTGCCGCCGGACTACGAACCGCTCCGGGACCGGATCGAGGCGACGGTCATACCCCTGGTCAACCCCAGGCAGTCCGCGTAGGGCCGACGCCCTCGGGACCAGCGGCGCGGCGCGCGGCTGATGTCGACGGCGTCGACACCAAGCGCACCGTCCGCGGGCGTCCGCGCCTACTCGGCGCAGAACGCGGCCTCCGGATCGACGGAGAGCTCGCCGACGCGGAAGCGCTGGACGGTGCACTGGCTGGTGTCGCCCTCCTCGTCGAGCGCGAACGGGCCGAGCACGGAGTCCTGCCGGTTCGCGCCGATCACCGCGTCGCGAATAGACGGGCGGAACTCGGCCTCCCCCTCCGCGGCCGCGATCCCGGTGAGCGCCAGCTGCATCGCTTCGTAGCCGTAGGCGGCATAGGGACCGGCGTCCCGGCCGAACTCCGAGCGGAAATCGTCGTTGAAGCCGGGGTCGGGAAGCCTTTGCGGATCGAGCGCCGCGCCGACCACGAAGGTGTCCCCCGCGTCCGGCAGCTCGACTGCGGCCGGGCCCACGGCGTCGGTCGCGACCACGATTCGGGCCCCGCCGTCCGCAGCCGCCTTCGCCACCTCGCCGACGCCGTCCGGCCCGCCCGCATACAGCACCGCGTCGACCTTCCCCGTGGGCCGCAGCCCCAAGCCCGCACTGTCGGCCGCGCGGGTCATCTCCTCGGCCGTCAGGTCCCCGTAGAGGGACCCGTCCGAGACGATCCGAGCCAATGAGGCGTCCTCGGCCGCGACGGCGACCGTCGCGCGCGCGACCACGTCGTCGGCCGGGACCACGCGGGCGAAGGTCGCGTCGCCCGAGGGCCGGTAGCGGTCCGGTGCGTCCGGGTAGCCGGCGGCCGTTCCCGTCAGATCCACGCCTCCGGCCCCGGGCGAGATCTGGACGATCCCGGCCTCGTTGGTGATCGGCGCCGAGGCGCGCGTCGGCTCGGAATCGAGCTCGCCGATATAGGCGGCCGTCGTCGAGTCCTGCGTCGCAGCCCGGGCGTTGCGCCCGACCAGAACGGGATCCCACGCCGCGGCGCCCGAGGAGTCGTCAAGGATCTCGGCCTTCACCTCGAGGTCGCCGGCGCGTCCACCGGCCTGCTCCAGTGCCAGGCGGGCGCCGTCGGCGGCGTCGTTCCCGTCAGCGGCCCTGGGACCGGTGAGCGGAAGGCTGACGTAGACCGTGACCGGTCCCTCGACCGTCTCGTCTCCCGAGGAGCAGCCCACCGCGATCAGGGCCGTCAGGGCGGCGGCGGCCAAGGCCATCGCGACCGACCCGCATCGACTAGCCAAAGAAGACCTCCGCGCCACGGTAGAAGTGCTCGGGGACGGTCTTCAGCTCAGCGGTCGCGTCCTCGAGCGGAACAAGCTCGATCTCGGTGCCGCGGAGCGCGGTCATGTGCCCCCACTCCCCCGCATCGGCCGCGTCGATCGCCGCCAGGCCGAACCGGGTGGCGAGCACGCGGTCGAAGGCCGTCGGGGTTCCCCCGCGCTGGACGTGGCCGAGGACGGTGGCGCGTGCCTCGCGGCCCGTGCGGCTCTCGATCTCGCCCTCCAGCCAGTTGGCGATCCCTCCCAGGCGGGCGTGCCCGAACGCGTCCGTCGGGGCGCCGCGGGAATCCGGGACGCCGCCCTCGGGCTCCGCGCCCTCGGCGACGACGATGATCGGCGCGTACTGGTCCTCGAAGCGGCGCTCGATGTACTCACACACGCGCTCGATCGAGAACCGCTCCTCGGGGATCAGGATGACGTTGGCGCCTCCGGCGAGCCCCGCGTGAAGCGCGATCCAGCCGGCGTGCCGGCCCATGACCTCGACGATCAGGACGCGGTGGTGGCTCTCTGCCGTGGTGTGCAGCCGGTCGACGGCCTCCATCGCGATGTTGACGGCAGTGTCGAAGCCGAAGGTGTAATCGGTGGCGCCCAGGTCGTTGTCGATCGTCTTCGGCACCCCGACCACGGGGACACCGTCTGCGCTGAGCTTCGTCGCGACCCCGAGGGTGTCCTCGCCTCCGATCACGATCAGGCCCTCGACGCCGGCCGTCGCGAGGTTGGAGCGCACCGCCGCGAGCCCGCCGTCCCCGACCAGCGGATTTGTTCTTGATGAACCCAGGATCGTGCCGCCGCGCGGCAGGATCCCGCGGACCTCGGGGATCCCCAGCGGGCGATGATCGCCCTCGAGCGGCCCGCGCCAGCCGTCGCGAAAGCCGACGAACTCGTGCTTGTGAATGCTGACGCCCTTGCGGACGACGGCGCGGATCACCGCGTTCAGGCCGGGGCAGTCGCCGCCTCCGGTGAGCACCCCGATCCTCACGAAATCACCGGCACGGTCGAGGGCTCAGGCGTGCCCCGATCGACTCCGCAGCTCGGGACCGGCCGTTGGGCCGGGGGACCCCGGTGGGGTCGGGTCTCAGGGGCGTGTCACCCAGTCGATGATCGGCTGCGCCGCGCGCAGGAAGGCGCCGGTGAAGACCCCGCCCAGGAAGAGCAGGCCGCAGACCGGGCCGGCGAGACCAAATGCGTAGCCGAACACCATCGCGCAGGCCCCTAGGACTGTGAAAATCAGGAGTTGCATCGGCGCAGAATCTACAGAGGTCGACGGCTACAGGGCGACGACGGCGTCGATCTCCACCCTCGCGCCCTTGGGGAGCGCGACGACCCCGACTGCCGCCCTCGCTGGCGGGTCGGAGGGAAAGAACTCCGCGTAGGCCTCGTTGATCTCGGCGAAATGCTCGAGCTCGGTCGTGTAGATCGTCAGGCGCACTGCCCGGTCCAGGCCGGTGCCGGCGGCCTCGCAGACGGCCTGCAGGTTGCGCAGGCACTGCGTCGCCTGCCCGGCCGCTTCATCGCCGATCATCTCGCCCGACTCCGGGTCGAGCGGGATCTGGCCCGAGCAGAACAGGAGGTCCCCGCTCGCGACCGCGTGGCTGTAGGGGCCGACGGGGTCGGGCGCACCGTCGGCGTCGATCGTCGTTCGCTCATCGCTCATCGCGTTTCCTTTCGATGCTCAGCTCCCGGCCTCCAGCGCGGAGCGGAACTCGCGCAGCAGGCTGCCGACAGCCTCGCCGGCCGCGCGTGCGTCCGGTGCGTCGGCGACCGCTCGCACCAGCCGGGTGCCGATGATCACCCCGTCTGCCATGCCGCCCACCGAGCCGGCCTGGTCGGGAGTGGCGATGCCGAACCCGACGGCCACGGGGACGCCGGCCTCTTCCTTCGCCGCGGCGATCAGATCGGTCAGCTCAGGCGGCAGGTCCTCCCGCTCGCCGGTGACCCCGACGGTGGAGACCAGATAGACGAAGCCCTCGGCGCCGGCGCAGATCGTGTGGCGGCGCTCGGGCGGGGTCGTCGGCGCGATGAGCGGGACGAGCGGCAGGCCCTGCGCTCCGAGGGCCTCCCGGACCGGGCCCGCCTCCTCCAGGGGGAGGTCCGGGACGATCGCACCCGCGGCTCCCGCCTCGGCGATGCGGGCCGCGAAGGCCTCCGCCCCGCCGCCGGCGAGGATCATGTTCGAGTAGACCATCGTGATCACGGGAAGGCGATCCGCGACCGCGGAGCACACCTCGAGAGCGGTGTCGACGGTCGCGCCGCGCTCCAGGGCCGCGGTCGCCGCCGCGTGGATCACGGGGCCGTCGGCCAGCGGGTCCGAGAACGGGATTCCCAGCTCGATCAGGTCGGCGCCCGCGTCGGCGTATGCCTCGGCGACGGTGACGGCTCCCTCGGTGTCGGGGAAGCCGCCCATCAGATAGGGCATGAGCGCCGCGCGGCCCTCTTCCCGCGCAGCCGAGAACGCGCCCGCGATCCGCTCGGCGCCGGCGACCTTGGTGCCCTCAGGCATCGCGCCCCTCGACACCTGTTTTCGCGGTCCCTCCGGGACCGCTCAGCTCGGCGAGCTTCGCCGTGGCCTCCTCCATGTCCTTGTCGCCCCGGCCCGACAGACAGAGGAGGTCGTAGCCATCCTCAGGTGCGGAGTCCTCGGCCAGCAGCCAGGCGATCGCGTGGCTCGGCTCCAGCGCGGGGATGATCCCCTCCAATCGCGCGAGCTCGCGGAACGCGCGGACCGCGTCGTCGTCGGTGACCGCTACGTAGCGGGCGCGGCCGGTGTCGCGCAGGTGGGCGTGCTCGGGGCCGACGCCCGGATAGTCGAGCCCGGCCGAGACCGAGTGCGCCTCGAGGATCTGGCCCCCCTCGTCGGACAAGACTGACGACATCGCTCCGTGCAGGACCCCCGTCGACCCGGCCGAGAGCGAGGCTCCGTGGCGGCCGGTCTCGATGCCCTCGCCGGCGGCCTCGACACCGATCAACTCGGTCGGGTCGTCGAGGAAGGCGTAGAAGGTTCCGATCGAGTTGGAGCCGCCGCCCACGCAGGCGATGACGCGGGCCGGCACGACGCCTTCGGCATCGATGGCCTGCGAGCGCGCCTCGTCCCCGATCACCCGCTGCAGGTCGCGCACGAGCGCGGGGAACGGCGCCGGGCCGACGGCGGAGCCGATCACGTAGTGGGTGTCGGCGACGGTCGCGACCCAGTCGCGAATCGCCGCGCTGACGGCTTCCTTCAAGGTCCTCGCGCCCGCGTCGACGGGCTCGACCTTCGCCCCCAGCAGGTTCATCCGCTCGACGTTGGGGGCCTGGCGGCGGATGTCCTCGGTGCCCATGTAGACGACGCAGTCGAGCCCCAGCAGGGCGCAGGCCGTCGCGGTCGCGACGCCGTGCTGGCCCGCGCCGGTCTCGGCGATGATCCGCGTCTTCCCCATCCGCTTGGCCAGCAGCGCTTGGCCGACCGCGTTGTTGATCTTGTGCGCGCCAGTGTGGGCAAGGTCCTCGCGCTTCAGGTAGGTCCGCCTGCCGACCCGCTCCGAAAGGCGCTCGGCCAGATAGAGCGGGGTCGGCCTGCCGACGAAGTCGCGCAGGAGTTGCGCCAGCTCGGCCTGGAAGGCGTCGTCCTCGCGCGCCTCGCTCCACGCCGCGGTGAGCTCGTCGAGGGCGCCGATCAGCGTCTCGGGCACGAAGCGGCCGCCGTATGGGCCGAAGCGTTGGTCCACAGGGGGCGCCTTGCTCATGAGGAGACCTCAGCGGGCCGCTCGACGCCGGCCGCCTCGAAGAACGCCTCGACCTTCGCGTGGTCCTTGCGGCCGGGCTCGGCCTCGACGCCGCTGACGACGTCCACCGCGTACGGCTTGACGAGGTCGATCGCCTCGGACACGTTCTTCGGGGTCAGCCCGCCGGCCAGGACCATCGGGATCCGTGATCGGCGGCGGGCCAGGAGCTCCCAGTCGAGGACGTCGCCGGTGCCGCCCGGGGTCCCCACGCGGTGGGCGTCGAAAAGGTGGAAGTCCGTGCGAAAGGCCTCGGCCCCGTTGACCTCGGCGGCGCTGCGGACGCGGAACGCCTTCATGATCTTGGCGCCGGTGCGGCGGGCGGCCTCGGTGCAGTACGACGGGCCCTCGTCGCCGTGCAGCTGGAGGATGCTCAGGTGCTCGCGCTCGGCGGCGTCGATCACATCGGCGAGGGGAGCGTTGACGAAAACGCCGGCGATCTCGGTCCTCCGGCGCAGCGCGGCGCCGATCTGCTCGGCGACCTCGGGCTCGACGAAGCGCGGGCTCGGCTCATGGTGGATCAGCCCGATCGCCCAGGCGCCCAGCGAGGCCGCGTGCTCGGCGTCCTCGAGGCTCGTCATGCCGCAGATCTTCACTTTCGTGGACACGCACCTAGGGTGGCAGATCATCCGATCTACCCTCCGCGGCGTAGGTTTCAAAGCAATGACGCAATCGCAGAGAGTGGCAAGGCGGCTGGTCTTTCGGGTCCTCTCCCGGATCAAGGGAGGGACGATCGAGCTCGTCGAGCCGGACGGCAGGCGCTTCACGTTCGGCGACCCCGCGACCGGCCTGCGGACCGAGGTCCGAGCGCACTCCTGGGGCTTCCACACGGCCTTCCTGCGGGGAACGGTCGGCCTTGGAGAGTCCTACCGCGACGGGCTCTGGGACACCGACGACCAGGTCGCGCTGACTCGTATCGGCTGCCGCAACATGGCGGGCCTGGACGCCTGGCGTCGCAGGTTCAACCCGGTGCTGACCCCCTTCAACCAGCTCGTGCGCCGTGTGCCGCGGAACAGCCGCAAGGCGGCCCGGCGCCATATCTCGTCGCACTACGACCTGGGCAACGACCTCTTCGCGCTCTTCCTCGACGAGTCGATGATGTACTCGTCAGCCTGGTTCACAGATCCCGAGGCGACCCTCGCGGAAGCCCAGGAGGCGCGGCTCGACCGAGTCTGCGAGGCGCTCGACCTCGGGCCCGACGACCACCTGCTCGAGATCGGCACCGGCTGGGGCGCGCTCGCCGTCCACGCCGCGAGCCGATACGGCTGCCGCGTCACCACGACGACGATCTCGGAGGAGCAGCGCGACGGGGCGCTGCGGCGCGTCGCCGACGCCGGCGTCTCAGACCTGGTCACAGTGCTCTTGGAGGACTACCGCGATCTGCGCGGGCGCTACGACAAGCTCGTCTCGATCGAGATGATCGAGGCGGTCGGCTGGCAGTACTTCGACACCTACTTCCGCCGCTGCTCCGAGCTGCTCGAGCCCGACGGCCTGATGTTCCTGCAGGCGATCACGATCGACGACCGCGCCTACGACATCGAGAAGGCCGCAAAGAGCTTCGCCAACACGCTGATCTTCCCCGGCGGCTGCCTCCCCTCCACGGAGGTGATCCAGGGCTGCGTGGCTTCGTCGACCGACATGTCGACGATCTGGGTCGACGACATCTCGCCCCACTACGCCGAGACGATCAAGCGATGGCGCGACCGCTTCAACCAGAACTCGGACCTGGCGGCCGAGCTCGGCTACGACGAGGCGTTCCAGCGGGTCTGGACGCTGTGGCTCTCGATGAGCGAGGCCGGATTCCGCGAGCGCCGCCTGCGCGACATGCAGATGCTGTTCGCGAAGCCCGAGCGCAAGCCGGCGCTCGAGGGGGTGTCGCGGAGCTTCGAGCCGCTACACCAGGGTGGTCGGTAGGGCGGCGGCGGGGACCGGCCGGACGGGCTGATTCGCCGAGGATTCGCATGGCCGTCCGACGATCGCAAGGCGGCTGCATGCGCCCGTCCGTCCGATCCCCGCCACCGCCCTATCCACAAACAGGTAGCGACCGAACCCCCGGGAAACCACCGCGCACGAAGGTCCACACCTCAGGGCTCACTTCGTTGGCATCCGCCGTGCCCCGGCGAGCTCCTACCTCGACCCTGAGGCCTCGATGCCGATCGGCGACGGAAGGCTTGAGGCCAACCCCTGCCCTTGCGCATCGGGCGGAGGGTGAGACGACGGAGAATCGCCAGTCACCACTACACACTCACGAAGGGGGGCGACGAGGGCAGGGGCGAAGCGAGTCTCCGCTGGCCAAGGTCGAGGCGGTCTGAAACGCAATGCGGCCGCCCGAAGGCGGCCGCATTGCTCGACTCGAACCTGGCTAAGGGACTACGACGTTGAACGCAACGTCGAGCCGGCGCGACTGCTGCAGATGGCCGGCGCCTACCTCGGGCTCGAGGGCGCGCGGGGCATCGAGCCGGAGCTTGTCTCGGAACGGATCAGCGAGCTCCGCGGTGAGAAGGAGACCCTGTTGGACGCAAGCGGCAAGCTTGGCGCTGAGCGTGAAGAGACTGAGGCAGATGAGATCGCCGAACAGCTTGCGAGGGTCCCAGACCCGACGGTTGAGGAAGGCGCCCCCCGAGGTCCAGCGAGGTCTTCCAGGTCTTCGAGCTGAAGATCTTCTACGACAAAACCGAGCGGCGAATCGAGATCTCGGCCACGGTCTCGAAGGCCGTCGCCGACGACGCCTTTGAAAAGCAGAAGACCCTCCCGGAGAAGGGTCGACTGGTCTTAGCGAGAGACATAGCGGGGGCGCGCTACGGGAACTGCGGGGCCTGCTGTTGCGCGCCCTCGGCCTGAGCCGGGCGCTCGCCCAGCGTCACCGAGATCTCCTGCACTTCGCCGTCGCGCACGACCGTGAGCTTCAGCTCGTCGCCGGGCGCGCCGGCGTTGACGGCGGTGATGACGTCCTCCATGCCCTCGATCGGCTCGCCGTTCAGGTCGGTGATCACGTCGCCTCCGGAGGGGATCGCCTGGCCGGCGATGTTGGCCTGGCCGTCGGAGCCCTCCAGCCCGGCGTCGGCCGCGGGGCCGCCCACGAAGACCTGCTCGACGATCGCGCCCCGCTCGACCGTCAGGTCGAGCGTCTCCGCGACCTCTGAGGTCACGTCGCCGCCGGTGATCCCCAGGTAGGCACGCCGGACCGATCCGCCGTCGAGCAGCTGGTCGACGACGTCATTGGCGGTGGCGATCGGGACGGCGAAGGCGACGCCGTCGTTCGCGCCGGAGGTGCTCGCGATCTGGGAGTTGATGCCGATCACCCGGCCACCCGAGTCCAGCAGGGGCCCGCCCGAGTTGCCGGGGTTGACCGCGGCGTCGGTCTGGATCACGTCTGAGATGGAGAAACCGTTGGGCGCCTGGATCTGCCGCTGCTTGGCCGAGACGATCCCGCTCGTCACGGTGCGGTCGAGGCCGAAGGGATTGCCGATCGCGACGACGGGGTCGCCGACCTCGGTGGTGCCGGAATCGCCAAGCTCCAGGGCGGTGAGGTCATCTGACTCGTCGACGTCGAGCAGGGCGACGTCTGAAGACGGGTCGGCGCCCACGAGGGTCGCCTCCCGCTGCTCGCCGTCCTCGCCCACCTCGACGGTGATGTCCTTCGCACCCTCGACCACGTGGGCGTTCGTGAGGATGTGGCCTTCGTCGTCGATGACGAAGCCTGAGCCACTCGCCTGACCGGCGCGTATGAAAGCCACCCCGGCGGCGTCGCGCTCGTAGATCTCGCCGACCGACAGCCCGTCGTCGGAGCCGCCGCTGCCGCTGCGCCCAGCTTCGTTGCTGACGAGGTTCGCCTGCCCCGAGGGCGCTGTCGTCGCGCCGCCCGAGTCACCGTCGTCGCCGACCCAGCCCGCTTCGATGGCCCCGAGGCCGACCGCCGCGACAACCAAGCCGCCGGCGACGGCAGACCCGAACGAAGAGGAGAGAATGCGCTTCATCGAGGGGCAGTGTGGGACGACCCCCTCAACCCGCCGTAAGACACCTCTAAGCGCCGGATAAGACTTTCCGGCTGTCGGCCTAGAGGAAGTGCTCCCGGGTCCTCTCCTCGTCCGCGGTCAGCTCCCGCACCTTCGTCTCGGGGTCGCCGGCGCGCATCAGCGCCTCGCCGATCAGGACGGCGTCGACGCCGCGCTCCTCGAGCTCTTCGAGCGTGGCGCGCTCCGAGATGCCACTCTCGGAGACCACCGTCTTGCCCGCCGGGACGTCGGTGATCAACTCGAACGTGGTCGCGACGTCGACCGTGAAGTCGTCGAGGTTTCGGTTGTTGATCCCGAGGACGTCGGCGTCGAGCGCCAGCGCGCGTTCGAGCTCGGGCTCGTCGTGAACCTCGACGAGGCAGTCGAGGTCAAGGGCGTCCGCCTCGTCCAGGAGCGCGGCGAGGCGCTCGTCAGGCAGGGCCGCGACGATCAGCAGGATCGCGTCGGCGCCGTTGACGGCGGCCTCGAGCAGCTGGTAGCGGTCGACGATGAAGTCCTTCTGGATGATCGGCAGCTCCGACGCCGCCCGAGCCGCACGCAGGTCCTCGTAGCTGCCGTGGAAGTGCGGGGCGTCGGTCAGGATCGAGAGCGCGGCGGCGCCGCCCTGCTCGTAGGCGGCGACGATTTCGGCCACCGTGGCTCCAGGGCGGATATCGCCGGCGCTGGGAGAGTGCCGTTTGAACTCGGCTATCAGCGACAGCCCGGGGCGGGTCAGCGCCTCGCGGAACGGGCGCTGGTCGGTGCGCTCGCCCAGCGCCTGCTCGAGATCGGCTGCGGGCACGTCGCGTTGGCGCCGCTCCACCCCGTCGCGCGCTGCGTCGACAAGCTGCTCGATCATTCCCATCGTTCGACCCTAGAGGGTTGATGGGGGTTAGACGCGTGCGCGAGGGCGCCGCAGGCCAAGCTGGGCGCCGCACGCGCACGAAGCGGGTAGCGGCGCTACCCGCGAGGGCGTGGGTGGTGATCCGGCGCAGGCATGCGGTGTCCTCGCGTGCGTGGATAACCCACATCAGGCCTCTAGCCCTCCACGGCGCTGGCTTCTGCAAGCTCCGTGGTCTTCGATGCGAGCCGCTCGAGCACGTCGGCGGCGGCGCCCGAGGCCACCGCCTCCTTCGCGCGCTCGACCCCGGCAGCCAGTGAGTCCGCGCCCCCCGCGACGAAGATCGCGGCGCCGCCGTTGAGGACGGAGATGTCGTGCGCGGGACCCTGCTCCCCTGCGAAGACCCGCTTCACGACATCCGCATTCTCCTCCGGCGACCCGCCTGCGATGTCCTCGATCGGGGCGCCCCGCAGCCCGAGATCCTCGGGCTCGGCGAACCACTCCTCGGTGCGGCCGCCGACGACCTCGACGACCCGGGTCCGCCCCAGGGCCAGCTCGTCCATGCCGTTGTCGGCCGAGACGACCAGGGCGTGCTCGCAGCCGAGACCGATCAGGGCCTCGGCGATCGTCTCCTGGAAGTTCCGGTCCGAGACACCCAGGAGCTGGCGTTCGGCGCCTGCCGGATTGGTCAGCGGGCCGAGGAAGTTGAAGATGGTGCGCACCGCGAGCTCCTTGCGTACAGGGACGACGTGCGCCGTCGCCTTGTGGTGCTTGGGGGCGAACATGAACCCGAAGCCGACCTCGTCGATGCAGGTGGCGACCTGCTCCGGCGCCAGCTCGATGGCCACCCCGAGCGCCTCCAGCACGTCGGCCGAGCCCGAGCGGCTGGTCGCCGAGCGATTGCCGTGCTTGGCGACCTTGCAGCCGGCGCCGGCCGCGATCAAGGCCGCCGTCGTCGAGACGTTGAAGGTCGTCGGCCCGCCCCCGGTCCCGGCGGTGTCGACGAGGCCGTCCAAGTTGACGGCCACCTCGGCCGCGAGGGCCCTCATCGTGCGGGCGAGCCCGACCAGCTCGGGCACGGTCTCACCCTTCGCCCTCAGCGCGATCAGGAAGGCCGCGATCTGGACCTCGGCAACCCGGCCCTCCATGATCTCGGCGAGCGCGGCGGAGGTGTGATCTGCGGTCAGGTGCGAGCCGGCGCAGAGCTCGTCGATCGCCCTGGTGAGGATGTCGTTCGGCATCCGGGGCGAGAGGCTAGACGGAAGCGCTTACTCGCGCAGAACGCCGCTACGCAGGAAGTTCCCG
>Ga0183260_10000827_pt1 | contig 26407 bp, 24 predicted proteins | sample AntDrymUQ4972206_2_FD_129768 | JGI IMG/M metagenome (GOLD analysis project Ga0183260, IMG submission 129768) | Polar desert sand microbial communities from Dry Valleys, Antarctica - metaG UQ497 (22.06) (version 2) (version 2) | ecosystem: Environmental > Terrestrial > Soil > Desert | place... | reverse complement strand
TAACTTTTCTAAATCAAGTATGACCTTACCATCTTCACTAGTTTCTGAATATTTAACCAATTCATTCAAATCTTTAAGATTTATCCATTTCAAAGAGTCACTTTGTCTCAAAGCATGAAATTGTTCATGTCCAAAATGATTTGGCTCCTCCTTAATGGTTCTGATGAAGAAGTGCTTGTGCTTTCCAGCATTCCCAACACCCCCTCTACTTCCGGAAGCTCTATGTTGACCAATTTGGCCCCATCCACAGAAGCGACTTCCACGTTGTTTTCTACTTTTTCTCAATCGAGTAGCCATCCATTATCACCAATTTTTCCTTAGGGGATAAGCAACTTTGGGTATAAATATTAAAGTTTGCAATGCTTTACTAAACGGCAAACAATCTTTGCTCATAAACTACATCATCCTCTTTACGATTTCTAACAAATCTTTATTCTCTCCTAATATTCCATTTTGAGAATGCAAAAGCTTTGATTTTTTCTTAAATCCACCTCTAGGAGGATTCAATGCGAACCATGGTTTAATTCCATCTAATTTAGACAAGTATGTCTCATTTTTGGAGACATCAGAGATAACCTTGTTAATATCTGTATTGGATGTTTTTCCAGATTCCGTTTGCTTTTGATTGGATAACAGTTTTGATGCAGATGCACGACCTTTTTGTTCGATGAATTCTCTGATAAAGTTTTCCTCAACAGATGTCCAAGCAACTACTTCTTTTATTTTCCTTAGCATCCCTAATGTTTGGTCATTTTCTGGAATTAGTGTTGCTCGAAATTTCTTATTAAGATGTAAATTCTCAAGTGTTACATTTGCCCAATTGGGAATGTTAACAGTCCCTTTCATTCTAACTACTAAATACACCATTTCAAATCCTATCCTGTGATAAACGTACTTCTTAACGCACTAAAAATTGCTTTCGCAGTAGACGACATAGTATTAGTAGATCCAAATGACCTACTCCAGCAATCTTTTAACCCTGCTAATTTCAACAAGTTTCTAATATTCTCGCCAGCTACTATACCTAATCCACGCGGACCTGGGATCAATTCAATCGTTACACTACCACCTCTACCTTGCACCTTAAAGGGTACTGAATGAGATTGTTGGCATCGACATTCCCAACTTCCGCACCCCAATTTTACTGGGATGACGTTTAGATACGAAGCATTAGTGGCCTTGTCTATAGCGTTTCTCATTTGTGAGGCTTTACCTTTTCCTATTCCAAACCAACCAGCCTCATTGCCTATAGCCACAAGTGCGTTAAATCTAGTGAGTTCGCCAGCATCGGTTTGTTTTTGTACTATTTCAACACTTACTACCTGAGTTTTTATATCAGGCAACAGGTGTTTCACAATCTCAGATTCTTGAATCCTCATTCCATTTTCGAATATTTGCTCCATGGAGTTAATCTTACCACTCGCTACCATAATACCTAGTGTAGTTCTCGGTTTCCATTCGATTTCAGGCTCACTAGGTCTACCCCCCATTCTACTCATTACTTACACCCGAACCATAAGGCATTATCAATCCATTAATCATTATAACTTTCATTCTCAACACATCAGTACCTTATCAAAATCAGTTATTTTTTTGTTTATTATTCTTTCGGTGAATATTAGTGCGATCAAGTTTCCACCCTAATTAAAATTCCCGGCAGAAATTCGCGTCTTCACTTCTTCAAAGTGTTTTGGATATTCTTCGGGATTAATATTTTTACTAAAAAGCTTGGAAAATTGTTTTTCATATTTATTTTTGTCATCCTTAAGAATTGTGGCATATTGAGATATATGTGAACCATTTATTCGATTTTCATCAGGTAAAGATTCTTCGGATAATGGAATGTTGACTCCAGCAGCTGCAATGCCTTTAAGACAGGCTGCTACCTTGCTTGTGAAAGAGTTTTGACCTGTGTATAAAATTGCAGAATCAATTTTTCTGGCAAGCATTTTTTTTCCAAGCATCAAACCTACCAAGTAGCAAGCAGATAAGTTGTTCGTAGAACCTTTCCACTCAAATTTATCTAGTTCTTTACTATTGGAAAACGAGAGGACGATATCACCTTTAATCGCGGGTTTAATTAGTTGACAGTGAATATTTTGATTACTTATTTTTACTGTTATGAAATTCCTTTTGCTAATTAACACAGCCTTTCTTTTTCTATAATTTGTTTTATTATTTCTTATTCTCTTAAGCGTTTTAATGTAAGACATTCATTACTCCTTCTCCTTTATTCTAACAATCAAAAAAACTCTCTTAAATCTCTTATAAACGTTTTAAAAAAATGGATTAGTAAAAAATATTGAGAAGGGATGTGATCAAGCCTATTACCAAACTTGCAATAAAATTCATTCAAAACTGTTGAATCAACTAAAATTTCTAAAACAATTTGAAGTTGAGACCTGTGACATATTAGATTTGCCCTTTTATCGTGGGCTGGACTATCAGAAATGAAAAAGATGTGGTCCGCTAAAAGTATTGTATATACCTTGCCTCCTACAGGTATTGGAAGGCACCCAAAAGTAATGAAAGTCTGCTGATCCAGATACAAGTCAGATCCAATGAACCTTTGCGAATTTATGTATCTGGTCAATTAGTTTAACAATAGTTAAATAATCATCGTTTCCTGTAGCTAAAAGATGGATATGCTTTTTCATAAAGAATTCATGTATTAATGTGATTCAAAATTTCATGAAACATCAAATAATAATACGGTTTTAGTAGAAATTTTTTACAACGCATAAGCGTATTTGATCTCTTTATCGACCTTTGTTCGCGATAAGACTTGCAAAAATACCTCCACCTATTCCGTTGTCTATATTTACGACAGAAAGACCAAATGAACAGGTTTGGAGCATGGACGCCAAAGCACCTTTGCCATTATCTCCATAGCCATATCCTACAGAACAAGGCACGCCTATTACGGGGACAGTTACCAAAGAGGTTACTACAGCTGGAAGTGCCCCCTCCATTCCGGCAACTACTACTATCACGTCGATACCGCCCGACACCATTTGCTTCAATGAACTGAGCAATCTGTGAATTCCAGCTATACCAACATCATAAGCAAGATAAGACGTACAACCCATTGCTAATGTTGCCAAGCGTGCCTCTTCAGCAATCCCCACATCAGAAGTCCCTGCACAAATTATTCCCACTTTACCTCCTCTATTTACAGGAAGAGAAGATATTGTGTCGTAAACTAGAATAGAAGTTCCGTTGCGACTTCTGTCTACAATAAAACCCTTTTTGCTATAATATTTGATTAATTTGCCTACTATCAAAGGTTTAATTTTGCTTACAAGGACATAGCCTTTTTTCTCAAGGATTCGATTAACGATTTTTACTATGTCGCTAGTCTTTTTGTGTGTTGCAAGAATAATCTCTGGAATAGATTTTCTAAAATCTCTGTTAATGTCGATTTGAGCTATATCGTTCTCAATGTATTCTACAGAAAAGAGAGAGAGTGATTTGATCACTTCATCAAGGCTTTTCTTGTTATTGTAATAATCCAATAAAATATTTCTTAAATCCATACAACATACAAACAAGTTAAAGTGGTAGAAGAGAGATAGCTTCCTTCACATTTTTAACTCCTTTTGCGAACTCTTGTTGTTCAAATTCGTTTAGGGGTAACTCTATAATTTTTTCTACTCCGTTCTTCCCAAGTACTGCAGGAACCCCGATACACACATCTTTTACTCCATATTCACCATCAACGTATGTAGATAGTGGAATCACAGTTTTTTTGTCTTTTACTATTGATTCAACCATTGTTGCCACCGCATTGCCTGGTGCATATACTGTAGCGCCTTTGTATTTGATGACTTCAGCAGCTACCTGTTTGGTTTTTTCATAGATTTCTTTTGATTGCCTTTCGTCTAGGAAATGACTTAAAGGTATTCCTGAAATCGAAGAAAATCTAAGTAGTGGTAACATTTTTTCACCATGTTCACTAATCACCATTGCTGAAATTGATGCTCTGGACAAGCAGGTATACTCATGAATAAAGCTAGAGAATCTTGACAAGTCCAGCATTCCCCCCATTCCCATTATATTATTTTTAGGAAATTTGGTAGTCTTTAAAGCAAGATATGTCATAGGATCCAAAGGATTAGTTACTATAATTAGATTACACGTTTGACGATGTTGAGCGATTTTTGATGAAACATCCTTAACAATAGAAGCATTTGTTTTTAGGAGATCCATTCTCGTCATCCCAGGTTTGCGTCCAATCCCGGCGACCAAAATGACTATCTCCGAATCCCTCAAAATACTAAAGTCATTGGTGCCCTGGACAAAACTGTCCAGACCTTGTTCAGACAATTGATGATTGATATCCATTGCCTCCCCTTGTGGCAATCCCTCGATAATATCAATTAGATTTATTTGAGGATCTAATTCTCTTATACCGCAATTTAAGGCAACCGAAGCCCCTACTCTTCCAGAACCAATAACAGATATTGTCATACAAATGTGACATTATTTTTTTTATTTATAGTTTTAAATTTTGTCTATAATTTTAAAATCTAATTATCAATATCTAAATTAAGCATTCGATCTGTGATTTGAGATCTGGGCTATAAAACCCAATATAGAGGGGTCATATAATAAAAATATAGTTGAGAAAAATAGTGGTAATTGATCCGCAGGTTGCAGGAATTTCAGGGGATATGTTCTTATCTGCTCTGGTGGATTGTGGTGCCGATAAGAATAAAATCATTAACAACATAAAGACGATAGAAAAACTATTTTCCGATACCATAATAAAAAAGATAGAATTCATAAATTCTGAATCAAATGGAATAAGGGCAACAAAATTTCTTTTTGATATTGAAGAGAAATTACTAGAGCGAAATGCCTCTGAAATGTTAAGAATACTGGCCAATTGCTGCGATGTTACAAACCTTTCTGAATTGGCAAAAAAATTTGTAATGGAAACGATGAAAATCATAATCAGAGTAGAGTCAAGAATTCATGATAAAGAAGTTAAAGACCTACACCTCCACGAGTCGTCTAGCATTGACACGGCGGCAGATATAATTGGAAGTGCCACTGCTCTTGATGACTTGGATCTATTGTATGATACGACTTTTTACTCTACTAAGGTTGCTGTCGGTGGAGGAACAACTCAATTCTCACATGGAACGATTCCAAATCCTACTAACGCAGTGTTGGAAATTTTTAGAATTTTAGAGCTGCCAATAGCAGGAGGTCCAGCGCACTCTGAAATGACCACACCTACAGGAGCAGCGATATTAGCTGGATTGAATCCTAAAATTATTAGTACATATCCCGAATTTATACCTCATAAAATAGGATATGGTGCAGGGTTTAAGAAATTTGAGGGTATTCCTAACATATTAAGAATATCTATTGGAAAATCAAATATTTATGCCTCGATACAATCAGACACAGTATCGGTTCTTGAGACAAATATTGATGATATGGCCGGTGAAATGATCGGCGATCTTGTAGAAAAGTTATCAAAATTAGATGCTGGAGTAAAGGATGTTACACTGGTTAGCGGGATAACTAAGAAGAATAGACCAGTACATATTCTCAAGGTTATTTGTTCTGAAGACATTGAAAAAAGGATTATAGAATTGATTTTTAATGAGACAGGAACACTAGGTATTAGAAAAACTATAAATGAAAGATACAAACTGGAGCGATTTAGTGTTCTGCTCCCGATTACAATTCAAAATCAAGAATATGTCATAAGCGTAAAGATATCAAAAGATCAGCACGGCAAAATAATTAACATAAAACCAGAGTTTGATAATCTTCGAGAAATTGCAAACAAGCTTGGATTTCCTTTGAAGAAGACCATGGATACAGTCAATAATTTAATATTTCAAAGGAATCTATATGACGTATAGCTGATATTAGATGTCGATTAATACAATCAAGAGTGGGGACGATTCAAACCAAAGTAGATATCATCTACTACTTAATTGGTTTAGATCCAGAAATTGTAAAGTTCTAGTCGCCCTTTCCGGCGGAGTAGATAGCGCATTAGTGGCCCTCGCAGCAAGGCATGCGCTGGGAAAAGATATGGTCCTGGCAATAACAGCAAATTATCAGACTTTGGCAAACGAAGAATTAGAAACTGCTAAAAAAGTGGCCAAAGAAATTGATGTAATTCATCTTTTAATAGAATACAACGAATTAGAAAATCCAAATTTCACAAGGAACGACAAGCTTCGTTGCTTTCACTGTAGAAGTGAGTTGGCCACAAATTTGTTAAAGGTAGCTAAAGAGAAAAATATCACTCTACTTGTAGATGGGGCTAACCTTGATGACTTAGATGATGACAGGCCAGGAATGGTCGCACTACATTCTAGGGGAATAAAGAGTCCCCTATTGGAAATTGGATTGAATAAGAATGAAGTCCGCCACTTAGCTAGAATCAATAATTTGTCTGTTCATGATAAACCTTCGAATTCATGCTTGGCCTCAAGAGTTCCTCATGGAACGGAAATCGATTTAGTCAAATTAAGACGCATTGAAAGATGCGAGATAATAGTAAAAAAAATATCTGACGTTAGACAGGTAAGAGTAAGGGATCATGACACAATAGCAAGAATTGAGGTGGAGAAGAGCGAAATCACGAAATTATGTACCCTTGACAAAATTGATAAAATAGTATTTGCGATCAAAGATTTAGGCTTTAAACACGTCACTTTAGATTTAGAAGGTTACGGAAAAAAGGATATTGGAAAACTATACGAGAATGAGATAATAACAATAGATAAATATGTCAGAAAATAACCGTACCAAAACCAAGGAACCCATTTATTTAGACAACGCATCTTCATCTCCGATTGACATGAATGTAATTAATGAAATGTTACCATATTTAACAGCCAATTACGGAAACCCCTCATCACTTCATGATTCAGGTAGAAAGTCAACTATCGCCGTATCTAAGGCACGATTACGAATATCTAAGTTGATCAGTTCTAAATCTAACGAAATTTATTTTACGTCTGGTGGGACTGAATCCAATAACTTAGCCCTGATTGGATGTGCTAGGATGCTCAACAAGATAAATCCAGCATGTAAAAAAATATTGATATCTAAAATAGAACATGATTCCATAATAGAGACTGTCAACTTCATAGAAAAGGATCTGAAATTTGAGATAGATTATTTGCCCATAAAAAAAGACGGATTAATTGATTTAGATATTTTTAGTGATATGGTATCGCCAAAAACCAGTTTGATTAGCGTAATGCTAGCAAATAACGAAATAGGAACTATTCAACCCATCAAAGCTCTGGTTGAAATCGCAAAAGCAAAAAATGAAAATACTATTTTTCATTCAGATGCAGTCCAAGCCCTTGGCAAGATTCCAATAAATGTTAATGACTTGAAAATAGATATGATGACGATTTCGTCCCATAAGATAAATGGGCCAAAAGGAATTGGAGCGTTATTCATAAAACAAGGATTACATATTAAGCCGATAATATTTGGCGGCGGACAGGAAATGAATCTAAGATCAGGAACAGAGAATGTCTGTGCCATTGTTGGCTTTGGTAAAGCCTGTGAAATTTGGAAAGAGAAACTCGAATCGGTCCAAACCAAAATTAAAGGGCTACAAAGATATATGATAGACAGAATAATCAATGAAATACCAGGATCTGCTTTAAATGGATCAATGGAGAATCGAATTTCCAATAATGTTAACTTTTCTTTCGCGGGCATAAATGGAGAGGACTTGTTAATAAAATTAGATGAATATGGTATTGAGGCCTCTACAGGTTCTGCTTGTTCTTCTAACAAGAAACAAAAAGCATCTCATGTTCTGAAAGCTCTAGGTTTGACTTATGATCAAGTAAGTGGGTCGATAAGGTTTTCTATAGGACACCAAAACACACAAGAGGAATTGAAAATTGCTATAGATACTCTAAAAAATCTAATTAAAGAATTTAGAAAAATAAACGGGGTTGGTTTTGCGTGAAGGAGCTGTGATCTATTACACCATCATTATACTAATCTAAATCATAGTCATACCTTGAAAATATTGCTGAAAGTTATATAGAAAGGTTCTTTTTAATGCTAATCGCATATTATTATAATATGTCTTCAAATCAGAACAATAATTTGAATAGCAAGACGACTAGTAAGAATATCAATATTGGCGATGAGGCGCCAGATTTTGAGCTTTTAGACACGAATCAGGAAGTTCATAAATTATCAACCAATAAAGAAGGATTGACAATTTTGGCGTTCTTCCCAGCTGCGGGCTCTCCAGTTTGTACTGTTGAAATGTGTAGTTTCAGAGATACCCTTAATAGCTTAAAAAAAGAAAACATAAATATCTTGGGAATATCGGTTGATAGTCCTTTTGCAAATAAAGTTTTTGCTGAACATCATAACCTAAACTTTCCCGTTTTAAGCGACTATAACAGAGAAGTTATCGAGCAATACAATGTTGTAATGCCTAGTTTAGGTAAATTAAAGGATTTCAAAGTAGCTAAAAGGTCCATATTCGTTGTGGATAATAATAACCATAAGATAGTATATAAATGGGTAACGGATAATCCACTTATCGAACCCAACTACGAAGAAATCAAAACCTTAATCTCATAAAAATCAAATCCTCTTAAAGGATTTCATTTCTCACATTTTCTTTTATTTGTTTGAATAGATGATTAATCGTAGTAACCATGGACAATTAATTGTTACTTTAATCAAGAATTGCTACAACATCATTCCTTGAAATACTCTGACCTTCTTTAACTTTGAGATCTCTTACCGTTCCATCTCTAGGTGATTTGATGGCAACTTGCATTTTCATAGATTCCAAAACCACGATGTTATCCCCCTGTTTGACAGCATCGCCTTTATTTACATCTATTGATATTACCCTACCAGGTATCTGACTTGATATTGTATTCTGGGAAGTGGCACCACTTGAAATGACACTTGATTTTTCAATTATTTCAGTCAATTTAGCATGTTTTTTGAGAAACATTGATTGACCATCCAATATTATTTTTAATTCAGTGCTTGTAACTTCACTAATCTTGATTTCATGAAAGGCATTATCAAACAAGAATTCAAATTTGTCTGATTTTATATCTATTACATTTATGAGGTGATCAGATCCATTTATTTGGACAACTAAATTGCCTTCTTTATCAAAACCTATAATTTTACCGTCAAATTCTTCCTGTATATCATTAACCTTTATTTCCATTCTATTTCAAGCAACTCCACCAAATTTCCAGATATTCTGAACAGAATGATCCCTCTTTGAGGGTCGTTTGGCATATTCGGTTTGGATGATCGCCGATGCGACCGCCGGTAAAGCTCTTCTTTGTCTGTCAGAATTCTTAGCCTTTAATTCTTTTGTCATTTTCTTTATGATTGAATACCTATCAAGGTAATCTGTTGATAAATCACCATTAATAAAGCGTTCATCATTCATTATGGTTTTGTACAATGGTATAGTAGTATTTATTCCCTCAATCACGAACTCATCCAAAGCATTTCGCATTCTTCGACGCGATTCATCAAATGATGATCCCCAAGATATTAGCTTAGCGGTTAAAGAATCATAAAAGCCTGAGACAGTGCATCCAGGATATAAATAAGTATCCACACGTATGCCTGGGCCGTATGGTAAATTGCAATAGGGGACTTTACCTACCGAAGGTGCAAAATCATAGAATGGATCTTCTGCATTAATACGACATTCTATTGCGGCACCGTTTAACGTCAGATCGTGTTGCTTGAAGGGGATTGGTTCGCCATTTGCAATCGATATTTGCAATTTTACCAAATCCAGGCCTGTAACAAGCTCGGTTACAGGATGTTCGACTTGCAATCGAGAATTAATCTCGATAAAGTAATAATTACCCTGTGGATCGCACAGAAATTCAGCTGTTCCTGCATTTAGATAGTCAACGGCATCAGCGGCTCTCTTTGCGATCTCTCCAATTTCATTTCTCTTTTCAGACGTCATTATTGGAGAGGGAGACATTTCAATTAATTTTTGATGCCTTCTTTGAATTGAACATTCTCGCTCAAACAAATGTCTGGTGTTGCCGTGTGAATCCCTAACCAATTGAAATTCAATATGTCGAATTTTTTCCAAAAACTTTTCGACAAAGAGAGCAGCCTTTCCGAATGCAGCTTTTGACTCTGCAGCGGCCATTTCAAATTCCTGTCTCAACTCTTTTTCGTCCTTTGCAAGTCTGATACCGCGTCCACCCCCACCGAATGCTGATTTTAGTAAAACCGGGTATCCAGCTTCGTTAGCAATTTCTACTGCTTTATCAACGTCATCAATAACTCCTTCACTACCCGGAACTGTGGGAACTTCAGCCTGTTTCATTATGCGCTTACACTTCATTTTATCTCCAGTTCGCTCCATCGCTAGGCTTTTAGGACCGATAAAAATTATATTCTTCTTCTCACATAATTCAGCAAAAGTTTCATTTTCTGAAAGAAAGCCGTATCCAGGATGTATCGCATCCACCCCTGCTTTTATAGCAACCTCCATAATTCGGTTCATGTTTAAATAGCTCTGAGCAGGAGCCGCGGGTCCAATATGATATGCCTCATCAGCACGTTTAACGTGGATAGAACTCTTATCTTCATCTGAATATACAGATACCGACTTTAGTTCTAGTTCCTTGCAGGCTCTAATGATTCTTAGGGCGATCTCTCCCCGGTTTGCAATCAGTATACTTGATATTTGTTTTGACATCCAATCACCTATCTATAAATTGATATTCCCATGCTTTTTCCACGGTCTAATCTCTTTTTTGTTAGAAAGGGCATTGAGGGCGCTAATTATTAATGGTCTTGTTTCAATAGGATCAATAACAGAGTCAATCGTTCCCTTTTCCGCAGCTATGTAGGGGTTTGCAAACTTGTTTCGATACTCTTTTGCCAAACTTTTCTTTTTGCTCACCGCATCAGGAGAATCTTTTAGACTTTTCCTATGCATAATAGTAATGGCTGCTTCAGGCCCTAATACTGCAATTTCAGCTGTTGGCCATGCAATGTTCAAATCTGTACCAAGATTTTTGCTTCCCATCGCAATATATGCTCCCCCATATGCTTTGCCTATAATACATGTAATTTTTGGAACAGTTGCCTCACAATATGCGAATAGAAGCTTGCTACCATGTCTGATAATCCCGTTGTGCTCTTGATCAGCTCCTGGTAAATATCCCGGGGTATCTACGAGCGTAATTATAGGAATATTAAACGAGTCACAAAATCTAACAAATCTTGCAGCCTTATTAGAAGAGTGAATGTCTAATGCACCAGCTAAAAATAAAGGCTGATTTGCAATAATACCTATAGACCTCCCGCCCATCCTTGCAAATCCAACCATTATGTTTTCCGCAAAGAGTTCATGAACTTCAAAGAAAATCCCATTATCAACAATAGAAGTAATGATTTCTTTCATATCATAAGATTGATATGGATTGTCAGGTAATACCTTTATCAGGTTAGTATCCAATCGGTTAGGATCGTCAACTTCATCTACTAAAATTTCGGCTTCTTCTTTATTATTCTGCGGAAGGTAAGAGAGCAATGTTTTAATTTTATCCATGCAATCAACTTCGTCCTTAGCTACGAAATGTGCAACTCCTGATTTTGTAGCATGAGTTATAGCACCTCCCAAATCCTCGAAGGTAACTTCTTGACTCAGGACTTCTTTTACAACTTCGGGTCCGGTCACAAACATCTGGCCTACATTTTCAACCATAATAACAAAATCTGTCATCGCTGGAGAATATACAGCACCACCAGCACACGGTCCAATACTCGCAGTTATTTGAGGTATAACACCCGATGCAAGAGCATTCCTGAGAAAAATATCACCATAACCGTCTAGGCTTGATACACCTTCCTGAATCCTTGCCCCTCCTGAATCAAGAATACCAATAATAGGACATCCCACCTTTAGTGCATGTGTCATAACTTTAGATACTTTTTTTCCAGCCATTTCTCCTAGCGATCCACCCAGAACAGTAAAATCATAAACGTAAATGAATACTTGTCTACCGTTAATGGTTCCAAAACCAGTTATCAACCCATCACCATAATATTTTTTTACTTCAGGGTCATCACTTCGATGAGTTACAAATTTGTCAATTTCAGTAAATGTATTTGGATCTAATAAAAGATTTATGCGCTCTCTCGCAGTTAACTTCCCCTTGGAATGCTGAGATTCAACTTTATCTGGACCTCCACCTTCTTCAGCACTGTGTTTTCGGTCGTAATATTGTTTTAGTTTTTCCTCACGCATATATTATGTTTTTAATCCTTAACAGTATTAAATATAGATTTTGCTATAAATAATTGCTGATTCATTTTAGGAACCATGTGTCATTGTTTAGTCCTTTTCTCGAAGTTCACGTAACCCATTCCTGCCTCCCTTAGCCCGTCTAAAATAATTTAATCCCTGGTTGTAATTTTCATATAAGGATTCAAGGGTTTCGATTTCCATCCTTAAGAAATCTTTTTCATAATTAGAAGATTTATCTGAATTTTGCAAGTCTTGTAATCTTTTTACTTTTTCTGCCAAGAGCTTAATAACATTATACTCATACTCACTTGACAACATATATCACTAGACCATATAGTATAGGATTATACATTTTAATCTTTTTAAATCATTAAATAGATTGTTCTACCCGGATTTTAGGTTGTTTGAGAAGGCATGTTTGTATTCTTCAAATTTATGAAGATCTGAGCAAGATAAGCAAGTTGAACAAAAAAGTGTATCTAGAGTACTAATATTTCTTTCAAGTTTTAATAGTGTCATTATCAGATCATCCTGAAAGTTTATCTGCTTGCTGCATATGAAACACTTTTCCTTATTTTCTCGTTCCGTGATAAATTCGGCAAGCAAGCTGTCCCCATTTTTTTGACTCTGAACCGTTTTGTTTTTGAACGAATTTTGATTCTTTTTAGAATGGAGACCAGAAAGATTATAACAATCTTGATGGAGGATTGATTTAGCTGTCCTAGACCAATATCCCACTTCTGCTGAGTTTACCCTTTGTTTGCAAATTAAACAAAAACCTGGAAATTTCATATTCATCTTTATCCAATCAGGGGCTAGTAAAGGATCCTTGTCCATCGTAGAACCTATTTACATACGAGAACCAGAACCATTGTTTAAAGTTTTGTTTTGCTTAATTGTTTTTCAATTTCCTTGTTTATGACTTCATTAAACTTTAAGCTATCAGGATTATCAAAATCAAGATCTTGAATCGCGAGATTTTTCAAGATCATAATGAAGTTGGAATAATAGAAAAGACCAATTTTGGATATGCTTGTATGAAAAATCTTTGATAGTTCTGTTCTAAGAGGTCTTAATGACTGCCCCCTCATAAATATTGGACCCATTGATGAGAAGGGAACGGAATATTGGTTATATTCTATGGCCTTATCTCTACTAATCCTAAATAATTTCTGGAGTAGTAAGTCGTTGGCATATCTAAGTAAGCTCCAATTCCGTTTTTCATAAATCCTGTTTACAAATAAGTCAATCTCAGAAAGCTTATCGAGTAAATTTGCCAAATCATTTGATGGTATATTTCTCTCACTGCTAACAATGCTGGTATACAAAGCATTCAAGAAATCTTTGTTACGTTCTTCCGATGTAAAGCCGTATTTTGGAGTTGAATAACGAATGGATGATGTTATCAATATTTGTTTTGCTTCTGAAATGTCGGTTAGAGTAAAAAATTTGGTAATACATTCTTCAATTGATAATTCAGTACCGGTGTTGCCATCTGAATCAACCTCACCTTCCAGCTTTGTTTGCAAAGTATTCAGAAGGGTGCGGGCATCGCCACGACTTTGACTAATAATCTTAAACTGCTCTGAGCTTTCTAAATGCTGTCTCTCCATCCTCATGACATTTTGGAGCAACATATAACTTGCAAATGATGACAAGGGTCTAAATTCAACAAGCTTACTGTTTTTTATGATGTCTTTCATTTTATAGCTCTTTGAATTTGAGGCCATTATTATAGGAACATCAGAATTCTTTAATATATTGGACAAAAATGGCAATCCACCATAATCATCTCTACCGGAGATACCATCTACCTCATCTAAAAACAACAGCATTTGCTTTCCAAAAATACTATTGTTTAGTAGTATCGGATTTATGATAGTCTCCAAATTAATTTTATTCCGAAGATCACTTGCATTTAGTTCAATCAAATCAAAATCCAGCAATTTAGCCAATGACTTAACAAACGATGTCTTTCCAGTTCCTGGAGGACCTATAATTAGAAGTGGTTTTGTGCCCTTAACCCACTTTTTTAGCCAGTTTAACACTAAAAGCCTTGGTTTTTCATTACCAAAAAAGCTGTCAAATTCGCTTACTCGATATTTTTCAATCCACATAATTTCTTAAAACCCGCCTCATTAAACCAAAAATTATTCTTTATCTAATTCGTTCTGAAATCCATGTAGAAGGTCCGCTCTTTTGGTTACAAGCTCTCTATACCAGAATTCATTATAATGACTAACTGTTAAGAACAAAAATTCGAGAAATGGTTTTATCTTAATGTCATTATCTAGCATTTCTAATGCCAGGTATGCCTCAGATAAATATGATTTACTCTTTTCTAAGGTTAACCTGAATCCTGTTTTTACATCATGAGTAAGGTTTGAATAAAAAAGAGGCCACGACGGAGACTTGATTCCCTTAGTAACAATTGCATCTTGGATCTCATTGCCACACCCAACACATTCTGCAGCTTTTGCCATACCTATATAATAAATTTCTGACAAAGGTCGTTGATTCAGACTCATATTTCTACCTGCTGTTCCAAGCACTGACCGGTATTTCTTGTAACTTCGTTCTAAATTATCGTAAGTAAGTTCAAGTTTTTTGGTTTTCAATTCATAATCGATTTGTTGACCTAATAGGGCGTCATCAAAACCAGACTGAAATTCTTCAAGTACTCCAGGTGCTGTTTCACTTATCTTTTGCTTTGCCAATAAAAGTATGTATGGATTAATGAATTTATAGTCTTCAAGATAATCAAGGTCTTCATCTTTATCCAAAATCCTATCCATAGGCTCGCTCAAATCGATGGCAATCAAATGTCCATCTATCACATTATTTCTCATTTTGTCATCTTGTAAATCCTTACTCTCAGCGTAACCATCAAAAAGAGCATAAAATACGGGAAAAGTCATTTTTATAAAATTTGAATTAAGTATCCTATTGATCCTGTCAAACAAATTAGCCGGATTTTCCAACTTTAACTTGAGCACTTCAATTTCTTCTGTAGTAAGCTCTAATTCATGAGTACCACCAATTTCCTTTATGAAATCTCTGTGAGTCTGGATAGGAGAAGAATCGGACTTTATTAATTCATAAATCCCATCTTTATATCTTTGGACAAAACCATCATACTCTTTTTTTGATTTATTCAGATAAAATTTGAATGATTTGTATTTTTTGTCCCTGATTAAACCACTCTTAAAAATTTTTCTCCCGGATTGGGTCATCAATAAATTCTGTTTATTAAAAATATAATCGTCTTTACCACTCATTGAATGTCACTAAATAAATGATAGAAATTGGGAGTTTGCAATCATCTAGATGACATTGCAATCCTTTCCTGCTCATTTTTCTTTTTTATTGCATAACTGTTCATGTCGTTCTCAGAGGCCAACATAATTTCTCTGGCAAGTACCCCTTCCATGGCCTGAGGTGAAGAATAAGTCGACTCTCGTACTCCCTCGGCAATGAATCGCAAAGCTAGGTCCACCCTTCTTAAAGGTGAAACATCAACTGATACATGATAAACCACACCACCATATACTATTCTGGTAGTATCCTCATTTGGAGCTGCATTTTCTATTGCCCTTATAAGTAATTCTATAGGATTTTTACCGGTTTCTATTGAAATAATTTCGAGTGCCGTTTTCACAACGTTCATAACCTTTATCTTTTTACCACCCATTCGCCCCGTATTTTTTGCATATCTTTTCCCAAAATGCATAAGTTTGTTGGCTAGACGTTCAATAATACTGACCTCTGCTTTTTTTAATCGCTGATGCTCATGACGTCCAAATGTTACCGGTATGGTCATCGAGGGATGTAAATGGATGACATTTTTCAGCCCTTCATCAACAATTTCGATATTTCTTGTATCCCATTTGTTAAATAGGAGCATATTTACTTGTTCTTTTCCACTCATTGTTATCGCCTAGGTTTCTCTTTCTTTCCTCTTACCAATTGATCAAGTGATACCCCATTAACTTTGAATACTTGCCATCTAACCCCCGGGATATCACCCATTGCACCACCCATTGAGCCTCCTATCCCTTCCAAAACCACTTCATCGTGTTCATCTACAAAGTTTAGTGCACCGTCTCGTGGCAAAAATGCAGTAATTGATTTTCCATTTTTTATTAATTGTACCCGCACACATTTTCGGACTGCAGAATTAGGCTGTTTTGATTCGATGCCAACCTTTTCTAAAACAATACCTCTGGCCTGTGGAGCACCCTCCAACGGATTAGCCTTCTTATCTAACATCAACATTCTACGTTTATAATATTTGTTTGACCATCGGGATCGCTTTCTTTTTGTTTTCAAAACTCTACCCGAGAATAATCCTAACGGTGATTTACTCAATAAAGATCACATCTTTTCACTTTTAATTAATTGTTCCGGACTTATAACCAGGACGTTCGTAATATTGAAATATCTCTTCGCAAGTAGTCGCGCTTTGTCCACATTCCTTCCATCTTTACCCACGACTAGTCCCTTTTTCTTGGCATCTGCAACAACTAAGGCTATTTTAGTTCCATCCAATCGATCGTTTATTCGAATTTCTTGAATAATATTTGAATTGAAAATATTTTTGACAAAATCAGTTGCATTCCCAGAATGTTCCACCAATTCTATTTTCTTATTAATCACGTTTTGTAACTGCTTAATATTGGACCCCCCTTTGCCAATTGCCATTCCCATTTGACCTCTATTTACTACAAAAATTACACGTTCCATCTTTTCATCAATTATACAGTCGCGGGCATCAGCGGTCGTGACTGTCTGAAATAACGATAATAATCGAAACTCATCTGGAGATAATTTAATTTTTTCACTCATATCATGCGCGCACCCAACAACAAAAGAATAATTCATCCAAGTATAAATAATTCTCTCAAAGTTATCCCAATTTAAGTCTATTTTAAGAAAGAAACTTTAGAAATATAGATAATAATAAAAAGATCACTAGCCATATTGATTTAATCAGATTTCCACTTAGAAAGTGGAAAGAGTTAACTACTAATTAACTCTTTTACTTCTTCATCTGAGACATTCTTTAATGATACTACACTGGTTCCATAGGATAAGCTGCAAAGTCTTCCGAGGAGTACAGAATTTCCAGGGTAATGGATTACAGAAATAGCACTTTCTTCAGCAGACTTCTTTATTTTTTCTTCCTTTTCAGGGGTCAAGGACTTTGAAAGTACAATTATCTTTGTGCCTTTGATATACTGCAATACTTCTTTATATCCGGTTTTTATTTTGTTATTTGTTACTCCTTCCTTTAGGAATTTTGCCAATTTCTTTTCATTCATATAATTCTCTATTCTTTGACACTCATATATAGATCAATCATTCCAGTACCAACTGGTACTGTGGCCCCGACTATTACATTTTCAGTAACTCCCTTTAATGGTTCCACTTGTCCCTCAAGTGCAGCCCTAGCTATTGTAGGGACAGTAATTTCAAAAGCTGCCCTTGCCAATACTGAAGTCTTTGTTCCAGCTATACCGTGACGGCCAATTTGCTGCAAGTATCCCTTTGAGGTCATCAAATCTGATACTAACATAATATGTCGGATATCAACTTCCAAACCCTGCTCCTCTAAAGTATTAGTGACTTCTTTGACTAGTGCGGTTCTCGCAGCTTCAATCCCAAGAGTTTGCCATATTTCAAATACATTGTTTGTGGTTATTCTGGATACATCTATTCCCTCTACTAGTACCACTTTTGCCAAATTTGAACCAGCTGTCTGAATCACCCATTCATCATTTTGTTTTACAATTGTTACTCTTTCGATATCAGGGACACCCTTAACGCGCGCGTTCAATAACTTATTTCGTAGTGTTAGTAAAGTTTGAGCATCTGGTTCTTGAGACAAGGAAATCTTTATAACAAGACTATCTTCGTTTATGGTAACTTCGTATCTCTTCTTAGAACTTTTCAAAACTTCGTGGATTTCCTGTATAGACGTTCCTCTGTCAGCTATCTTCTTTTCAGAGAAGAAAAATGACAAATTCCCACTGTAATCAGTATCTACTTTGTTTACTAGATCGGATATCCGTGTAAAAATAATCCTCTTTGCAACTTCTAAGGCTTTCTCTCTCGATAATTTGTGCTCATCATCAAGATAAATATCCATCGTAGGGGTGACCGGTTTCTTTCTTGCGTCCACTAGCTCAATAAGTCTGGGCAAACCCAAAGTTACATTTCTTTCTTTTACTCCGGCGAAATGAAAAGTTCTCAAGGTCATCTGGGTACCTGGTTCTCCAATAGATTGAGCCGTAACAACTCCCGCTGCTTCTCCTGGTTCTATCATGGCTTTTTCGAACAAATCCATTATTTTGTGCACTACTTTCTTAATCCCAGTCTTGCTAAGCGGGTAGGCTATTAATGCCGCTTCAATTTCCCGGGTTAACTTAGCATTCATCTTCTCCTTGAATTTCAGCAACAAATCCTTCATTTCAGCTTCACTAGTTTTGACTCCTTCATCAACAACGGATTCACTCTCTACCAACCTAGTGATATTTACGGCATCACCATGATCGCTTTTGGCTGGATCAATACCATCATCCCCATAAACATACTGAATAATATTTCCATGTGGATCACGAACAGTTAAATCGTATTCAATTTTAAGATGTTCCAACGCATTTATGAGTCTGCGCTGCATATATCCTGATTGTTGAGTACGTACTGCAGTATCAACTAGACCCTCTCTACCCCCCATTGCATGAAAGAAAAATTCGATTGGATTTAGTCCGTCCCTATAGTTTGATTTAACAAAGCCCTTGGAATCAGGGTTTTGATCACCAGGCCTAAAATGTGGTAACGCCCTGTTCCTGTACCCCTTGATAATCCTTTTTCCACGGATTGATTGTTGACCCAAAGCTGCAGTCATCTGTCCAATATTCAAAGTGGAACCTCTTGCCCCGGTTGAAGCCATGATTACACCAGAGTTGTCATCAGGAAACGATCGGTCGGCAATTTTTCCCGCCCTGTCTCTTGCTCTCGAGAGTTCATTAACAACATATAGCTCCAAAGCTTCCTCTGGAGATAAACCTCTGGTTAAAGGCAATGTACCGTCATGATACTGTTTTATCAATTCATCGATTTTACTATAAGTTTTTTGAATTACATCTTGAATTTCTTTCCGAGTTTCGTCACTCAACCATAAATCAGAATACCCATAGCTAAATCCCCTGTGAGTAATGTAGGTCTTTAACATAATAAGTATAGCATCCAGGAATTTTGTTGCTTCATCGTTACCGTAGTCCTTTGTAATTCTGTGAAGTACACTATCAGGTTCTTCTGCACCTATTGAAGCTTTATCGATTACACCTGACATCAACTGTCCGTTTTTTATGACAACATCCTTGCCCTGCAACTTTGAAGCTTTATTCCACTTTGAAGTAATTACAAAGTTGAAATCCTTTGGTAAGAAAAGTGAAAACAACTGTTTGCCTGTAAAAAATGCTTTTCCATCCTTCTCTAAATGAGGTTTCGGTAAAGGTCCATTGTAACCACCCAAATATCCAAAATTAGAGATTTCATCAGCAGTTAGTATCGTTTCATCCTTTGTTAGTAAGAATGCCCCAGTTATGAAATCACGTATAGCGCCAATAATAGGACCTCCATATCTTGGCGATATAAGCTGATCTTGAACCCTCATTAACAAGGCCGCTTCTGCCCTTGCCTCCTGGCTTTGTGGTACATGCAAATTCATCTCGTCACCATCAAAGTCAGCGTTGTATGGTGGACATACAGCCGGATGAAGCCTAAAAGTACGATATGGGAGTACTCTTACATTGTGAGCCATAATAGACATCCTATGCAATGATGGCTGTCGGTTAAATATGACAACATCCCCATTCATTAGATGACGCTCTACAGTATAGCCATTCATCAATGAATCAGCAATAGTGGCTCGATCCGTGACATAGTCCAGTCTTATTTTTACACCGTCGGGTCGAATAATGTAATTAGCCCCAGGATAATTGTTGGGCCCATTTAGAACAAGATTTTTGAGTTTATCGATATTCCAGGTAGACACAGTTTCTGGTATTGTAAGCTTTTTTGCGACATCACTTGGTACACCCACGTCTGATATGGTAAGGTTTGGATCAGGTGAAATTACGGTTCTGCTTGAAAAATCAACTCGTTTGCCCGATAGGGATCCCCTAAATCGACCCTCTTTACCCTTGAGTCTCTGGGTTATGGTCTTTAATGGCCTTCCAGACCTGTGATGAGCCTGAGGGATGCCCGACACCTCATTGTCAAAGTAAGTTGTAACATGATACTGCAATAAATCTACCAAATCCTGAACAATCAAAGGCGGTGTTCCAGCTTCTTTGCTCTCTTTGAGTCTCTGATTTACTCGGATAATATCCACTAGCTTATGAGTCAAGTCATCCTCTGATCGAATGCCTGTTTCTAGAATAATAGATGGTCTCACAGTTACTGGGGGAACAGGCAAGACTTGAAGAATGAACCATTCTGGTCGAGCAGTCTTAGGATCATATCCTAACAATATTAGGTCATCGTTTGAAACATTTACTAGCCTCTCCCTAATGGTTATGGGTAGCAATCTATTTTCTCCTACATCAGTTTTTTCAACAAAAATTGTAGGTTTTGTAAAAATGAGATCATATTGTTCCTTCTGACAGTGCGGACACACCTTAACTTTCTTTGCTTTCTCAATAATCTCGTCTTTAACGTTTTCAAGAGTAATTACAGCATACGCTGCCTTGCTGTCGCGTAGGTTTTTATATTTTTCTAAATCTTCATTACTAAGTTTAATACGATTACACGATCTACACGTAATTAAAAGCAATTTATGAATGTCATCGATAAAGGCAATATGTAAAACGGGTTCTGCAAGTTCTATATGACCAAAATGCCCAGGACATCTGGCAGATGTATTTCCACAGGTTGCACATTTTTGACCAGGCTCCAGCGTTCCTAGTCTGTTGTCCATTAACCCCCCTTGAACAGGCATTCCATCTTCATCATATGTTTCTGGTGCCGTAACCTCAGTAACACTAAACTTTCTTACCTCCACAGGCGACCAAATGCTAAATCTAATACCATCTAATATCTTGACAGATTCATCATTCATTTAAAAAGACCTCCATTATATAAAAACAAAAAGATTAAACCTTCTCCTTTACCAATAAGCGTGGAGCGACATTTAAACTCATCATTTCTTGCAATAACAATTTGAATGCATATGCAATAATAACACTGGAAATTTTTCCCTTGTCACCACAGACCCTGCATACAAATTTTCTCTGTTTTGTATCAAAATATGATAATAAACCGCATCTCTCGCATACATTTATCTCTGCTTTATCAGATTCTTCTAAAAGTCTGTCCTTTAGCATCATAGACGCACCATAAGCAATTAGGCAATCCCTTTCCATTTCTCCAAACCTCAACCCACCACCTCGAGCTCTACCTTCGGTAGGTTGCTTTGTTAGCATTTGAACTTGACCTCTTGCTCTACTATGGATCTTGTCGGCCACCATATGATGAAGTTTTTGATAGTACACTACGCCAACATATACGTCAACAGGGAATCTCTTCCCGGTCCTCCCGTCATACATTACCTCTTTTCCACTATGCTTGAATCCATAAGACTCCATTATACCCTTAATATCATTCAATTTTTCCCCCAAAAATGCAGAGCCATCAACGATTGTGCCTCTCAAAGAAGCTGCTTTACCACCCAATGATTCCATGAACATCCCAACAGTCATTCTAGAAGGAAATGCGTGAGGGTTGATCATTACATCTGGGACTACGCCATCTTCTGTATAGGGCAAGTCCTCTTGGTTTACAAGCATGCCAACAACTCCTTTTTGACCATGACGGGAGGCAAATTTATCACCTATCTCAGGGATTCGCATATCTCTGACTCGAATCTTGTACATTTTGCCCCCTTCTACAGATTGAGTCATGATAACAGTATCGACCACCCCATTTTCGGATGGTCTAACTCCGATTGATGTGTCGCGTCGATATGGGCCCTTAACTTCAAACTCTTTGTATTCCTCCATGAATCTGGGCGGAGAGGTTCGGCCAATCAAAATATCACCCCCATTAACAACTGATTCATGCATTATAGCACCATCTTGTTCCAACAAACGGTAAGATTTTTCTCCACGATAACCACGAATGTTTGCTTCAGAAGACGGGATCTCAAAAGTATCCTTCATTCCCCCAGGATATTGTTTAGCTTCAGCCTCATATACACGATAAAAGAATGTACGTGCTAATCCTCTATCTACCGATGATTTACTAAAAACCACAGCGTCTTCAATATTATACCCTTCAAATGGCAAAACCGCTACTACACAATTTTGGCCAGTTGGTCGTTCATCTAGTCCCAATAAATTTATTGCTTTAGTGCTTACAACAGGCATCTGTGGATAAAGCATAAAATGTTGTCTTACATATGTACTCGCATTCATTAGTGGAGTAGAGAAGCCCAAACTTTGTTTTGCCATTGCACTTTCGTATGTATTCCTTGGTGATTGATTATGTTCAGGGTACGGAATAATAGAGGCACCCACACCCAATATCGAAGATAAGAAGATCTCAACATGAGTATGGTCGTTAGTTATATTCCTCATTTCACTTGCAATATAACAATTTTCTTCCTCATTGGCGTCTACCAGTTCTATAATTCCCATGTATAAGAGGTCAGTCCATGACAAAAATTTCTTTGAAATTTTTTCGATCACTTCCTTTGTCAACAGTATATTTCCATCTTTTACGATTGCTAGGGGCCGCAATACCCTGCCTGAGTTACAACTAATATACAACCTTTTTGTTGCATTGTCATTCAAAGAAGAATAAAAATAGATTCCCATGTGAGGATGCATTCTACCAGATCGCCTCATGGTACGCAATCTGTTTGATAAATTACGACCATCTTCTATGTATCCAATTAATCGGCCATCGACAAATATTCTAGCACCTTTTTGTTTTAAATCATCATTCGTCTCGTTCACATTTTGAACACCCAATTCGTACAACTTTTCAATTACATCAGATGATAAAACGCTGACTGAAATTACTGCAGATAGTGCCAAGTTTTTAACTAACCCACAATTAGAACCTTCTGGTGTTTCGGATGGACAGATACGCCCAAAATGAGTTGCATGCAAATCCCTAGCTTCAAAATTGGGTTGACTTCGACTTAGTGGAGACTGGATTCTCCTTAAGTGACTAACTGTAGACATGTAATTTGTTCTATCTAGTAGTTGGGTAACACCGACCCTACCCCTACCCCAATTTCCGGTAGCTATAGCGTTGTTTAACTTGTCAGAAATAATTCCTGGTCTGACAGCGGCTGCAACTGCATTGATTCCTCGCTTCTGACCAGATCTTTCTAATTGATACTTCATATCTCTAATAAGGTTCCTAAATGCAGTCCTGAACAAGTCTGCTAACATCTGACCTGCAAATTTTATGACTTTATTCCCATAATGATCCTTATCATCTGGTTCAATCCAATTAAGATTTAATTCAACTAATTTACATGCGGATTCGCCTAAGAATAAGGCCTTTTCATATCGGTTATCAGGATTCTTACCAAGATGAGGCAATAGCCCCCAGTCTAACAATGTTTCCGCTCGTTTTATTTGAAACTCTTCTAACATGCCTGGTGCAATTCTTTTGCTTATGTAGATTATGGCATCTCTACTAGTAACAACTTCGCCAGATTTTTCAAAAGAAGGTTCCAGTTCGTCCTGGATAGTATCATTCAAAGAAACTGCATTTGCAATATCCTTATCAGACTCCACGCCTAGAGCTCGCACCAATATGATAAGGGGGATGTCAACGGGAGAGCCTGGAATCTTTGAAACAATGGAACCATCAGGCCTCATAATCAATTCTAATTTTGCACGATATCCAACAATTGAAGAGTATACTTTTGCCTTATATAACATGGTACCCGCTGTTTCCTCGATATCAACGATGATCTTATTATAAGAAAGATCCTCCAATCCAACTATTACCCTTTCTGAACCGTTTATGATGAAATATCCACCAGGATCCTTCGGGTCTTCCCCAACATCGATTAATTTTGTTTCAGAATAATTATGAAGCATACAGGCGTTTGACTTTACCATTACAGGCATATCACCAATATGGATAAATCTGGATTCTAAAGTTTTGCCCTCTTCAACTATGCTGCATTCCAACATAATTGGAGAAGCGTACGTTAAATTGCGAAGTCGAGCTTCGACTGGTGCTACGTGAGTAATTGAACCATCTAACTCCATGATCCTAGGCTGCTGCATTTTTATTTTTCCCAATTTAATTTTATATGGATATTCGGCCGTTTCAATTTCTATCTCATTGACCTCGTCAATTATGCTTTGAAGTCCCCGCTCAATGAACTCGTTGTAAGAATTAAGATGCTGTCTTGCTACTCCCTCTCGTCGCAAAATATCGTTGATGATAGGCCACATATCTAAAGAATTATTACTGATACTGACTGTCATTACCTAGATCAACCTTCTACTACATATCGGTAATATACACTTTCACCTGCAGTAGAACTCTTTCGGGTTATTTTAATAACATCCCCAGGTTGAGCTTCTAATCCTTGAATGCCTTTATCAGAAGACATCATATATGGAAATTGGCTGGGTTTAGAATTGAATTTCTTAAAAACAAGCTCAGCCTCTTCTTTTGTTAGAATTTCATGTTTAGGTTGGTAAATATGATCGACTATTCTTATCTCTTTCTTCTCAGCTGACAATATACAAATCCTCCATACCAATTATTGAATCACATAATAACAAAATAAATGTCAAGTATCGAATAAAGCAGTAATCGAATATATATAATATTCCATCAGGATGCATAAACCCAAAATGAAATAATCCGAAATTCACTTGTTTATCGATACAAGGCTGGAGGTTTCGTGGTTGTTAAATAAATATCAATTTCATAAAAGTCTATTTGAAAAACCTTCTCCTATAGATCTTATACTGTTCAGAAAAATAACATGACATTGAAGGACCCACTATGAATGTGAAAGCCTTTCCTTCACGCAGAATTCTTATATCATATGATTGAACCTATACTAAACTATTGTGGAAGTATGGAAGTTCGGTGTTGATTGGAATATGCCTACTCACGATGTCAGTGTTTGTAGGAATATTAAGTCCCAGTAACTTTGGATTTAGAGATGCATTATCTAGTTTAACTAATGCAAATACCACTACTATAGATACTCCTACAATTCATGACGAAGCTTTTGGAAACACTTCCACAAATGGAAATCAGCTGGGTTACCCATATTTTAAAAATGATATTTATTATCAAGTCAAAATAGATAACATTTTGAATCCGATATCAATATCGAATGTAGGAGTTAGAATTAATAACATACTTTATGATATTGATCAAAGGAGCATAATTCTTGTGTTAAACCCAGGCCAAAGTAAGTTAGATAGTCTAGTAATTGATCTGCCTCGGAACATAATAGATTCGAGAATAGATGAAAGAGATAAGAACTTCACAGTACTAGTAAATAACCAACCAGCAAAATATCAGGAAATAATAGACAAAAATAAATCAAATATATCATCTCCCAGTGTAGGGAGCAACATATCATCTTGGGTATATACTTTAGATAATAATAGCAGAAAACTGATAATAGAATTTGGAAAAGATGCAAGAGTAATCAAAATCATCGGTACGGAACTTAATAATATAACTAGTCAAAATCATTCAAGTTTAGACATTTCTGAATCTAAAGATATCCAGGATGGTGATCAAAGCCCCTATCTCCTGATACCCGTGATTTCATTCATCCTCGGGATAATTTTGGCTGTTGTTTATTTCATGTATCGTAAGAAAAGGTTTAGCTTTAGAAAATAAGGGACATCAGACAATTTGCATGCTTTGGTAGTAGATAGAGTTTGATTCAAAACTATTGTCTCTCCTGATTAATCATGTTAGGATTTGTGGCAGTTGAAAAATCAAAGATAAATCTCGATCCTAGAAGTATGTTTATCCCCGTTCGCTCGAGAAGGTGCGAGCTTTTACTGTATCAAAACAATAAACATTGCGCATCCACCTATGATGCATTATTTA
>Ga0183260_10000826_pt1 | contig 26410 bp, 26 predicted proteins | sample AntDrymUQ4972206_2_FD_129768 | JGI IMG/M metagenome (GOLD analysis project Ga0183260, IMG submission 129768) | Polar desert sand microbial communities from Dry Valleys, Antarctica - metaG UQ497 (22.06) (version 2) (version 2) | ecosystem: Environmental > Terrestrial > Soil > Desert | place... | reverse complement strand
TTTGCTAACTCAATAATTATCTGTTTTTTCTGTCTTTTCGAATTAGCATCGACCTTCCTAATCTGTTCGATGGCTTCATTACAAAGTGACAAGATTTCCTGATTGACCGATTCACCATCGAAGGTCATTTTCAATGCTCCCTGTCTTCTTCCCATTCCCTTCTATACAACATAGCAAAATCAATATGAAATGCGACCTCCAAGCGATTCATTAAACCTTCCAAGAATATATCCAGAAGGATCTTCACCAATTAGCCGCACCTTCTCCATAAAAGCGTCAATCCAAGGCTTGTTAGGATATTCTTGTATCTCCTTTCTTATTCGGACTTTTTTTTTGGATGCTGCAATCTTTGAATAAACGTGGAATACACCCAAGGCATCACCCCATGAAATATCAAATAGATCGCCACTATAACTTGTAAGAGAATCTTGACCAAAATGCCACATTTTTGCAGTCCACGTCATACAACTTGGTATCGGGCCTTTGCATGTTAGAGAAGATGATAATTTACTTGATCTTATAATGGCCGCCAAGTAGATATTAATAATTCCTTGCAATCTTTCCTCAACTCGAGTTAGACTGCCCGTCAGATTAGCCAAACCCATCACATCTAAAGGTATAGGAGAGTACGTGCACGCTATTCGAATGGATACTTTATTCGTCCTATGAATCGTAGTCTTGATAATGTGATCTCCAAAATCTAACGCATATAGCGTTATATCCTTGTTGCTCTTTACATCAACATCCTGAACAAGGTTACTAGGATACATTTGAATAATTTCCCATAGGCCTTTAACCTTCAATTTAAGCAGAACATCATGAATTCCAGGTTTGTCCATTGGAATATTTAGAAGCCATTGTAGATACTTTCTCTGGTAATGATTGAGAGAGGGATAAGTAGAGAGATGGCCCCCCGTATGGTCAGGTGTAATCACCCTTCCTACTTTTACGCCTTTTAAAGTGTAAAAAGCCGTTGTTGAGGTATAAACATGTTCTATTTTTCCCTGTTTCCTTAATTTCGAAAAGATATTTCTTATAGTTCCGTGTTCAAACCTGTAGGTTATTCCATGGTAATCAAACAACAAAAAGTCACGAAAAGAAAATGGTCTCTTTTCAGAGTTAACAATTTGAAACATCCTATCTAATAGTATGACCAAAGTTGAAAGCGTATTACAGCTACCATGGGTGGTGTCATCGTCATTTAAAGTGTCATCATGATTGGGAAAATTAGTATTTTTATTTTTCATCGTATTAACCCTTTATTCAGTTTTCGAGGTGACAAGGTTTATCAATCCGCATGCTTCAAGTGACTCTTTACAGGAACGGCAGAACCAACCGTATCTGTGTATGTACTTGACCTCTAACCAGTAAACTCCACTATTTTTACAAAACCTTCCCCGACAGAGTTTATATTCAGTTTCTTCGCACATGTCATCACTTGTAGATGGAGAAATTTTGTTCACTACTTGGGACCTCCTCTAAAAGTGCCAGCCTGTTGACCACTTGCCTTGAAACGTTTGGTCAACAGGCCTATCAAAATACTTTTCTTCATAAACAAATAATTTGTTCCGGAAGATACTTGATGTTCCGTTCTTAAAGAATAAGAACACAGGATCCTCGTGTTTTTTATTTTATTTTTTTCCATGCACATTATTTAGTATCTGCTATATTTTAATGTTGTTCCTTTATATAGTAAAATGATAAATATAAACCTTTGTTTTTTTAAATGGTAAAGTTTTAAAGAAATATGAGTTTCATATAAATCTTTATTTAAGTAATTGATCTAAAAATATTTGTATATTTAGAAAAATAAACTGGTTGTCCATAAATATTGTTAGTGTGCTTACAATTTAACTAGGAAAGCTATATCTCTATAAGTTGATAAATCCTTATTTTAGTTGAAACTATACTGCATTAAAGTTTGGTTAAGTTATCCACATTAATCATTTCAAATATTTGTTGAAATTTACTCTCCATCTCTTGTACGGATCTTAGTATTACCTCTTGCTCTTTTTTTAATTGTTGTATTTCATCTCCTCTTTTTTGGTTTTCTTTCTCAGTGATTGTTGATCCGGTCATATTAGAGATAGTTAAGTTAGGAATGGAGCCCATATATTCTTGCAGTACTTCTTCTTCTGATGCTTTATAGTATACCTGGTCCAGTCCCGTGCTATGACCTACTAACATCTCTCTGATAGTCTTATCTATTTTTGCCCTCTGCATTTGGGTAATCGCAAACATACGAAATGAGTGACATGGATGTAATTCGTCACGAATTTGTTGCTTAATATTTTTGGCGATACCATTATCTTTTCTAGTTCTCAAGTTTATGGATAAAAGTTTTGGTATCAAAATATTGTTTGCGATAGAGCTGCGGTGTGTAATGGGAATAGGATTGTGGTAAAAGGATTTTCGGTTGAATGCGCGGATTACTAAAGGGACTTCGGAAGGTCCCCATCCTGTTTCTGTCTTGATAAGATATTCGCCATATCTTTTTCTAAGGTCAAGATAATTATCTATCGCCAAGGCACATTCTGGTGTACAGTATGTATAGTAACGATATTTGGAGGAAGATGAATAGACTTGGATTTGATAAACATAGTTGCCGTGTTCACCAATGATGCACTTTTTTATATCTTTTAGACGAAGGGGATGGAGAGCGCCTACCCTCATACCCGTGGATGCAAGTAGCAATATCACAGCTTTTTCCCTTTCATCAGAAATATCTAAAAGCCTTGATATTTCTGCAGTAGTGTACGATCTGTATACATATTTGTTTTCTGATTCAGACAGGAATTTTTTTACCTTTTTGCGATTTATTGTAATGTCATTTATAGAGAAGAAGTGATTTATTGCACACAAAAATAAGTTTTGTGAACTATAAGACAAGTTTTGCTTTTGGCGTATATCTATCAGCATATCTATTATTCCCTGTTCTATTAGACGTATGTCTCTGGTTAGTATTTCATCAAAAGTAGTAAAAGAAATTTTTTGATTTCTCAAATAATTTTTTAGAATTATGGTATACGATTTCAGGGTTATAGGCGATTTGATTGAAGATATAAAATTAATATACGCCTTGTGAGTTTCATCGAGTGGGTTGGATAATAAATTTGCATTCGCGTTGGTCAATCTTACGCTTTCAGGTCCTGTAATCTTTCTGCCATTTACTTTCATATCCGTTCAATTATCCTCCTAATTCCTTGATTTCTAAGGTTAATAAGAACAAAATAATATTTATGCGTGCTTATAAACAACATAGCTTTAATTATCCTTTCTTATACCTATTATCAGGAAAAGATGAGCCTGTCAAAAACAGATTATGACATCATAGTAGCAGGCGGAGGGTTAGCTGGACTAATAGTAGCCTCATCTGCAGCTTACTATTCTAAACAAAGAATGAAGATTTTAGTATTAGATAGGAACTCTATCGAAATTCAAGGAAGGAAGACCCTCTCAGGTTGGATTTGTGGTGATGCAGTAGGGAAAAACACCGTTGATTACATGACTGATAGAATTAAGATATCGTGGGGTAACCCAGAAATTGAACATCCAGTAAAGGGAGTAGTAGCCTTTTCACCAGATCACGAAACTCGAGTGTCATTTGATGGAGAGGGATATATATTAAATAGAAAACTGTTACCCCAAAAGCAAGTTATGGAAGCGACCAAAATGGGAGTTGAAATATCTAGCAATATCATGATCAGACAACTAACAACTGAGAATAATTTTATTGTGGGTGTTGAAGGGGAAAATACAAAGACTAAGGAAATTTTTAAGAAGACTGCGAAAGTAATAGTTGATTGTACTGGTGTTACCTCGGTCCTGCGAACAAATCTACCAATCAGCTCTCACATACAAAGAAGGATTGATAGGAATGATTTAGAATCTACTGGCAGGTATATTTACGATTTTGATAAAAAAGGTAATGAAGATAAGACTTTTTTTGACCCTGAATATTGTATAATTCATTTAGATCAAAAATTGGCCCCGGGGGGTTATGGATGGGTATTTCCAAAAGGAGAAAATAAAGTGAATATTGGTTTGGGTGTTCAACAAAAACTGTTTGACAAATCAAATAAGGAGAGTGGAAGAAAGAGGGATTTGAAAAGATTAATAGATGATTATGTAAACGTCAATCCCGTTATATCAAATCCGAGGTTATCAAAAGGAGAGGAAGACCTAGGCAATGAATGGGGAACATGGCAGGTTTCCGTAAGAAGGCAGAATGATTGTATGGTTGCCAATGGCTATATGATGGTTGGAGATTCGGCATGGATGCCAAAGCCTTTGGATGCTGGTGGCATAGGTCCTGCAATAATTGCAGCCACAATAGCTGGAAAGGATCTGGTTGAAGCAATAGAATCAGGAGACGTTTCAGAGAATGGACTTTGGAAATACAATAAGAATTTCATTAATGAATATGGTTACAAAACGGCTGGTCTAGAAGTATTCAGAAGAATGCTCCAACAACTCACTAACGAACAGATAAACTATGGTATGAAGCACTTTCTGTCGAGAATGGATGTTGAAAAGATTACTAACGGCGAGCATCCAGAATTTAGCACTATTAGCAAACTTGGTATGATGATAAGAGGAGCACTTAATAAGAAACTTGCAGAAGACTTAAAATTCACTTCTCAAATGAATGAAGAATTAGTTAAGCATTATAAAAATTATCCTGATACCTCAGAAGGATTCCCGGATTGGTCAAATAAACTGAACAGATATCTCTCTGAAGCTTTTACCAAATTCGCTTAACCTTTTTTATATTTTTAGAATTTCAAAAAAGGTTTCAATGCTTTAGGGAAGTAATATACCATATCATTTAAGGGATGCACTGTCTATCCGATCTAGAAAGTTCTTTCGCCTGTATTCCTCTGTAATAGAAATACGAACGTCATCAATTATGCGTTTACCAACATCCAGTTTCTTTCTGACCCCAGAAATAATATTGTCATAGAATGAAAACGGGTATATTGAATCGTATAAGGATTGCATTATGGTAAATAAAGACAATGACGATTCAAAGTCGTCCTTTCTAAGATTATCATAAATCATTCTCTTGGTTTCACCTATGCAATCTAGTAGCCCTGTAACATAAGCATTTAATGAAACCTGCAGGTCATTATGTCCGCTAAAATGATCCTTCCTCTCAACAATCTCTTTTAGGATAGCAGCTTCAACGTATTCTTGTTCTGCAGGCCACAAATAACGTTCCAAATCAGAAATGACATATTTTTTAAGTTCTGAGAGCAAAGAAAACGCATTATTAATTAATTCATTTGCTTCAACAGTCTTTCCGCTGTGTAACAAAATAATCGCCTTGCTGCTCAAAGCGATAATTTCCCTATTTTCCTTTATTAATTTCTCCCTGCTTGATTCAACTTGTTTTAGATAAGACGAAAATTCATTCAACGATTCCTGTAATTTGGTAGAATCAATATCAAAGGTCATAATTAGAGTTTTGTGGCTCGTTATAAATAGTTGCTATGAAGGTATAAAAAAAAATTTATGTCATTTAAATTAAATCTTGAGATAGATGACCAATATTCGCAGAAGCAGAGGATATAATTTTGAGTATCGTTTGGTTAAACAACTAAATGCTGGAGAATGGATTGCGCGAAGATTGGGAGGTTCGAGCACAGGCTTACCTGATATTGTAGCAGTAAACAACACAGATTCTATATTATTATCAATTGAGGCAAAGACGGCTACCAGTAATAGTATATATGTACCCCAAGATCAAATTGACAGATGTTATCTCATTACACAAATGTTTGAGGCTTATCATGACAGATATATAATTTTGGCGTTTAAATTTATGAGAAAACAGAGGCAAGTAGTCAGAGGGGAAATAAAATACCTACCAAGGAAAACAAAAGAGTATTACAAGATAGTAAGGTTTAAGAGAAAACCAAAAAAATTTCCGATCATTAAATGTAATTACAATGGAGATACCTATGCAATTTATGATTCTAAAATCAAGAAAGTTAAACTAAAAAATTATCTGATGCCTTTTAATATCTAATAAATATTTAAGTGATCAGATTACTAATTATTTATTGGTCAACGTCTTATGGAGAGAAGGATGGTTAAAACCGTTATCAACCGATTCATTACCTAATGAGAAATGTAGTATGTGCAAGGATGATTTCAAGGAATTAGAGTTTGTAACATCATGTGAATTCTGCGAAATAGGGGTCCTTCACGATGATTGTTGTAGTATTCACATCATAAAAGATCATAAAGAGTCCCTTGATCAGAAAGTAAAAGCTCACGAAGAAAAGAGATTACATTCGTACCAGTAGGATTGTCAGCAAATTTTTAGAAAAAATTTATTAATACAGTCTTAAAGGTAAGTAAATTTATGAATATAAATAGCAATTTTGCAGTCGAGAAAGGGTATGAGCCTATATCTTCGAGTGAGATGTACCAAATAGAGAACAACGGGGACTCAATTTATTCAATGAAGAAAATTTTGATGATGGAGAATGCGGGATCCAGAGTTGCAGATTTCTTGATAGACGAATTCAAAGAAAATATACTAAATAAATCGATAGTTGCCGTTTGTGGCAAGGGAAATAATGGCGGTGATGCATTAGTTGCAATACGTCATCTATCAGGATACATTCTTGCAAGAAATAAATCTGATAATAAAATCAACTTATCTGTTATCCTTTTATGTCGTCCTGATGAACTAAAAACCCCAGAATCCATTTTAAATTGGCAAATCATAAGTAAAATGGAATCGATAAGAAAATTTACCTTCGAGTCAAACAGTATTACCGAAATTGAAGACGAGATTAAAAAGTCAAGTATTATTTTGGACGGAATCTTTGGCACAGGAATTAAGAGAGAAATAAAAGAACCCTTTTCAAAAGTGATCGAAACAATAAATTATAAAAAAGGAACTACTTTTATACTCGCAGTTGATATCCCTTCAGGATTAGATCCAGACAGTGGAAAAATTATTGACAAAGCAATTAGCGCAGACGCAACAATAACCTTTCATCGACCAAAACATGGACTACTCAAGAATCTGGAAATCGTTGGAAGACTAATAGTTAAAAAGATTGGAATACCATTTGAATCAGAGAAAGGGGTGGCATAAAAGAGCATGAAAGTAGAACAATTTCTGGTAGGGGAAATGGCGAATTTCACATACGTAATTGTAGATGAAAAAAATAAGGATTCAATAATCGTGGATCCCTCCTGGAACCTGGAAATTATCTTTGAATATCTAAAAAGAAATTCGCTTAGTAATAGGTATATTATAAATACACATTCACATTTTGATCATATATTTGGTAATGAACAAGTAAAAAGTACTACAGGAGCAAAGGTGATACAACATAAGTTATCGCAATTAGAGAAAGACATCGAGGTGGATGAGGGGGAGTTTATTGAATTTGGTGATTCAAAGATCAAAATAATCCACACTCCCGGCCACTCCAAAGATAGCATTTGTCTAATAATTGATGACAAAGTTATGCTTACCGGAGATACCGTTTTTGTAGGTAGTTGCGGAAGACTAGATCTGCCTGGAGGCAATCCACACGAAATGTTTGACTCAATATACAGTAAACTAGCAAACTTGGATGGAAATTTGACAATACTCCCTGGCCATCATTATGGTTCAAGTAAAACGTCGACGCTACAAAAAGAATTTGAATCCAATTTTGTTTTCAAGTTCAAGGAAAAGGATGATTTCCTTAGATCTATGAGCTCATAATGACGGCAACGCCGCCGCCTCTGCCTCCTCCTACTCCGGCCCCCCCTATATAGATTACAAATGATATCATGCGTTGTTTGAAAAAAGGTTTTAATTTCACAAGTAACATCTCCCTCCAACCAGCAAAGGTTATTATTAATAGACTTTGACAGAATTTTGTTGATTACCGACGTTATCCAGACTCTTCCTTCTAAAAGAGGCAATAATGATTTATTATCCTTCAAATCAAATAGAACTTCTTTTATTTTGGCAATATCCTATACGGAAACATCCACTATTCCTGGTCTGACAGTTGCCGGAGCAAATACAGAATTGTTAAAATACACACCCGCTGCCGATGCAGAGTATATTTATTATGGTAAATGTAAATGCATTGATACAATTCCTGCAACGCCAGATGGAAAGCCAACGCCTGCAATAATTTCAAAAACTGCGCTGGATTTATCAAATATCCCGATATCAGTAGTCGACTCAGGGTCCAAAATTAAACCTATCTTACCCTATGTTAATATTAATTCAGAATATGGCAAGAACATACTTCAGGAGCCTGGTTTAGGACTAGACAATGTAATGAAAAACTATGATATGGGTAAATTGCTTGGGAAAGAATTAGCCAAAATAAATGAAACCGTAATTGTAGGAGAAAGTATTCCAGGGGGTACGACAACGGCGTTGGGTGTCCTGCAGGCTCTTGGCATTGATGGGTATGGTATGGTCAGTAGCAGTATGCCGGACAACCCTAATGAATTGAAAAACAAGATAATAGAGAAAGCGCTCTCAAGATCAAAAATGAGAGCTGGAGATTGTTCAAACGACCCCTTTAGGGCTATCGCAAACTTGGGGGACCCACTAATGCCCACAGTTGTAGGGTTAGCTGAAGAAATCATTTCCAGAGAAAAGAAAATTATCTTGGCTGGAGGGACTCAAATGTGTTGTATCTTAGCTTTATTAAAATCACTGAATATAAAGTTAAGCGATAATATTTGTATAGGAACAACTTCTTATATAATTAATGACAAAAAATCGGATATTGTTGGACTGATGAATAATATTTCAGATGATGTACCTATTTTCTATATTGATCTCCTTTTAGAAAACTCAACCAAAAAGGGACTGCGATCTTATTCTGAAGGATTTGTAAAAGAAGGTGCAGGTGCAGGCGGTAGCTCTATAGCCGCCTTTCTAAACAGTGATCATTTAACTACAGAACAATTCTTACATAAGATAGAGGAAAACTATATCAAAACGATTGAAAAGCCTCGTTTGGTATTCACAAACAAATAGTAGAACACTTCATTTATGAATAATTCGATAGTTTAAATACAAGAGTTTTAGAATGAAAAAACTATGAATGGAATTGAAAAAATCAAGGGGATCGTGTTGATATTGATAGCTATCTCTTTTTTCACTGCTTATACTTATACTCTTTTTGCAACGGACTTCGGAATTTTGTTGCTAAAGTTGACCGTAGGCGTAATCGTAGGTGTAATATTCTTTATAGTTGGGTGGATTGGAGTCACACTTACCGTCAATGAAAAAAATACTAATGTAAAATAAGATTCCCTTACTAAATAAATAGGATCATTTGAAAATAAAGAGATCTGTAACAGTTTGATAAATTCGTGGAGCTACATCTCTCACTATCTGCGTATGTTTTATTTCAAAGTTGTACTTTGAAAATAAGTTGCGAATATAGGCCTCAGAAGTTGGGACAACCTGAGATTTGGTGTCACTTTTTATATGCGAGAAGAAATGTAGATGCCCTCCAGAGGGTTTTAAGCAATTTATGGAAATATCTACAAATTCATGAGCCCTTTCGGGTAATGGGAGCAGCACCCTATCGATACGGTCTTTAAAGCTGTTCGAACGCAGTACTTCCTGAGAATCTCCGTGTATGGAAAAGACGCGATCCTTTAATCTGTTTATTTTTGAATTTATAATGCTCAGGATGTAGGCATCCAAGTTTGAATCAATGTTATATACCTTTATCTGATGCTTTTTTGCCATTATTACTGAAAATGTTCCTACACCTGCAAACATATTTAATACTATTTCTCCCGGTGAAACCAAATTTGAAATTCGAAGGCGTTCGGTAGACAATCTAGGTGAGAAATACGACGTGGCCACGTTAACTAAAAACTTGCAACCATACTCCCGATAATAGGTAACGTATTTCTCATCACCAGCAATAACTTCTAGCCCTCGTAACCTGTATTCTCCAGAAACTGATGACCTTTGTAAAAAAACAGATTTTAGATTTTTTATACTTTGAAGTATGACTTCTCCAATAATATTTTTTTTTGTCAAGAGAGAATCAGGTATTTTAATGATGGCTATATCACCTATCATATCAAATGAAGAATAAACTTTTGAGAGTTCCTCATCTGCCAATACTCCTTTGAGAAGTTTTTTTAAAAATTTACTCATTTAATGATACGACTTGTAAACTTATTTATTCTTCAAGTAGTAGTAATTGCCTTCTGTTTTTTGCTGTCTGTCTAGCCTGCTGCTATCTTTGTTAACTCTAGGTCTACCAGTTGTCTCATCTCTTCTAAACGATATTGAGAGCGATTTAAGAAAGTTATTCATCCCGATTTCCTTGGTAATTGGGGTGGTACCTGTTCCCTTTATACCCGGGACACCTTCAAACATAATCAATCGATCCGAAACCAAATCTATCAACTGAATGTCATGATCTATAATTAATGCAGACTTTCCGTTTGATTTAGTAAATCTTTGTATGAATTTCGCAAATGTAATCCTATCTTCTATATCGAGAAATGCAGAGGGTTCATCTAGCGCATACACATCAGCCGGTCTTATTAATGATACTGATATTGCCACTTTTTGCAATTCACCCCCGCTAAGTCCCTTCATGGATTTGTCATACAACTTTTTGATTCCTAAAGGAGAAAAGACATGTTCTTCTACGCTAGTACCTTCAAATGGTCCACTGTTTGCAGAATAGATCAACGAGCGAACATCACCATCAATATCTTGGTTGAGATATTGAGGCTTGTAGGATATTCTTAAGGTAGTGTCTAGGCTACCCTGATCGATTTTTTCTATTCCAGACAGCATTCGCATGAAGGTAGTCTTACCCAAAGCATTTGCCCCAACGATTCCAACTACCTCTCCTTCATGAATTTCTCCCTTATCAACGGTAAGAGAAAATTGACTGAGTGTTTTAGTAAGGGTAGTATATTTCACTATAGGAGAAGATGAGAGAACAGTCTCGGTAATACTTGATATATCAAATTTATATGCCTTATCCCTGAACCTAACATTTTCAGTAGGAATATATCCTTCCAAGAAATTATTTATACCAACTTTAGTGCTTTGAAGCGACGACACTATACCATAGGCACCAGGTTCTCCATAAGTAAGATAGATGTTATCTGATAGGTAATCAAGTAAAGACATATCATGTTCTACAATCATTACACTTTTGCCCTCCTTAGCTAGATTATCTATAACCCGTCCCACAGCCAAACGTTGATAAATATCATTAAAAGAAGAAGGTTCATCGAAAAAATAATACTCTGCATCCTTAGCCGCAGCAACAGCAACGGCTACCCTTTGTAATTCTCCTCCACTTAGTGTTGAAAGGTCTCTTTCTAGGGAATTTTTTAGACCTAAATCTTCTATCAAGACATCTGAAACTTTCCTTTCATCATATTTTTTTAATAATTCAGATACGGTACCCTTGAAAACCTTTGGGATAAGATATACGAGTTGAGGTTTTATAGAAGTACGCAATGACTTGGATCGAATTTTTTCAAAGTGTTTCCGCAGCTCGATGTTAGATAACTTTGATAAGATTTCATCCCAACCTAATTTTTTATCAAAGTTACCAAAATTAGGTTTTATATTTCCTGAAAGCAGGTTTATTATTGTAGACTTTCCCATACCGTTTCTACCGACAATACCTGTTACTGTCCCTTCCTTTGGTATAGGGATTTTATATAACCTGAAGCTATTAACTCCATATTGATGTATTTTGTCTACACCTATTTCCTGAGCCAGATTAACTATTACAATAGCATCAAAAGGACACTTTTTAATACAAATAGTACATCCCGTACACAAATCCTCAGAAATAACAGCCTTACCATCATCAGGCCTTTGAATAATACATTCTCCACCAGTTTTATTGACAGGGCAATAGATTATGCACTCTAGACCACACTTTCTTGGTTGGCACAATTCCTGGTCTAAAACAGCAACTCTATGACTCAAATTTCCGTGTTTATCCAATTGCTTATTATAATATTCACAAATCTTTTATATAAATCGTGAATTGAAGGAAATGAACCAGTCAGAAAGGAATATTAAAAAATTGACGAATTTTGAAAATAAAATGGTTTTTAACAAAAAAGTTGAAGAAGCTGCTAAGGGCTTAAAAAAAACATTATCTAAAAGAAAATCAATTAATTAAGATTAAATTTGATATAGAAGGTTGGTTATGCTCAAGTTTTACAAACACTGTGTGTATCAACAGAATCTTTGGCCTGCAGACTATATAACTACTATTCTTACTCCTCGTGAAATAGTAAGTCCTTGTATGTATCCAAACTATCACTCTTTTGCAAATAACCACACATACAAATATCCGATAGGTTTCCCAAATTAGGAAAATAACTCTATACTTATTTTTCCTTGCAAATGAATTATGAAAATTTTATCAAATTAATGTTGTGAATTATGATGGATTGTACCCATTCTTAATAACTGGGCAAGTAAGTATAACTAACGTAAAGGATCTTATCAATTCATTATCCGATCTAGGATGTGTAAATTTGGTTTCATAGGTAGCAGACATAGGAAGGATTAAATTGACGGAAATGTGATAAAGGGTAGCCGGCCATAGCGTTAGGGCCCGACCCGGTCCCATTCCGAACCCGGAAGTCAAACCTAATGTCGCTGATGGATACTGACGTGCGTGAGCCGTTGGGAAACAGCAGTGCTGGCACTTTTACTAGGATTATTCTACATATAATTAATAGTAAAAAAAAATAAGATTATACTATATGTTTTGATACTCCTCGAGGAATTTTATGATAGTACGAATTCCAAACCCAGTAGAGCCTTTAGGATTATAACTCTTGTCAGCAGTTCCATCTTGGGTCCATGCAGTTCCGGCGATATCAAAATGAGCCCAGGGCACATCACTTACAAAATATGACAAAAACGCTGCAGCTGTAATTGTCCCACCGGTCCTGCCACCAATATTCTTAATAGTAGCAACATTACTCTTTATGAGATCTGAAAACTCCTCTGACAATGGTAATTGCCAAATTTTCTCCCCAGTAATATTAGATATAGATACTAATTTATTTACCAATTTATTGTCGTTCCCTATAATTCCAGCTATGTTTGTTCCCAAGGCAATTATGCATGCACCTGTTAAGGTAGCAAAATCAAGAATACATTTCGGAGAATATTTGGCAACACCATAAGCCAATGCATCAGCCAAGATCAATCTGCCTTCAGCATCGGTGTTCAAAACTTCGACGGTCTTACCGTTATACATTCGAATAATATCCCCCGGTCTATACGAAGATCCCGAAGGCATATTTTCTACTGCTGGGATAATCGCCACCACGTTGATTGGAAGATCTAAATTCCCCAAGGCCTTCATTATACCTAAGACCGTACACCCACCGCTCTTATCAAATTTCATTTCGTCCATCCTATCGCTGGGTTTAATGGATATACCACCAGTATCAAACGTTACTGCTTTTCCGACAAGGACGATGGGTTTGTCGGTAGATGTTGAATTATTGTATTCCACTATGATTAACTTGGGTTCGTTTTCACTGCCTTTACCTACCGATATAATCCCATTCATACCTAAGTCCTTAATTTGGTTCTGATTTAATATATCAACATGAATGTTTTTCATTTTTTCTAGAGTTTTAGCAGAGTTTGCCAAAGCATTTGGATCAATCACATTTGGTGGAGAATTTGCAAGGTCTCGGGCATAAAAAACTGCTTCGCATATATTCACTAGCTTACCAATATCAATTTTATTCCTATCATTAGAATCGTCTGTAGAAATTATGACTACCGAATAATTTTCATAAAAGGTGGGTAGTGTTTTATCTGCTTTATCCTCTTTAAATTTATTAAATTCGTACAAGGACAAGACTAAGCCTTCGATTATTGATACGACTTGAGAGGAACTCGAATAGAAATTAGATATTATGACGTTAGGAAAGTTTAACTCCTTTGCTTTAAGAGAGATTATTCCCCCAAGCTGTCTTAATTTATCTTCATTGAGTTTTTTACCGTCTCCAATCCCTAATAACATAATCTTTAATAGCTTTTCACCATCATTCACATAAAGTATCATATTTTTTCCAAATTTCCTTATATTTTCTAAATGTTCCTCCTGAATGACTTTGGGTGTATTCAAAATATCCATTAATTTAGTATTTTTACTTAAATAATTCAGATCTTTATTGCTCTCATCTAGCCCGATGACAAATAATCCTTCAAATATATCTAGATCATCAATACTTTTTATTGATATTTCTACCATAGATGTAGTGAATACATATTTTATAATTACTTAACTGATTATAAATAAAAGCGGCTTTTTCTTATTTGATTTCTTGCTTTTTTTTGCTTTAATTAATCCACTTGATTGAACAACCAATCGATGGATCAAAATCCTTTTCGATAGTAGATTTTTTTCCATCCAGTATTTTTTGAATATTATTTTCCATGATGTTGACTGTGGCCTTAGAGTTAGGTTCTAAAGCATCATTAATTTTGCCATGAAAAGCAAGTTTTTTAGATTCATCAAACAGAAATGGATCTGGGGTACACACCGCTCCGTAGTCCCTAGCAACACTTTGAGTTTCATCTATAAGGTATGGGAAATTGAGAGAATATTCTTGGGCAAATTTTACCATATTATCGATTCCCTCTCCTTCATAACTTGAGTCGTTACTATTTATTCCAATAATTTGTAAATCGGAGCTTTCAAACTTAGACTGCAGTGAGATCAAATCATTTATTCTAGCTTTAACGTAAGGACAGTGATTACAAATAAACACTATCAAAAGGGTATGTGAATTAATATCCTTTAAGGAGCAATTTTTATTGTCAACTCCTTTTAATGAAAAATTAGGCGCCTGAGATCCAGATATCAGCTTTTGTGACGATTGCGTTTTGACCATTAAATAGTTGGTTATGAAAATAAATAAAAATGTTATTAGTTATCAAATTAATGTCGAGTCACGAAATCACGGCTAAATTGGCCTGCCTATTCCTCTATAAAGATTTTTTTCGAAATTATCTGGGTTTAGATATCCTCTCCCGTCGTAAATAGGAGTTTGACCGATTATGGAGGTATTAAGCCTCAAATATTCTTGATGATTGGTAGCCAAGATTATAAGATCGCGATTGGTAACAGCATAATCTAAATTATTAACTAGTTCTACATTTTTATATTTTGAAATAAGACTGTCTTCTTTTACCAATGGATCATGTACTATAACGGCTTTAATTTTTAATCTAGTCAATTCTTTTAGTAATTCATAAGTGGGTGATAGTCGGGTGTCAGACACTCCACCGCGAAAAGCAAGCCCCAGTATGGTTATTTTGGATTTCCTAATTATTTTTCTAGGAAGCATTTTTAATGCATTGTTCAAAGAGTAGGAAGGCATTTCATTGTTAATTGTTCTGGCGGTTTTAGTAATTCTACAATTTATCTTATTTCTTGTCGCAACATCAAGGATGAATTGAGGATAAATCGGGATACACGCACCACCGACCCCAATTCCTGGATCATGTAAATGACAGAAATTCTGTGAGTTGGCAGCCTTTTTGGCTTCCCAAAAATCGATATTTAATCTATCACTGAACTTGGCAAGCTCGTTTGCAAGAGCTATATTTACATCCCTGTAAACACCTTCAAATAACTTTTCAGCTTCAGCCGTTTTAATTCCCAAGATTCGTACTATTCCTTTCTTATAGATAAGACCAAACAATTTTTCCGCAAGATCTAAACTATAATTATCATTTGATGATACTATTCCCGGATGAGCCTCTTCGATATCAAAAATGGCACGACCCTCATAAATTCTTTCAGGATTATAAATCACAAAAAAATCTGATGCAGCTCTCATGCCAGATGATTTCTCTAGAATAGGTATCAAAAACTTTTCTGTGGTTCCAGGCGGAACTGACGGATGGATAGAGACGATGTCATTTCTCTTTAAACCATTCCCTATGGCTAAAGCCACCTCTTTTACAGCACCTAAATCGGCTTTGTTTTTTCTTATCAAGACAGGGACGCATATCATCTTCAATTTTGAGTTACGGGACGCTTGGATCGGGTCATCGTATACCAATAATTTGTTATCGTTTAAGCCATTGGTAAAAGTTTCATTAACCATTGGTTCTGGAATATGAGTCACCCCTTTTCGAGTATTTTCTAAAACTTTTGCAGATTTATCAATGCCTATTACAGTTACACCTGCCCTCAACCAAGCAGAGGCAATTGGAGCTCCCACATGACCTAAACCATATACTGATACGATGTATTCACCTGACTTAAATTTTCTAATGATAGAGTCAAAAGGCTCTAAGGTAACACCGCTTTGAATGAGCGTATTAGGCATATCCTTGTTTCCACCTGATTTCACAATTTGAATATTTTATCATCTTGTTATTATATTTTGACAAAGATGTTCAAACCTCATCGGATTGAACGTCCAACTAGAGGTTAATTCTTGGAAATTGAAACACTAGTAAAAGAGAAATTACTGCTTTTGTCCACTAGTAATAGGCAATGTTTTTCCCAAGCTACGAGCTAAATATCGCAGGTTCTGAATGGTTTATCATATTTATCGTCATTATTATTTTCATATTTCCGAAGAAAATCGGAAGTATTTCTAAAACCATGGGTAAATTTGTAGGGGAATACGAAAAGGCAAAGGGGAAAATAATGGATCAAAAAAACATGTTCGCCTCAGATACATCAGTGACTGCCAATAACCACATTTACAAAGGACCGCAAATTCAAAGACCCATATCGTCGGAACGTGAAAAACTAGAAATTATTGCCAAATCCTTGAGCATAAATTCTGATAATATGGTAGACGATGAATTAAGAAATCTAATATCATCCAGATTGAAAGAAACTCAAAATAGAGAACACTAATTGATATCAAATCAAGGTTTTATGCTTTGAGCAAACTGACCTGACCCATCTAAACCTGACTAATTCTCATTAGGAGGCATTAACAGCTCTGCTTCCATTAGTTGCTGAATCAACTGAACTACCTCCTGTTCTATTTGTTGTCGGGGGAGACCTAGTTTTTCTGAGAAACTGTCGGCTAATTGGTTTATGGTTTTATCTCCAGTACAATTTTCCCAAAACTCGATAATGTTCTCATTTACCATGAATCCTTGTCCTTTTTCATTAACTAGAGCTAAGGATCCATCCTCCTGCTTAGTTACTTTGCCGGTCTTCATGGGCATATACTTTTCATAGTCAATCTGAAATCTCAAGGTGGGTTTGCCGAATCCTAGTTTATCTCTGACTGCCGGATTCATTTTTTCAATCGACCATGGGGGGTCCCAAACTATTTGTACATTAATATCACCCACTCCTTTTATGGTATTGACATATTTTTTTACGTCACTTACTAAAGTATCGTGTAATGGACAACCACGAGTAGTCATGGTCATTTTAATATCAATATTATTTTTTTCTGAAACATCCACGTTATAAATCAAACCAAGATCAACTACATTAACTGGAATTTCTGGATCCATACATTTTCTTAATTCAGAAAAGACTCTTTCCCTAGTTATTTGCTCTGTAGACACTATTCAATGTGTATTCAACCGCTTTTTAAATTTTTTTGCTTGGCCTTTAAACGTCGTAGCCTAATTATCAGTCAGACTGAAATAGTGACCTCAGGTTTGATTCATATGGCGGATATATCACCCCTTTCTCCGTTATTATCCCAGCAATTAGATCTGGAGAGGTCACATCAAAAGCAGGATTAAAAATTCTCACCCCTACTGGTGCTATTCTTTTATCACCAATTTTTACTACTTCATCCACGGAACGCTCTTCAATAACGATATCTTCTTCGCCATTATTCATATCAAAAGTTGACAACGGTGCAGCAACGTAAAATGGTATATTATGGACTTTAGCAAGTAGAGCCACCTGATAAGTACCTATCTTGTTAAAAACATGGCCTGATTTTAATATTCTATCAGCTCCGACCACTACTTTATCAATCATTTTGTTTGACATTAAATAACCGACTCCAGTATCTGGAATCAAACTAACGTCAATACCATCATGCACTAATTCAAATGCAGTAAGTCTTGATCCCTGCATTACGGGTCTAGTCTCTGTTGCAATAACGCTAACCTTCTTCCCTGATTCCATTACTGACCTGATTACACCAAGCGCTGTTCCATAAGAAACTGTAGCCAATGCTCCAGCGTTACAATGGGTCATTACTACCTCCCCATCATTAATTAAATCAGAGCCAAATTTTCCAAGCATCTTGTTGATAGTAACATCATCATGAGACATCTTAATTGCTTGAAGGACTGTATGTTTCTTGATATCGTCTACTCCATCGTATTTCTTTGCTTCCTCAAATACTCTATCTAATCCCCATTTGAGGTTGATGGCTGTGGGTCTGGTCTTGAGTAAAATATCATATGCAAGTCCTAACTCCTCCATCATCTTAGTCTTGTTATTGCTAGTGCTATTTTTAGCACACAGGGCAAGCCCCATCGCTGCAGCAACACCAATTGCAGGTGCTCCACGAATTGCCAACTTTTTTATTGCATTTGCTACCTCCAAATGGTTTTTACAAGTAATATATTCGAGTGATTCAGGCAATTTAGTTTGATCAATCAATTTCACACCATCATTTTCCCAAGCGATTGTAGTAAGATAACCACCGTTGTTAGGCTTAGCCATTATTGATAAATGATTTTACCAATTCACTATTTATTTCTACCAACATACCAAATACAATAAATATTTTTATTAGCATGTATTCTCTTAATCGCATGGTCTTAAAAGTATCAGAGATACTGCTCCTTCCAAGGCGGAAATTGATAGTTTCATCTCAGGAAATTAATTTAAACAAAGTAGATGACGGTAAGAGAGAAAATACAATATTTGTTTTGATTGTTAAGGAATCGAGTGGATCAGCAGGAGGTAGAGGAGGAGGATCGGGTATGAGAAAGATCGACAGAATCTTTGCTTTCAAAATAACTGGAAATAGCGATGAACAAATTTATGAAACTGAAGATCCACAAGAGATTGAAGAATTTGATATCCCCTACAGTGCCGTAGCAATGGATATCGTTTTGGAGTCTGGCATCTCATCGGTAGTTCAGGGTGTAATTGATCCTGACATGGTCAATGAATACTTAGAATTAATAAAAAAGGCACCTAATTAATAAGAATCCAAATAGTTATCGAACATGTTTAAAGTAAAAATGATCCTGTTTACAATCTAAAGAGCAAAATTCAGACTTGCAACTGAAATCATTTTTTTCATAATTACACTTTATGGGCTCAATATTATTAAACTCTTTATTGCAAAAAGTGCAAATGCTTTCCAATAAAGGTATTCCTAATTCTGTGAATTTTGAATCACATTTTCGTTTCTCTTTATACCAAAGAATTTGACAAGATGTTTTTTCAGAGAAAGTCATGGCAATATCAAAAGCTTCATAAAATCCGGCAGCAGTAAATTGCCTGTAATATGCTCTATTTTTAGAATGTGATTTAAAAAATGCAATGACCCAGTATTCTACAATTGGTTCATAGTCTGAATCATGGTCCATTACTCATAACCTGGATTTCATAATTTAATACTATGTTTGATTCTGGATATCTCCAATGCCCTTACAAATCATATAGGCAGCCACGTACTCGGGAAGGGTATTCTTTCCAGTTTTTATGCTAAATTGTTTTCCTTTCAAAGATATTTTGATGTTTAATTTTGATTCTATTTCAACCTTAGAATCTCCGATAAAGCAGGCATCCACAAAAGGATTGAATGAATCCAAGTTTTTACAAAAAGCTTTGATTAATCCACTCTTACTGTTAATGGAGCCAGCGAGTCTGAATATTCTATGAATATCCATAGTGACGTTAGGATCGATTTTTGCAGAGAGGTCCAAAATATGGGTATTAATAGCGTCCTTGATGTTGTTATTATTTGCATCCTGCATCCGATTATATTTCTTGACAAACTTGTCATCAATTTTATGATTCTGAATAGACAGATGGATGGAATCAAAAATTCTTCTTCTCCATCCCTGATTATAGAGAATCTTATTGGACATTGGTATAAGGGCACCTTCGTTGTTTCTTCTAATACCTAAATTCTCAATCAAGTATCCTTTACCCATTAAATATTGTGCAAAGGCATTTCTTTTCTTAGCAGATGCATCATAAAAATTCTTATCAACAACGTGAACGTGATATCCGTTATTGCCAGAAAAATAGACAAATATATATTCACTATCAATTCCGAAATCATCATTGAGTATTTCTACTAACTTTTTGACTTCCACGTTTAATGATTTAATACATCTAGCGCACGGTATATCGATAATTTGTAATCGAGTACTATTGCACCCGACGCATTTGGAGATGATACCTTTAGAAATAAAGCTACAGTCCTTACATAAAACTAAATTATGACTTTGAGCACACTCTAAATGAAGATCCTTCCCATCAATATCAAATATGAGATCTGACCCGATCCAGCCTTTTTGATCGATTTCTGCCGTCGGGCTTTGATACCTGGACGAGGAATAAAAGATATCAGAAGGAGAAAATTTTATAATATATGCATATAGCTCTTTCTTATCGTTAAAGGCCAAATGTCTACGGATTTTTCCATCGAATAATCTAAATCCAAATTCATGTTCATTAATTAACTCACCGAGTTCAAGTTGAGTGTAATGATAAAAGTAGTATTTCCTAAAGATTCCTTCAAGCCAGTTCTTATTCTTGTCGTCTGGTTCAGCATTTTGGTATTTAGATGCATGTTTTCCGTTTTTTCCGGAATTGTTTGAATCAAAAGATAAGGTGTCAGTCATACTAGATATCCAATTTCTTTCTAATGAGTTGAGTAGGATTGCTAATTCCCTGACATATTTTAGTCTCATAACATAAATTTTCTAATTTGATCTTTTCACAAGAGGGAACGAAATATCTTTTAGAATTGCCCCTTTTTCCTGCAAGATGTTCCAACTGATATCGAGTAATTTTTTCATCGAAATCCGGTAGCCGTTTGAAGAGTTCTAACATCTCCTCCAGGGTCTTATTAGAATAAATTAAAAATGTGCCTAAAAGCAACCTTGCAGGATGGGGAAGATTCTCTCCTTTACTAATTTGATCGTATATGTGTTGAATGCATGGAGGTGTAACAGCATTATAAACAGGTGCGTTGATAGAAGGGTGCATTTGTTCCCATCGACTTTTGATAGATTTTGAAATCGCCATTATAGTATCTGGAATTCTATCAATGCTCTTTTTCTTGATTCTATCAATTATTAGCAAATAAAGTTCATTTCTGAATAACCTTACTATCTCATTTCCATCCAAATACACAAATCCATTGTGAAGAGTTCTATTAATTAAATTCCATTCTTTCTCTTGAAATGCAATCGGGTGATCCAAATAATCATTGATTCGGATTTTGTAGAAATTATAAACATCCACCTCTAACAAGATTTTAGTACTAAATAAATCCTCAAAAATCTTGTATAATATCAGTTTAATAGTTTTATCGTCTCGATCAGCTGTATTCAAATCGGAAATTAGATATTTTTCAAACCTCATTGATTCCAATAATGCAAATTTTTTAGTCACCGCGTCGATTGAAATAGATTTGATTAATAATAAAGAGATCAGGAATATGATAACCTCTTCTTGTACTATCGTTTCATGTGTTTTGCTATAATTAATTTGATATTCATATTTTCCAAAAAATAGATAATTCTCTATTTTTTCCACAGCCTTGTCTATAAGATGTAGGTAATCTTTACTGTCAAGGTCTTCGAGTTTAAAATCATATTTAGTAATATACGAAAATGCTTCTTTTAAGAAAGGATATTTAGCCAGATCCTTATTACCAAATCTCACCACCAAGTTGTACTTGGTTATATAACACATCAAAATTAAATAAAATTTTCTATGGATTAAACAATTAAATTTAGAACACGTTATCAAAAGATTGGTATATGGAAAAATTACAACTTTCAAACTCTTGCAAGAATTTAAAACACGCTGAATGTGATGACTGCATGTGTAATTGTCATGTGCCCGGTACTATGGAAAACCTAGCAAGAAAAATATCAATGCTAGATAAATCAAATCCAGGATTTGGAGAGACTATTTAATAATCTAGATTATAATTAATCGACCTCGAATCTAGTTACCTGACAATTACAGCTTGTGGCTGGATTAGAAAATCAAAATCATGTAAAGATCGATTCATCACTATTAATTTCAGGGTTAGTCGGGTTCGCGTTAGCCTCCGATGTGGACCAAAACTTGGGATATGTATTTGGTTTCATCACGATCCTTTTTATTTGAAAGCAAATCCCTTTCTTTTTACTAAGAAATTCATCAAATTCTAATACAGATATGCCCAGTCCAACGATTTCGCCTTTTAGTGAATAAATTCCTACTAAATCACCTTTTTTTAGGTTTTTAGGAATGGACACTATGCCAGGTAGTGCTAGCTGTGCGCCATGGCAAAGAGCATCAATTGCAGTATCTCTAATGGTTATTGCTGGAATATGAGTCATTGCCATTTCAATTGGAAGTATAATTCTTCGCAGTTTCTCTTCATTGTCGGTTTCTTTATACAACTGAAATGCATCTACCAGATCGTGCAGTCTAATAAATTCGGATTCATCTACAAAATTAAGAACCTTAGTCCTCCGTAACTCTATCATTGAGGCACCGACTTCAAGGACTTCCCCTATATCATATACTAGTTTACGGATATAAGTTCCAGACTCACATAATGTTCTTAATAATAACAATCGATCAAATTGATCTTGTAATTCCAATTCGTAAATTGTCCTAATACGTGTTTCACGTTTTACAGATGATCTTTGTGGTGGCTTTTGATATATAGGACCCGTGAATTCCTTAAGTACTTGCCCGAGTTTTTCATTTGAAACGTGACTATGAAGTCTAGCTAGAGCAACATATTCCTTTGGCCCCATGAGCAGTACTGGAACTATTTTTGTTCCTTCATCTAACCCAATAGGCAACAATCCAGTTGTTCCTGGATCTAAGGTACCACTATGTCCAGCTTTTTCCAAACCAAGTATTTTCTTAACGTAAGAAACAATTTCATGGCTTGTAGTGCCAGGTGGTTTATCCAACAAAATTAGCCCATAACTTAATAATTGCGCAATAGGTCTATTATTAGGATAGTATCCAAATTTCTCATCGGACGTTCCATCATTTATCTTTACTAAATTGTCTAATTGAGGGAGATTAAATTCCATTAACGTTCGTTACCTTTAAATTCCATAATCCTCAAGATGAACTTAATACATTCTCTACTATGTTTTTTGAAATAATAATTAAAGATTCTAATGACAATATATCAGTATTCATGGCAAAGTCAAATACATCTAGTTTTTCCCCGAATTCGAACTGATATAGTTTTTGATAAATCAATTTATTTTCAACATCGCGTCGTTGTACTATTTTCTTGGCAGTATTGATATCTATTTTGTCCCGCATTGACATACGTTTTGACCTATTATCAACAGAACCCTGCAACCAAAAATTTATTGTTGCGTCTGAGATCCATGGTAACGTATAACTAGTAATGACGACATTTCCCTCTTTGACTAGCTCTATCAACCGATTATCTACCTCTCTGTCAAAGTTTGGATTATTGTTACGCTCTTTCATAAATTTGGCCGCCTCTTCTGTGTCCCACCAATCATGATTGAGTGACGATGAATAACCTCGTTCATACGCCATCATCTTTAGGATATCTCCCCCGTTCCACAGTTTTAGATTAAAATCCTTTGCTAGATTTTCAGCAATCGTAGTCTTTCCTACAGCTGGCCATCCAGATATTACAATACTCATCTTGCGATCCGTTTGGTCTTCATTTTTTTTAATATCCTTAATTTGATTCGATCCCATTTTTAACACTAAAACTAGATTTTGGTCATAGTGGCCTATGTATATATAAAGTTATCAATGAGTTTTTGGTTATCATTTGCTTAATATAACCTTACAAATATTATCGCTAGCCTTTTCAATCTCATCTGTATTATTTTGTATAATATAGAAAGGGCAACCTGATATTATGGAGCTTGAAGATATCATACTCTCAGATAACCTTAAATCATGGCTAATGCAGTCAATCGAAATTAAATCCCTTTGTCTGCTATTGTCATTAGCCCTTCTCCTATGGATCTCTTCGGATTTGGCGGTTATCAGAATCAAGTGAGAAGGATTTATTATATTCAATAATTTTAATGGCATCCCTGGATAATATCCGTCCTCGGTTCTGATAAATAAGTGAGTGTCAACAATTACGACGTCATTACCTAGTGAATTAATGTAATTTGCAGCCATTTCTTGCAGTGACCTCTGCTGTTCTATAGATAATTTCCGTAGCTGGTCGCGATTGTTTATCGATAAGAGTTTTGCTTGTTCGAACATGATCTTACCAAATTCTGCGATTTTAGTATCAATGCCCTCTTGAGAGAGTAAATTAAATACATTTGTTATAACAGTAGATTTTCCTACACCTGGAATACCAACTATCATAACGCGTTTAGTCATACAATTCTATTTAGAAAATAAATCCTTTATTTTTAGCTTTATAATTGATAATATTAGTATGAATAATTTGCGAAGTATTAAAATCTAAAAATATATGGTATGATAATGATTTTAAGATCAAAATCATTATCATATGACCGAATTTTCTACGATCGTCCTAATAAGGAAGCCAATTTTGGCATATGAACATCGACTTGTTCTCTAACCAGCAAGTTATAGTAGTTCACGAGTATATCCACCATCAATAGCAATCCTATTCCAGTTCCAAAGACACTGAACAGATCTGAAACAGAAGCCAGTAGTCCGATTATTACTCCTCCTATTATAGTCACAGATGGAATGTATCTATTCAGCAGGGATTCCACCGAACTTTCCGACCGTCTAAAACCAGGTACTTGGACATCCGCATCTAGCAAGTTCTTCGCCGCAGACTTCGCCGAGAGTCCTCCAAGCTCGACCCACAACCGACCAAAGATGGTAACAATAGTGGTCAAGAACAGTACGTATACAATCGCTCTTACGGGATCGGCTATGGTAGCCTCAAAGGATCGAGGTGCAGTTACATAATAAAAGAGACCTCCCGTAGGATTCTGAGATTGCGCATCATACTGCGCTATCAAGTTGAAGGCGGGGTTATCGTTATTCGGATTATAATTAATCCAGACCATTTGCCCTATAAAAAGAGCATTCGCCATAAGCGCCGACGCCAAAATCACAGGGATGTTGGACGTATAAAGCAGTTTGATAGGATATACTGCAGTAAATCCTCGGTACTTTGTCGATACTATGGGTATATCCACGTGTATACCCTGAGTGTATACCAGTAGCAGCAATATCCCCGCGGTAATCGCAAATGCAAAGAGGCTTGGCATATTTGGAACAGGAGCAGGTGGTGATGAACGCAGTACCGCGTCTCCGATATGACCCTCCATTCCGCTAGTGATCATAAAGGGTATCAAACCACTATATTCAGTGCCGTTTGGTATCGGTAATGGATTAAAGAGACTCCATAAAATCGCTTGGGCGACTCCGGCCATAATGAATATACTGATTCCTGAGCCAAGTCCCCATCCCTTCTGAACCAGTTCATCAAGGTACATGACCACTATACACGCCGCCGTCAACTGCGCTATTAATATGGTCAAATGATAGCCCGATGGAGTAGCACCACCATATACACTCACACCATACAGTAGGGTTTCTGCAACGATTACAATTATGGTTACTATTTTTGTAGCAGATGTAAAAAGGGATCTATCATTAGGATCCTTAAAGTTTAGTTTTAATATATCCGAACCTTTTAATAATTGCATTAATAATCCAGCGGTAACAATAGGACCAATCCCAAGCTCCAACAAAGTTCTCTGTTGAGCAGCAAAAATTACTCTGGCAAAAGCCAATGGATCAGTAGCAGGATCAACATTGGTTCCAAATAATGAAATCTGTCCCATTACTAGGTAGATCAACATGGCAATACCGGTCCATATCAGTTTATTAGTTAGAGTAATCTTCTTTTTGGGTTTCTCAACTTGTGGGATAAAAGGAGAGATTGTCTTTACGATTGTTCTAAATAAACCTTCATTCTGTACTGAGCTCATCTAAAATTAGCACCTCTCCTCCAGCTGCTGTGATTTTGTTTTTGGCAGAGTCTGAGATTCTTCTCACCCGAACTGTAAGGGCAGAGTTTATGGCTCCACTTCCCAAGACCTTGTCATATCCTAACTTTTCTAAATCAAGTATGACCTTACCATCTTCACTAGTTTCTGAATATTTAACCAATTCATTCAAATCTTTAAGATTTATCCATTTCAAAGAGTCACTTTGTCTCA
>Ga0183260_10000825_pt1 | contig 26412 bp, 26 predicted proteins | sample AntDrymUQ4972206_2_FD_129768 | JGI IMG/M metagenome (GOLD analysis project Ga0183260, IMG submission 129768) | Polar desert sand microbial communities from Dry Valleys, Antarctica - metaG UQ497 (22.06) (version 2) (version 2) | ecosystem: Environmental > Terrestrial > Soil > Desert | place... | reverse complement strand
CCGGAGACGACACCGAGGGCCACATTAAGCAACATCGCGAGGACATGGCCGGAGACGACACCGAGGGCCACATTAAGCAACATCGCGAGGACATGGCCGGAGACGACACCGAGGGCCACATTACGCCGCCTAGCAGGGTTCAGCCCGAGCACTAGGACTCCATGCCCGATCAAGAGGCTGGGTCAAATACGACCCGGCCTCTTTGCTTTCGGACCAGTCAGCCTTTCGGCCGAGTCATTCGCTGTTGTCGGCGACGGCGCACAGAATCGTCTTGACCTGGAACGGTGTGAGGCTGGGATGCTTTCCCAGGATGCGGGCTATCAATCCGGCGATATGGGGCGCGGCAAAGCTGTTTCCGGTCGCCACTATCGACGATCCATCCAGCCATGGCACCTCTAGATCGATTCCCGGAGCGCCGAACTCCACGGGGGGCGACGGGTTGTACTCGAAGCCGAAAGGGTCGGTTCCGTCGTGCGCCGCAACCGAAAAGACCGACGAGTACAAAGATGGGAAGCTCGGCTTGGGGACGTTGTTCACCGCCGACACCAGCATTACGTTGCGGAAGTACGCCTCATCTGCGATCTCGTGAAAGGTTCCGAAGTATTCGCTCTTGCCGGTGCTGAGGCTGAGGTTGACAACCTGCATGCCGTTGTCGACCGCCCACCGCAGGCCCGCGGCGAAAACGACTCCTTTCCCGCTTAACCTCGATCCGAGGACGCGCACGCTGTAGAGCTGCGCGTCCGGGGCGGCTTTGCGGATAATCCCCGCGCAGGCTGTGCCGTGACCGAACAGATCTTCGTGCGGCCCGTCGGTCATCGTCACCTCGCCCTCTGCATCGGGATCGTACGCGAGAGCCACGCCACCGGCGACCTTCCCAACGGCCGGGTGCCCGGCGTCGATTCCGCTGTCGACCACTGCGACCTTCACCCCGGCGCCGGTGCTGTCTCCCCAGGCCCACTCCTTTGTGATCGGCCCCCGCAGACCCAACGCGCTCACGCGCTTGAGCTTGTCGTGCTCGAACTGCCACGACCACGCCGGCTTGCTCACCGCCGGCGTCGCACGTAGGTCAAGAACTCACCTACTAGCCTGGTGGCGGCGCGCCGCTCCTCCGGCCCCAACATGCCCAGCTCGTGAAAGTGGCTCGCCAGCTCGGCCAGGTCGGCGTTTGGAGCGCCCGTGTCCCGTGCTGCCTCTAGCAGGGCGCGACCCAGGTCACCGTCCTCTGTGGCAGAGGCCGTAGCCCGCAAGAGGGCCGCACCGAGGTTGGAGAAGACGCGCGAGTTCTCGATCGCGAGCGCCGCCTGGCCGGCAAACAACGACAATAGCTCGATGTCGCGAGCGGTTTCGGGCCGGTCACTGCTGCGATCGAGCACCTCGATCACGCCGAGCATGCGGCGTTCCGTCTCGAGGGGCATCGCAAGGATCGAGCTCGGCGTATAACCGGTGCTCTGAGCAACGTCTACGGCAAAGCGCTTGTCTCGCGCCACGTCCTCGATGGCAATCGGCTGCCCCGAGGAAACGACCCACCCCGCAATCCCTCGCCCGACCGGCATTCGCATTCCGATGACATCCTCGGCGCCGGCCCCGGATGCAACGTAGAACTCGAGCTCCTCTTCGTCGTCGTCCAGGAGCGCAAGCGAGCAGGCCGCCGCGCCGAACAAATTCTGGGCGGCTGAAGTGATGGAATGAAGCAGCTCCTGGTGACCCTCGGGCACGAGTCCAGGGCCCATGTCGGTGGCCGTCCTGGCCAGTTGCGCAAGCAGATCGCGCTCAGGCGAGGTCATCGCTCGATCTCGGTCTCGATCGGTGCGACGAAAAGCCTTTCATTCCGCTCCCTTTCGTATCCTTCCATCGCAAGATCGTACCTGGACGTTGCTTTGTCGGTACCATCTACCGTCACATGGGGGATCGTCAGAAGAAGACCGGCTTTCGTGCGGTCCTTGCTCAAAGGGATTTCCGCTACCTGGTCGCGAGCTTCGCCACCTCCGGGATCGGGGACTGGTTCTACAACGTCGCCCTCATCGTCTATGTCCTCGAACAAACCCGCTCCCCGGGCTGGGTGGCGGCAGCCAGCATTTGCAGGCTGTTGCCTTTCGTCCTGTTTGGGTCCCTGGGGGGAGTGCTGGGCGACCGTTACGACCGTCGCACGGTGATGATCCTGTCGGATTTGGTGCGGGCGGCACTGATGTTCCTTCTCGCTCTGGTGGCGATCCTTTCAGCTCCCGTCATCTTTGCCGTCGCCTTGGCGTTCCTGTCCACCATCGCATCTACAACCTTCTTCCCCGCCGCGGCCGCAACCACTCCCTCGCTGGTCAAGGAGGACAGTCTTGCCGCGGCCAATGGGCTGATCACCACGATCGACTACCTCGCAATCGCTCTGGGTCCTGCGCTTGGTGGATTCGTCATCGCCGTGGGTGGAGTGCCGGCGTTTTCGTTTGGGGTGAACGGTCTTACGTTCGTTGCCTCGGCCATCTTCTTGTCGCGCGTGCCACGGGGCGGAAGAATACAGAGAGGAGAGGAAAAGCGAATTCCGTTGCGCCGGCAGGTCGCACAAGGGGCTGGAGCCATTACCTCTTCGGGAAGCGTCGTGATCCTGGTAGCAATCATCGTTGCAGCGACGTTCACCTACGGCGAAGAAACCGTCCTCTATCCCCTCGTGGCAGAACGACTGCTCTCGACCGGTGCTGAAGGTGTGGGCTATCTGTTCGCGGCATTCGGCGTGGGAGGTGTGCTGGCTTCGGGAGTCGCCAACCGGGTGGTCGAGCGGGGCCGGCCCGGCGTCGTCCTCGTACTGGGGAGCCTGGTGGCGGCGACACCTCTTCTGTTCCTTCCGCTCACCACGACCCCTGCGGTCGCCTACCTCCTGGTAGCGATAGAGGGAGGGAGTTTCATCTTCGTCGAGGTCCTTGCAACGACGCTGCTACAGAGAATCGTCCGTGCTGATATGATGGCGAGAGTCTTTGGGATCATCGACTCCCTGACCGTTGCTGGAACCGTTCTTGGGGCATTCGTCGCGCCGGTGGTCGTTCGATTGCTCGGCTTGCAGGCCGGCTTGTGGACTGCAGGCGGCATTCTCATCGTGCTTACGCTTCTCTGCATCCCCCGAATCCGCGTTCTCGACAACGAGGCGGCGCGCCGCCGTCAAGAGCTCGGCCCGAAGATCACGCTCTTGTCTGACCTGAGCATCTTCGCCGCAATGCCACGAGGGTCACTCGAGTCACTTGCTGCGGTCACTGAAGAAGAGTCGGTGACATCGGGAGAGATCGTGATCGAACAGGGCGCACCTGCCGACGACTTCTTTGTGGTCCGGTCGGGCACGCTGGAGGTGTTGTCTTCCGGGGAAGGAGGAGGTGCACAGGCCAAGATCAGGGAATTGGGCGAGGGTGACTACGCCGGCGAAATCGGTCTCGTCGAAAGGTTGCCCCGGACCGCCACCGTCCGTGCGACCTCGGACTGCAGTCTCTACCGAATCAAAGGCGACGATTTCCTGAGTGCAGTAAACGGGACACCCGCACTCTCCGGCGCGCTGTTCGCCGGCATCGCAGGACGCCTGGCCCGCACGCATCCGTCCTACCAACCCAAGGGGCGTCCGCCCGGCTAACAGCTCATCAACGGCGCCGAAGTCTCTACGCCAGGTGTTCGGTGAACCAGCCGACGATGCGTTCGAGGCGGTCGACCCGCCGGTCGGGACGGCCGGTCCCCGCCATGTAGTGCGGCTCGTCCGGGTAGCGCACCATCTCGACGGGTGCACTGTGCTTCTTGAGGATGGCGAACACAAGGTCGGTCTGGCCTGGAGGACAGCGGAGATCCGACTCGGCCTGCAACAACAGCAGCGGCGCCGAGCTCTTGATGATCGTCACGTACGGCGAACGGACAAGGAACTCGTCGAGGTTCTCGGGGAGGATCCCGCAGCCGACCGCGGTCGCATCAGTCTGCGTGCCGACATCGCTCGACCCGTACTCCCCCACCATGTCGGTCACGGGATTCTCGCTCACGCCGGCGGCAAAGCGCCCGGGGAAGTGGCCGAGCAGCCAGTTCACCATATAGCCCCCATAGGAGAGACCGAGGATGCCGATCTTGTCCGGGTCCGTCAATCCTTCGGCCACGGCCCAGTCGACCATCGCCAGGATGTCGGCGCTGTCGGGATCACCCCAGCAACCGTGCAACGAGCGTGCGAAATCGGTCCCATAGCCCGTCGAGCCACGCGGGTTGCAGTAGAGGACATGAATGCCGGCGTCGGCCAGGGCCATCATCTCGAGCCACGGTGTCGGCCCGTGGCTTGCGTGGGGCCCACCGTGGATCTGCACCACGAGTGGTCTCTTGCTGTGCGTACCGAGCGCGGAGACGAGGAAGGTGTCGATAGTTTCGCCCTCCGGATTTTTCACCTGGTGGCGTTCCGGGTCGCGCCGCCACCGCTCGATCCACCGGCTCCCGTTGTCCGTCAGAGGGCGGAGTGAATCGTCTTCAACCGAGTAGACCTCTCCGGCGCGCCCTCCGAGCGTCGCCACGACCACGACTTTTCCCCCGGCGGCGGCCATCGTGGAGCAGACCACATCGTCGCGTTCGAGCAACGGCTCGGCTACCCCGGCGACAGAGAAGCGGTAGGGAAGGCAGCAGCCGCCCACGCTCACCAGCGCGATCAGATGTTCTTCGCCGGTCCAGCAGAACGAAACCCACGAGTCCGGGTCGATCAGGTCCCCGTAGGTCGTATTCGCCACCGGAAGGTCGAGCTCGGCGCCAAGCCGGCGCGGTGTGCCATTTTCGGCCGCGAACAGATACGGGTTGGCCCACTCGGGTGTGTCGGCTTCATCCACACCGACGATCGCAAGAGCTCCTTCCGGCGACCAGGCCGCCGCAATTACGCTTCCCCGAAGCTCCGCCAGTGGCTCGAGGGAACCGCCGCCGCGTCCCGTCGTAAAGGCCTTGGGAACCTCCATCACCGCCGCCTCACCGCTCGGGTCCGCCAAGACGCCGACGCGCTTCGCGTCCGGCGCCCAGAAAACACCGGTGACCTCGAAGGCGGGCGATGTGACGCGCTTGGGTTTGCCAACGCCCGGCCGCACAACCCAGGCGCTGTTGAATTGGTCCCGGACCCCGGTCCCATCAAGGCGCCATGTCAGATCGGTTATCCGGCGCGCCGTCGGATCATCGCGCTTCCCTACGATGAAGCGATCCACTCCGCTTGGAGCGATCAGCGCAATCCGCTTGCCGTCGGGCGCCCACTCCGCAACCTGCACGTCTCCCTTCAGTTCCGCCGCCTGACGCGCTTCACCTCCGGAAAGCGGGAGGATCCATGGCTGCACCGATCCCGAACGGTCCGAAAGAAACAGCAGTGAGTCCCCATCCGGAGAAAAACGCGCACCTTTGTCCGAAGCCGGCCCCGAAGTGAGGGGTGCCGCCCGCCCTCCGTCAAACCCGGCCCTCCAGAGCCGCCGGCGGTATACGCCGTTTTCGATGGTGCGACGCGAGTACACCGCCGAGGAGCCGTCCGGGGCCAGCGCCACGTCCTGGATCATCACCTGCCTCAGTACATCCTTGGGCCGGAAGGCACGCGGCGATTTCGTCTTGCGGGCCAACTCAGATCAACTCTGTCTCTGGCGATTCCGGCCTAGACCCCCGAAGAACAAAGTGCTCCATACCGAATGCTTCCGCGAAGGTATCTGAGGGCAGAGTGAGAAAAAAAGAGTCGGGAGGGATCTGGCTTTCGTGCGCCGCCATGACGGTGCGCTTTTGATCCATGAACGCCGTCACGTCCACCGAAGTCGTGATCAGCTCGTGCGGCACACCGAATGTTGCCAAATCCACTTCGGCGGGCATCTCTACTCCTGTCGCTCGCATGTGTTCGAACATCGAGTTGACCGCTTCCCGGTCGACAACCGACTCGTAGACCTTGGGAGTTCCGGCAATGGCGGCCGCTCGCACGCCGACAAGGTGCACCTTCATGTGATCCGGATGCCCGTAGGTCCCATGAGCGTCATAGATGGTGAGAACGTCCGCGCCCTCAGCCAGCAGTATCGCGGCCAATCTCTGGGCGGCCTCCTCGACATCTGCTTGCCAAAAGGCTTCAGGGGCATCGTTCTCCGCAGTTCCGATCATCCCCGAATCGACATACCCGAGGAACTCGATCCGGGCGACGCCGAGTATCCCGGCTGCACGCGTCAGCTCCTGGACGCGTCGGTCGCTCAATAGCTCACCCGGCCGGAGCACTCCGTCCCCAACTTCTCCATGCTCGCCGCGCGTAACCGTCACCAGAACGACGCGATGACCTTCGGAGGCCGCTTTGGCCATCGTCCCCGCTGTCGAGATCGCTTCATCATCCGGATGCGCATGAAAAAACACCAGAGTACCCATAGGCTCCTTTCTACCAGGCGCGCGAGCGCGCGTGCGAAGCACCAGTGCACCTTTGCGTACTAGCGGGTCGGGATGCCTACCGAGGTTCGCGTCCCGCCTTCGGAGGTGATGCTCAACCGGCCTCCCATCTCATCGGTGAGAGTCCGGACTATCTGCAGACCCAGACGGGCAACAGAGAGAGGATCGTCGGGCATCCCGATGCCGTCATCCCACACCACCATTGTGACGTGATCATCGGCGCGCGACAGGTCAACTCTGACAGAGCCTCCTCGTCCATCCGGAAAGGCGTGCTCGAGGGAGTTCTGCAGCAATTCGGACAGTGTTACGGCCAGCGGGGTAGCGATATCGGCCCCGAGTGGCCCGGTCTCTCCCACAACGTCTATCACGTAGTCGCGTCCGGGCAAGGCCAGGCCGTCACCAACCATGCGCGCGATGCGGCGGGCCACCTCCCCGAACTCCGCAACGTCATCAATGTCCTCGGAGAGGATTTCGTGTACAAGCGCAATCGAACCTATGCGGAGCACGCTTTCTTGCAGCGCCTCCTTCGCCTCCGGAGACTGCAGCCGCCTGCCCTGCAGTCGCAACAAGCTCGCAATCGTTTGCAAGTTGTTCTTGACGCGGTGATGTATCTCGCGAATGGTCGCATCCCGCACCGAGATAACCCGCTCCTTCTGCCGCAGCTCACTCACGTCGCGTGCTATGACAAGTCCGCCGATCGCCTCGCCGCCTTCCACGAGAGGCATTACACGCAAAGCCACAACTGTCTCCCCCAGGATCAGCTCTCCGTCCAGCAGTCGCTTCGACGAGAGTGCCCGTCCGACCGGTGTCTCACCAAGACCGAGATCATCGAGCCACCGGTCTACAACGTTCTGTTTGACTCCGAGCCGATGCAACGAAGAGAGGGCGTTTGGCGAGGCCCATTCCACCCGTCCGAACCGGTCGAGAGTGAAGAGTCCGTCGCCAACCCGCGGCCACTCTCCCGGGGGGCTCTCGGGCCACGGAAACCTGCCCTCGCAGATCATCTTCGAGACATACTCAGCGGCGTCCAGGTAGACGCGCTCGAGCCGTCCCAGGCGGCGTGAGATGCCGGGGCTGCCTTCTTTGGTCACGACCGCAACCGTGTCACCGTTGAAGCGCACCGGGACTGCATCCATTCGGATGCGGGTCCCGTCGACCAGGACGGGGTCCTTCTGGGCCCAGATGCGTCCCTCCCGGTAAGCGCGTTCTACCATCGGCTGGTCGGGCTGCGTCACGCGGACGCCGACCATGTCCTGCGGGTAAAGCGTCTGGGAAGTGAACGGGCGGAGCTGAGCGCAGATCTCGAAGACTTCCTCGCCTGCAACCGGCACATACAGCAGGAGATCCGAGAAGGACAGGTCCGCCAACACCTGCCACGACGAGCACAACGAGCGCAGATGATCGATCTCCTGGTCACCCAGTCCCGAGATCTCCCGCGCTCGCTCCGAAAGGACGGCCATCCCCAGATGCTAGGCGCAGGTAGCGCCTGAACGGAAAACGGCCCCCGCGCCGAGAACAAGCTCAGGCAAAAGTCCCAGCGCGCCGGCCGAAGGCTACAATCGGCACCACTTTTCGGGCATCCAAAGAGCGGGGGAAGCTGGTGAGAATCGCAATCCTGTCGGACATCCACGGGAACCTCCCGGCCCTCGAGGCCGTGACGCAAGACATCGATGGGCAGTCACCCGACGAGGTCTGGTGTGGCGGAGACGTTGCCTGGGCCGGGCCGTGGGCGGCCGAATGTATCGCCCGGGTGAGAGAGGCCGGCTGGCCGTCAGTTCGAGGGAACACCGATGTCTGGGTTACGGGCGATCCACAGACGGTCGAGTCGCCTGAGGCGCGCCGGGAAACCGAGACGCTGGCAGCGGCCCACGGCCTCTCCGATGAAGATGCCCGGTGGCTGTTGAATCTGCCCCTGGGCCATTCCGGGCCCGGTTCTCTGCTCCTCGTTCACGGGACGCCCGAGAGCCCCTTCGACGCGCCCATGCCGGACGCCCCTCCGGCCGAGTTCCAGCCCTACGAAGGCCACGCCGGGGTCGTCATCTATGGACACGTGCATCGGGCCTTTTTGCGCCGGTTGGCGGCGGGGACCATCGTTTGCAACACCGGCTCGGTCGGCCTGCCGATGGACGGCGACACCGCGAGCTACCTGCTGGTGGACCAGTTGGGACCCGATCTGACCTTGCGGCACCGCCGGGTTACATACGACCGGGAAGGGGCGGTACAGGAGGCGCGCCGGCTCGGCGGGCCCGTGGCCGAGCGCTTCCTCGAGGGGCTCGGCGAACTTTGAGCTCGAAGAAATACACCGTCGAGGAGGCAAACGCCCTGTTGCCCTATCTCGCCCCGACCCTCGTCGAGCTGCGCGACAAGCTGGAGGCCGCCACAAAGATCCGGCTCAACCTCGTGCAGGCAGCTGCATCCAACGGCGGCTCATCCGAGCGTGATCGCTGGTCGCGCACGCTTGCGCGCGTCGACGAGCTGGTTGAGCGTCTGCAGGGCTGGGAGGTCGAGCTACGGGACGCTTCGACGGGCCTCGTGGACTTCCCGGCGACCATTGAAGGACGCGATGCGTGGTTGTGCTGGCGCCTCGGGGAAGTCGAGGTGGCCCATTGGCACTTCCCCGAGGACGGTCTTGCGGGGCGCCGCTCGCTCTAGGGTGCCTCGACCGCCGGAGCCGTGTAGTTGGTCGCACGAGAAAGCCTTCTCGGGCATCCCACCACATCATGGCCTGGTCCACGGCCCGAGACTTGTTTCTCGGCGCACCGCGCACGCTCTCGGGTGGAGGCGCTCCCCGTGCAACCAACCATGAGGGTGGTCGCGGGCGAGACTCTTGCTTCAAACGCCCCGTAATACTCGCGGCATGACAGAGATCGAACAACTAGTGGTTCGTCGCGCAAGTAGCGCCTGCACCGAGAGCGTCCCGGCGCGCCGAGGGCAAGGCACGAGGAGTCGAGCGTACCTGGAGGTACGTGAGCGACGAGAAACGCAGCCATCGGCGATGCAGGGGCGCTCGAATGCGTCGGTAATTTGCGCGACGGGGCACTAGGCTGCATCCACTGTGGACGTCACGGTTGTCGAGCATCCTCTCGCCCAGCACCTGCTGCTGACGCTGCGCGACACCGGGACCGAGCCGTCGCGCTTTCGAGCCATCACGAAACGGTTGACGGTCGTGTTGATGCTGGAGGCTGCCAGAGATCTGCCCACACGCGCCGCCTCCATCAAGACCCCGCTGGGGCGCGCCGACGGCATGCTGCTGGACAAGCCAATCGTCACGGTACCGATCCTCCGGGCGGGTCTCGGAATGCTCGACGCGGTGGTCGATCTGTTTCCCGCGGTGCGGGTTGGTTATCTTGGGCTGCAGCGGGACGAGGCGACGTTCAAGCCCTCCGAGTACTACGCCAATCTTCCTCGTATGGAGGACGCCTACACCTTCGTGCTCGACCCCATGCTCGCCACCGGGGGCTCCGCCTCAGTCGCGGTCGAGCAGGTCAAAGCCGCCGGCGCCCCCTGGGTTCGTATGGTGGCGGTGGTCGCAGCGCCTGAGGGTGTCGAAAAGCTGCATACGTCCCATCCCGACGTCGCCATCTACACAGCCGCGATCGACGAGGGCCTGGACGCCCACGCCTACATCGTGCCGGGCCTCGGAGACTTCGGGGACCGGCTCTTCGGCACCGAGCCATGAGACGCTCGAGGAGGACAGGCCCGGCTTAAGTGACGGGCCCTATTTGGTGACGGGCCCTATTTGGTGACGGGCCCTATTTGGTGACGGGCCCCGGTTTAGTGACGGGCCGGGTTCAGGACCGGCCCGAGCGCAGGATGTCCAGCACCGCTCTGGTGTCTGCGTCTTCCATAGTGCGAGGCCGGCCCTCGGTCGAGTGCGCCGGGCCAAAGGCTTTTCTCAGATTCTCCTCCGCCCGTTCGAGCGCCTCCTCGGCCGCCTTGAGCCTGATGCGAAGCTCGGTCTCGCGCTCCGCTGCGTGCTCGAGAGCGGCCTCGAGCTCTTTGACCCGGGCCCCGCTCTGGCTGCTTTCGGCGGCGAATACCTCGACCTGAGCGGTACGCAGCGCGTCGTCGCGCGCCAACGACATGAGACGCTCGACCACCGCCTGTCCGAGATCGTCGTAGGTGAGCCTGGTGCTGCGATTGCTCGTCCTGCTCGGCAGCATCGATTCGGCGTCCTGAATCGTGATCGGCTCGATCGACCGGATGGCGATCACGGTGTTGCGCCCGCGCCTACCTCGTTGAAGAACCTCGATGCGCCCGAGGCTCTCGAGAAGCTTGATCGCTTCGGCGCTGCGAACCGAATTGAGACCGGCGTCGGCGGCGACCTCGCGCAGCTTGCCGTCAAAGGTGCCATCCGAAGCTACATGATTGAGTGTTTCGAGCAAGCGAAAAGCCAACTCATGAAGATTCGTTCGCGCCATGCCCTCACCTTTTCGTTCGCCCGCCTGCGTTCGCCGCCTGCCCATCGTATCCGGCGGGAATAGTGTTCAGTCAACGAACTGAGCCACGGTTGCAGGAATCTTGGGCTCTGGGACGAATCTGGCATAACGATCGGTATGCCGGGCAAAGCGCATCTTCAGATGTTGCGGAGCAAAGCGCCTATCTGAGATCTCAGTTTTTCCGGACACGGATCGTGACCCCGTAAGCGGGAGATCAAGGCCGTTGCTTGTGCCTCCAGGCCGTAGCGTTCGTAGCAGGGTCCGCACTCCTCGAGATGCTGCTGGATATGGACCCGCTCGGTCGGAGAAAGCTGCTCGCGATCCATAAAAAGGTAGGCCTCTTGAAGGACCTGCTTACAGTGCTCCTTCATCGGGGCTTGCGACCTGTCCCCACAGTTGGCTCCCCTAATCCGTCGGCGACTGGTTCGGCCGGTCTTTGACGATCCCTCGTTGTCGGGCTAACTGCAACAACCGTTTTTGCAGCGCCTTTCTTCCCCGATGGAGCCTCGACATCACGGTCCCCATCGGGACGTCCATGATCTCGGCCATCTCTGCGTAGGTGAAGCCCTCGACATCGGACAGAATCACGGCGAGCCGGAACTGCTCCGGAAGATCTTCGATCGCCGCCACGATGTCGGCATCGAGGAGCCGGTCGAGGACGATGTTCTCGGGAGTCGCCTCCCACTGCGGGTCATGGCTCTTGAGCTCCTGGTAAAGGTCGAAGTCCTCGACCTCATCCTGGGAGATCTGCTGAGGCTCCCTCTGCCGCTTGCGATAGATGTTGATGTAGGCATTGGTCATGATCCGAAACAGCCATGCTTTGAGGTTGGTGCCCGGCTCGAAGCGGTCGAACGAGCGATAGGCCCGCAGCATGGTGTCCTGGACCAGGTCCTCGGCGTCGGTGGGGTTGCGGGTCATGCGCAGCGCCGCCGCATGGAGGGGATCGAGCAGAGGCGCCGCATCTTCGACGAAGCGGTCCCTGTCGGCCGAGCTGAGGTTCACCGCCGTTGGCTCAGCCACCGCGCTTGGTCCCCTTCGCCGCAGCCAGCACCTCTGAATCGAAGGTGAACATGAGCTCGGATTTCTGGGCGTGCGTGGTGATGGCGATGTCGATGAGGGACCGCAGCAGCTCCGGGAAACCGAGTCCGGACGCTTCCCACAGATAGAACGAGAAAGAGCCTGGGATCGTGTTGATCTCCATGATCCAGGTTTCGTCGGTGGCCTCCCTGACGAACATGTCGACGCGCGCCACTCCGGCGGCGTCGACCGCGTCGAAGGCGGCGATGGCGTTGCGTTGAACCTCTTTGGTCAGGGCTTCTGAGATGGGAGCGGGCATGCGCCGCTCCCCCGACGCCATTCCGGCCTTCATGCCCCTCGCACCCTTGCCGCCCCCGAGATACTTGTCGGAGAACGAAAGAAACTCTTGCCAGGCCACCGGCTGCTCGCACACCGAGGCTCTGGTATCGGTTCCGGGGCCCCCGAGGACCGAGCAGTTGATCTCCGAGCAGCCCTCCATCGCCTGCTCGACGACGATGCGGCGGTCGTACCGGCGCGCCACATCCAGGGCCGCGCGCAGTGAAGCCTCGTCGCGCGCCATTGCGATTCCGACGCTCGAACCGGCCCGCGCCGGCTTCACGAATGCCGGATAGCCGACGCCCCGTGCAATCGCATCGACCGTCGACGCCTCGTCCCGGGCGAGCCTCGACGCCTCGACGACAACATGGGGAACGACCGGAAGCCCGGCCTCCTTGAACACTCCCTTCATGACGGCTTTGTCCATCCCTACTGCCGAACCCACGACCCCGGCCCCTGCGTAGGGGATGTCGGCCAGCTCGAGCAGTCCCTGGAGGGTCCCGTCTTCACCGAAGGTGCCGTGTATCGAAGGAAGGACCACATCCAGAGGGATCCTCTTGGCGCCCTTGAAGCGGCCCCCGGGAACGAACAGGCCCCGGAACCCGGCCAGAGTCGGAATGAAGGCATCCTCGCCGATCTCGGCCGCGCGCCCGCCCCGGTGCACGTCGATATCTTCGAGCGCCGGCGAGGTGAGCCATCGCCCCTCCCTGGTCACGTAGATCGGGACGACCTCGAAGCTCGGTCGGAGAGCGGCCATGGCCTGGTGGGCGGTGACAATCGAGACGTCGTGCTCGACCGAACGCCCCCCGAACACAACGCCCACGGTTAGCTTGGTCATCGAGCCGAGTGTACGGGGAGGTAGTGACAACCACCGTCTCTCCCTTCCCCGGGACCCGCGTTTCAGCCCTCGAGCTGGTCGGGGAGATCGTTTTCGAACAAGACGACGTCGCCGGGGCCGAGGAGCCGACCCAGCTGCTCGGTCGCCTCTGCGAGCGAATCCACCGCTATCAGCTCGGTCGCTCCGTCCACCCGGCGCGCCCCCGACAGGATCGCATCGCGGTTGAGGGCCGCCACAACGATGACCGTGTCGGCGACCCTCGCCGCTTGTTCCCCGAAGCGCTCGTTGGCGGCATGCTGGAGGGAGCCGAGCTCGACGATTCCCGGAGTCACCACAATCTTCCTGGCCCCCGGCATCGCCCCGAGCACCTCGAGCGCCGCGGCGGCGCCCTGGGGGTTGGAGTTGTAGGCGTCGTCGATCACCTTGACGCCCCCCTCCCCATCGATCATCTGAAGACGGTGCTCGACCGCCTCCAGCGATCGGATAGGTCCGTCCAGCTCGCTCAGTGGCCGTCCCGCCGCGAGTGCGACGGCCACCGCGGCAAGGATGTGACCAAGGGCGTGGGCGCCGAGCAGCCGGGTCCCGGTCCGAAGCTCCTCTCCGCCGGCGGCCACCGTAAGGATCGTGCCGCTCCCGGTCACCTCCACGCCGTGGGCGGTCACGTCTGGGCGCCCCGAGCTCTCCAGCCCGTAGCGGACAACCTCGATGCCCTCGGTGGCGTCGGCCAGTGCACGCACCTCGGGATCGTCTACGTTCATGACCGCCGTCCCGCCGGGCGGCAGGCACCGGACGATCTCGTACTTGGCGCGCCGGATCGCATCGATCGATCCGAAACGCTCGAGGTGGGCGGGGCCGATCGAGGTGAGCACCCCGATGCGCGGGCCTACGAAGCGGCAGAGCTCGGCTATCTCTCCCTCCCCGTAGGCGCCCATCTCGACAACGAAGAAACGGTGCTGCGGCCGAAGATGCTCGTTGATCGTCCGGCACACTCCGAGTGGGGTGTTGAAGGAGCCCGGCGTTGCGAGCGCACCGCCCGGGGGGCCGATCAGGCGCTCGATTGCGAACTTGGTGGAGGTCTTGCCGTACGAGCCCGTCACTCCCACGACCACCGGGGCGACCTCGGCGAGCTTTCGGCGCGCCGAGGCTCCGTAGCGGCGGTTGATGGCGCCCTGGACCGGTGCCAGGAGCCAATCGGCCGCCACCAGGAGCACGGGCGCGCCGGCGAACATCAGGGCCGTCGCGAGGGCCCAGGTGATGATGTCCCACGGGGCGCCGGCGATCAGGTGTGCAGCCGCTGGGGGCAGCAGCACCCCGAGAACCACCAGCACCTGCGCGGTTACGAGAACGCGGCGGGCACGGCCGGTCATGACCAGGGGCTTCTTGGCCGGCGCGGCCGCCAGGAACAGGGCGCGTCGGCGATTGGCGCGGCACCAGGCGAGGAAGCGACGGCGCTTGTAGCCCTCGAGCTGGAAGACGTGCAGGCCCCGCCTCAGCCGGACGAGCTGCCACAGGGCGAACGCCGGGATCAGCGCAAACAGGATCGTTCGCAGAAGCAAGGAGTAGGCGAAGAAAGGGTCGGGTCGTCCCAATGGTCTAGGGCGCTCCGAGGAAGTGACGGACCACACGGCAGAAGCGGTCGGGGTCGTCAAGGTAGGCGAAGTGGCCCGCGCCCTCGAACAGAACGAGGCCGGCATCGGGTATCAGCTCGGCCATCCTCCTCCCATGATCGACCGGGACGGCGTCCTCCTGGGCCCCCCATATCAACAGCGTCGGCGCCAGGATCTGCGGCAGGAGATCCGACAGGTCTTCGTTGACGACCTTGACGAAGATAGGGCGAAGCTCACCTGCGTCCCGGTAGTCCTGGGAGGCGACTCTGTTGAAGACCGCCTCTTTGAAGATGCGGCCGGGTGGTCCGAGTGCGCCGGCCGCCTTCGCCGTCCTGGAGATAGAGCGTTTGAGGCGCGCCGAGGCAGAGGGGGGGGTTCTCAGCCCTGAGGATCCCACCGCCACGAGCTTGTCGACCAACGCTGGCTCGGTCGCCGCAAGCTGGAGCGCCGTCTTGGCCCCGAAGGAATGACCGATGAAATGCGCCCGCTCGATGTCCCTGCTGCGCACGACCCGGCCCATCCAGGCGGCATAGTCCGGGGTTCCCCACACTTCCGCAGGAATCGGCGACTCGCCGAACCCGGGGAGGTCTGGGGCCAGGACGCGGAAATCACCGCTCAAACAGGCGACGACGGGCGCCATCGACTCGATTCGGCCCCCCCAGCCGTGCAGCACGACCACCGGAGGGCCGCTTCCGGCGTCCAGGAGGCGCGTCGTCTGTCCTGCGACCTCTACCGTGACGGTATCCATAGGAGGATTGTCACCCGCAGGGCGACCGGAAAGGGGCCAAACTGCAAGAGCCGGCGCAAGTCACAGACCTCATCTGGTCCCAGGAAGGCAGTTTTGGCGCAGAGTTCGCCGAGGTGACGCTGCGGGCCGACCGCCTGACGGCCAGAGGGGTGGCGATTCGAGCTGCGCCGCTTCCGTACCGGCTCAACTACGGGCTCCGGACAACCTCCGGTTGGATCACCACCCAGCTCCGGGTTCAGTCATCCGGCGCCGGCTGGTGGCGATTTTTGTATCTCGAGAGGGCTGCAGACGGTGTTTGGAGCTGCACGACCAAGTCGGAGGGCGATCTCGACGCCCCACCGCCCGGTGGAGACACATCGTTACTCGAAGACACAGCCGACTGCGATCTCGGTGAATGCCCGCTGACAAACTCGATGCCCGTCCTGCGAAGCAACGTCTTCGCCCACGGCGTCGGCGAGCCGTTCGACATCACGGCCGCCCTCGTGTCGGTCCCCGGCCTCTCGGTTGAACCTTCTCATCAGCGATACAGCTTGGTCCGCCGGGACGCACTCGGTGGCCGGCTTGCCTTCCAGAGTGGCTCTTTCGAGGCCGAGATCGAGTTCGACCGGCAGGGTCTGGTTCGTCACTATCCGGGGTTGGCTCATCGAGTGGCGCCCCCTTAAGCTCGCGGGCCTGGATGAACACGGGAGGACGGGCATCGATGAACCAGAAACGCGTCGTCTACATAGTCATCGACGGGATGGGCAGCGACGCCTTCGAGCAGGCATGTGAATCGGGGCGCGCACCGGCCCTCAGCTTCATTCGGCAGCAAGGCAGCTATGTGCGTGATTCGATCGCGGTCTTCCCCACGATCACGCCGGCGGCGACTGCCTCCTTGGTCACCGGTGAAGTCCCGGCGCGCCACGGCATCCCGGGGATGTGCTGGTACGACCGAGGGGCGGGCAGGTTCGTCAATTACGGGCAAAGCCCCCGTTCGTCGATCATCGAGGGCGAGAGTGAAGTCATCCGGAACTGGCTGGGGTTCCTCAACGCCCGCCACCTCAGTCCAGATGTTGCGACCGTGCACGAGCAGTTGCACGACATGGGATTCGCTTCGGCGTCGATCAACTTCATGGTCTTCAGAGGGCGGCACGAGCATCGAGTGAGACCCGACCCCATCGAGCGCCTGCTGTTTCGTCAAGGCCTGCCCGACACGGTCCGGGGACCCAAGGAGCTCTACATCGCCGACGTGGTGAGCGGTCCGTCCAAAGCCTGCCGGAAGATTCACACGAAGCGTGGCGGGCCCATAAAACGGATGAAAGCGGCCGACTCATTCGCCGCCTGCGTCACGCATGACCTTCTGAAGAAGCGGGCTGCCGACATGATCCTGTTCTACCTGCATGAAAACGATCACCGCTCGCATCAGCGGGGGCCCGCCTCACAAATCGACAACCTCGAAGAGGCGGACAAGAACATCGCCCACGTGCTCGACGCCTGCGGCTCATGGGAGGCAACGCTTCAAGAGGTCGGCTTCGTTGTCACCGCCGATCACTCACAGAGCCCGATCTCAGACGCCAAAGATCACATCATCGATCTGACGGATGTGTTCGACGACTTCAATCAGGTACTTGCTCACCAGGGCCGCGAGCCCCTCGATCGCAGGGACCTTGCTGCAGCAGGCAACGGGCGCGTCGGCTTCATATATGTGAATGCTCGGCGCAGAGCCAAGCTCTGGGCCAGCGTCATCGAGACCCTCCAAGACGTCGGTGGGCTCGATCAACTCATGTGGCGCGACCGCGACGGTTACGTGGTGCGCAGTGAACGGGGCGAGATCCGATTCGCGCAGGTCCAAGAGGGAGGAGTAAGGGACGAGCGCGGCAACCGCTGGAGGGTCAGTGGTGAACTCGGCGTCGTTGATGGTGTGATCGAGGATGGAGCGATCCGCACCCCCGAATATCCACTTGCCATGTGGCGCATCAAGTCCGTGCTCGACCTCGACCGCGCCGGTGACATCGTCGTCACTCCGAAGCTGACCTGGGACATCAAGGATCTCGGTGGCGCCGACCATCGGGGGGGCGGTGACCACGCTTCCTTGCATGTGCAGGATTCGGTGATCCCGTTTCTTTCTACGCTCGCCCAGCCCCCAGTCCGCCCCTCGACCGTGGATGTGACCCCGCACATCGTGGAGCACTTTCGAAGGCTGGCTCGCTGAGGAAACATCCGACAGCGCTCCCCGGCGTCAGTTCAACAGCACGAAGTCGGTCCTGCCTTGTGAACAACCCAAACCCCGGTTCCGCAGTGTCCGCCGCCGTGGCGTTGAGCTCTTCGGCGCGCTGGGGTCAGAATGAGTCGGTCCCAATGTCCGAGCAATGGAGGTTCCCCATGGCGCAACAAGCGATCTTCGTAACTTCGGAGGGCGATTTCACGGTGCGGCTGATGCCCGAACACGCTCCCGTCACGGTAACGAACTTCGTAGAGCTGGCAAGGGGCGAACGCGAATGGAAGGATCCGCGTGACGGCCGCCGGAAGACCGATCCTCTCTACAACGGCACGATGTTCCATCGCGTGATCGAGGGCTTCATGATCCAGGGGGGCGATCCGGAGGGTACCGGACGCGGGGGGCCCGGATACAAGTTCGAAGATGAGGTCCCGCCCCAGGGGCCCAGCTTCGACAAGCCGGGTCTGTTGGCCATGGCCAATGCAGGCCCGGGCACGAACGGCTCACAGTTCTTCGTCACGGTCGGGCCGGCTCAACACCTGAACGGCAGACACACGATCTTCGGAGAGGTGATCGAGGGCATGGAAGTCGTAGAGGCGATCGCAACCAAGGAAACCGACCGGTCGGACCGTCCGAGGGCCGAGGTGATGTTGGAGAGGGTCGAGGTCCAGGATCAATGAGGCCCCCTGGATCTTGCGCCTCCAGACGATCGGAGGAAAGCTCAGGGGCCGGACGGGGGGGGAGGACCCGGCCCCTGAGCAAGGGTTTCAGAGCTTCGTTCTACGCGGTGCGGATCCCCGTGTCGGCGCTCCAGCGGCGCCGGATACCGCCGTTCTGCACGATCTGGTAAACCGCGGCAAGCCCCACCAGCCCGTACACAGCCCGGGTCGCCGAATTGGCCTCACCGAACTCGAGTCCGGAGAGTGAAGCAACGAGGTCGAAGTTCGCAAGCGAGATAAGGCCCCAGTTGACTCCTCCCACGACCACAAGGCCGGCTGCAAGCATGTCGAGCTTTTTCATCTCGCCTTCCTTTCGTATACCGTCTGTTCAATGTCTGTACAAAGATTAGCCACATCCATGGCTCTTGTCAAGCGGAAAAGGGTTTGCCTGTACAGAGATCGTATGGAGGAGCTCAGCTTGGGGCGGAGCACCCGGGGCAGCTCCTCAGAGGTCCCTCCGGACCGCGAAAACCTTGCCGTAGAACCGGGCGAGATCAGGCGACCGGCTCTAGGCTTTGTCGGGATGATCGAGCGAGACTCAGATCGGGGCAAGTGGGTCTGCCGGGTGTGCCCCAACGCCATCACTCCCACCAACAACTACGACGGCCTATGCCGGTCGTGCTGGGAAACCCTTGTGCTCGAGGAGGACGGGGAGGTGGAGCACCTCGTATGAAACAGCTGATCGCCTACCTCTCAGGGTTCGCCTTCGGGTTTGTAGCCATGTATGTGATCGACGAGCTCGAAGCGACAACGAACGACCGCCCCCGGCTGGTCCTCGTCTCGTGATGTGCACAGGCCTGGTCTAGACCCCAAGCGGAGGTAGGCACCACAATGGGCTGTGCCTTCCCTCGGCTTCTCCGTTCCGCTCGCTCTCACCATGGGAGCCGGCCTGGCGCTCGCCGTTGCTGTGGCCGGACGGAGGGGGGTCGGCGAGTCGACGGCCGGGAGGCTGGCCTCTCGACCTTTCTGGGTTGACCTCGCCCTGCTTGCGGCGGTGGCCGGAATCATGGCCCTGACGCTGAATCCGAACAACGAGGACAACAGGGTTCAGCTAGTCCCCTTCCGCGATCTGGCTGAGGCGCTGGCGTCGCCGGCCGGCGAAACCGTGCTGTTGGCAGCGGTAGCCAACGTGCTCCTCTTCGTGCCCTTCGGGGCGGCGCTCAACATGCGCGGACTGTCCCCGCCAAAGTCCGCCCTCGTGGGCTTCGCCTTGACGCTGTGCGTGGAGGGAGCCCAACTGCTCTTCGTGTCCGGTCGCACGACCTCGGTAGAGGATCTGCTGCTCAACACGTTGGGGACGGTAGTGGGTCACATGTTGCTGTGGGGCTGGGTCCCGGCTCGCAACCACAGCTAAAAGGGCCTTGTAGTAGTTGCAGGGGTAAGGATTTGAACCTACGACCTCCGGGTTACGAGCTCGTCCGAGGGGTGTTTTCGTCGTTTCTCCACGTTGCTCGCGAACTTGCGTTTCTCCTGGTAGACGCACGGGTTCGGGCGTCTCGACTCTGTCGTCGTCGATCGTCGTTTGCGTGCTCGCGCGTCCAACGCGTGTCCAAGTGGTATCGTCATTGTAGATACCGAAGGAGGTCGTCATGCAGGTCCGGATACAGAAGTGGGGAAACAGCCTTGCGCTCCGCATCCCCAAGTCGCTCGCCGAAGACTCCGGCGTTGATGCCGGCTCGGTCGTCGACGTTCGCGTGATGCGGGGGAAGCTGGTTGCCACGCCGGTGCGAGGTGACTACGAGCTCGAAGAGCTGCTCGCCGGGGTCTCCAAGGCAAACCTTCACAGTGAGGTCGACTCTGGCGAGGCCGCAGGGCAAGAGGTCTGGTAACCCCAAGAGCCCGGGTCCCGGACCGAGGCGACGTGGTCTGGATCAATCTCGATCCGAGGGCCGGGCACGAGCAACGCGGCCGACGGCCCGCGATCGTGTTGTCGCCCGCCTCCTATAACCGAAGGGTCGGGCTCGCGATCATGTGCCCGATCACGGGCGTCGTGAAAGGTTACCCGTTCGAGGTCGCCATTTCTGAAGGTCTTGGCGTATCGGGCGTGGTCTTGGCCGACCAGGTCAAGAGCCTCGACTGGAGAGCTCGGCGAGCCGAGATCAAAGAGAAGCTTCCATCGGAGGTCACCGAGGAGGTTCTGGCAAAGCTGAACGCCCTGCTGACGTTGTTATCCCGTCCTTAAACCCCTGCTCTGGGGCCCTGATCCTGATCGCCCAGGACCCGATGCGTTAAGAGATAGGCGATAGGTCCAGATACCGTGTCTGAAATTCCCGAGCCCAGTACTCGGTCGATTCATACTCGACAAATTCTTCGATCAGAACTTCGCCCAGGTGCCTCGTCGTTGCAAGGATAGGATTTGAACCTACGACCTCCGGGTTATGAGACACATCACCTGATTGTGGGGTTTCGCGAGTTTCGCGAGTCGGTAAGGGATTTGCTTGGTTTGGTTGCTGTTCTGCAACAGCTGGGAGCATGTCCGGCTAAGAAGGCGGTGAGGGCTCAAGTCGAAGCCCCAGCACGGGTTGATTGCCGCTAAAGGACCAGTGCACCGATCTTTGTGCCGCCGCCTCCCCCCGCAGAAAGACGAGTGACGCGACCGATGATCGCTTGCCTTTCAAGCTCATCGAGGCCGCCCAAGGGGAGGTAGCGCAAGATAAAGGGACGCGAACTCGTCGCTTTGATCCGTGAGAGTGCAAAATTCGTGAACGGCAAGTTGGTGGAGGGTCAGGACCACGAGAAGACGCCCCGTGATCAAGTTCCGTCCACAACTCTTGACTAATTCTCGTGCTTCCCCGCTCAGGACGAATGGTCGCCAGTGAGGGCAGTCTGGCCTCAAGAGCTGGTTTCCGGTGCCGATTGAGTAAACATGATCACTTCGGTTAACCAGATCGCTCCCCATGATCGAGTACCAAAATGGCTCGCTGGAGTGGTGATAGAGGCCCAGGATCAAGGCTCGCCATGACTAGTTATGAGAGGCTTCCGCCGAGGCAACCCATGCTCTTCCAACACATTTGGGGAGCCTGACCACATGATGACGAACCGGCGTCGACCAACGGGGAGGATCGGATGCGATAAGTGTCGGAGACGCCCAGAAACGATCCTGGACAGAGCTCTGATTACAACTGCAAAGCGTCATGAATCGGACGCATCCGTTGACTAGCTCAGTTGGCTCTTCGAATGTCTCACCTCTTGGCGACCAGCGGTCCGACTCGGACTTTCGCGCGGCCCTTATTGCGACGATCGACGGGATGGTGGTGGTGGATGGGGCCGGGATGGTGCGCTTTGCAAACCCCGCAGCAGAAACCCTGCTCGGGCAGGACTCCGGCGCCCTCCTCGGGCATCCCTTCAGACTCCCGCTGGCTACGAGGGGCCAAGTCGCCGAGCTCGATGTGTTGCGGCCGGATGGCGCTCAAGTAGTGGTCGAGATGCACATCGGCGCAATGACATGGCAAGGTGAGAAGGCCGAACTCGCAACCTTGCTTGACATAACCTCACGAAAGAAGGCTGAGAACGAGCTGCGCTCGAGTGAAGAACGATACGCCCTGGCCTCGCGCGGCGCGAACGACGTGCTCTGGGACCTCGATCTGAATACCGGGCACCTGTATACTTCAGCGCGCTGGGATGACATGCTCGGACTGGCCACGGAAAGGATGTCTGAGCCGCCGGTAAGCTCGATGGGTCACTGGATCGGCCGGGTTCACCCAAGGGACGTCTCTTCGTTTGATGCCGAGGTGGAAAGACACCTGCGAGGAGAGACCGATCGCCTGAAGCACGAGCATCGTCTCCGCCACGCCGATGGGTCTTACATACCCGTGCTCGTGCGGGGCGCTGCCGTGTATGGCCACGAGCGCCCGGTCCGTCTTGCCGGGTCCATTACCGACCTCACCGCCGCGCACGAGCTCCGTTATCAGGCCTTCCATGATGGCCTCACCGGCCTTGGCAACCGAACGCTGTTCCTGGAGCACTTGAAGACCGCTCTCAGTCGGGAGAAGAGGCTAGAGGGCGACTATCAGGTCGTCGTCCTGTTTGTCGATCTAGACCGCTTCAAGTCCGTCAACGACTGCCTTGGGCACGACGCCGGGGACAGGCTTCTCACCATCGTGGCGGGCCGCATGAAGGACTGTCTGCGCCGCAATGATCTGTGTGCTCGACTGGGTGGCGATGAGTTCGCGGTGCTTCTCGACGGCGTCGCTGACTCCCAGGCAGTGCTCACCGCCACACTTCGGATCCAGGAGGAGATTGCCCACCCGATCCAGGTCGGCGACCAGAGGGTTTATACAACTGCGAGCATCGGCATCGTCCTGCCAGACGGGCAGCACCTCGACGGCGAGGAGGCGCTCAGGCACGCCGACATAGCCATGTATCGAGCCAAGGCTCGCGGACCCGGCAACTTCGAGATCTTCGAGCGCAGCATGCACCAGAAAGCGGTTGAGGGACTGCGCTTGCACAGCGAGTTGCAGGGAGGGGTGGAACGCTCCGAGTTCATCGTGCGGTATCAGCCCATCGTGGACCTCGTTGACGGGCACGTCACCGGGTTCGAGGCGCTGCTTCGGTGGCGACACCCGGAACGAGGCATCCTCGACGCAGAGTCGTTCATAGAAGCCGCCGAGCAGACCGGCGCCATCACTCCGCTGAGCTGGAGGATTCTGACTTCAGCCTGTCGGCAAGCCAAGGCATGGACTGCGCTCGACGCGTCCATTCGAGTCAGTGTCAACGTGTCAAACCACCAGTTCATGCAGCGCGACTTTGCCGACCAGATCGCGGTCGCTCTGCAAGACAGCGGGATCGCCGGATCAGCGTTGCAGCTCGAGATCACGGAACGGGTAATCATCGACGACTACACCTTTTCGACCAGGCAGCTTGAGCGTTGTCACGCTCTTGGGGTCGACACAGTCATGGACGACTTCGGCACCGGTCAATCGTCGCTCATGACCCTGCGCAAGTTGCCGATCGACGGGCTCAAGGTCGACCGGTCTTTCATCGCGGGGCTTGAGTTCAACGATGAGGGCGCTGAAGTAGTGGAGGCCATCCTTGCCTTGGGGCAGAGCCTGAGGCTAGAGGTCGTAGCCGAGGGGATCGAATCCGCAGGACAACGCGCCCGACTGATTGATCTTGGCTGCCGAGTTGGGCAGGGGCACTTGTTTGAGCGGGCACTCGATTCCCAGGAAGCGACGATCTTGCTCGAACAACAGCCGCCGCGGACTCCTGGGGCGCTCGTCCGCGGCTAAGGGTCGGGCCCAGGAAATGATGCAGTCATAGACCGGGTTCTCACTGGTGTTGCGAACATTCACCGTGACTAGGTGGCGGCGCTGGTGTGGCGAAGGTTGTGAAAGCGGATGCGGGGCAGACCCAGGCGCTTGATGCGGCGGTCAAAGCCCTGCGACACGCTGTGGGGGCGAACCGGCGAGCCGTCGGTGGGGGTGAACACCAGCCCGGAGTCGCTACGTAAGCCAGTGTGCACATGCTCAGCCTGTTTGGGTCGGGATCGGTGCTCTGCGAGTGCGGCCACGGTACCCTCATCGAGTGCCACCTGCCACCGAGCGGCGCGACCGGCGGCTCTTGGGGGACGACAGCTCGAGCGAGTAGTTGACCACCACGAGGCTCTGGCCGACGAACAGCCGGGCCCGGCCAGGTCGTCCGAGCCCCAGGTGAGCCCCAACAGATCGCCCCGGCGCAGCCCCGTGGTAATCGCAAGTACATAGAGGACGTAGAGGGGATCGTCTCTGACTGCGAAGAGAAATCGCTTGGCCTCGTCTTCGCCCCACGGGGTTATCTCGGGACGGACCTGGCGTGGGGGGTCGAGCCGTCTATCCCTTCAACGCCTCTTTGCCCGCCGTAGTCAAACGAGAGGCGTCGATGGGGAACCCCCAACGTGCCTCAGTTGCACCGTTCGTCGGTCCCGTCAGCACGAGGCCGCGTTTTCGAAGGGTACCCAGAAAAGATCGCACAGTTCCGAGGGACATTCCGACTCGGCCCATGATCTTGTCCTCGGTCATCCCAACCACGTTCGCCTCATACTTGGGCAATGATGCAATAGCTTCCAAGATCTTCCGCTCGCCGCCATCGACTCTTAGGTCGGTCACTATTGCCCTCATTTCCTAGTCCGAGTTTCAAGCTACGCTCATTGGTAGGAATTAGATAGGGCGACCGAACTGAGACGCTCTTCTAGCCACCTGTAACGGATGGGCTACCCATACTTGATTCGATTCGGGACTGTCCCGTGGTCCTTAGGTCACCCCCCGTCCCTCGACGCGCATCTTGATGCCTCGGAAGAGGCGGAAGGAGGACGGCCGTTTTCGATAGACCTGATCGTGTTCGGTTTATTCGTACGGCACTGCCGACGACTCTCACGCCCTATGAAGTGGCGCGCACCTTCCGCGGTGATCTGCGGCCCTTCGCCCTCATAGGCAAGTGGGCGGGCGGTGGCGCCGTCATCGGATCGGCCCCTCTCCGAGTCGCACACCCCAACGACGACCCCTTTGAACTTCTGAACCAGCTACCCACCGTCAAGGCAGCAGTGAATGGAGCAGTTGGCGGAGGTTGGGTCGGGTACTTGGGATTCCAACTTGGAAGCCAGGTCGAGCGACTTCCGTCATCGCCACACCGGCGGGTACCAATGCCCGAGTTCAGTTTGGCCTATTACGATCACGTCCTCCACTACGATCAAGACAGCGGCACTTGGTGGTTTGAGGCATTGTGGAGTCCCCGGCGAGCAGCTGTGATCGAGAGCAGGCTCGAGTTGTTCAGTACCCGATTGACTTCTCCCTCGGAGGCCGCCAACCCATACCAACTCGAAGGCTTTACTTCCGTCCCGAGACCCGACGAACACTGTAAAACCATACACAGGTGCATCGATTACATCCTTGCGGGTGACATCTTTCAAGCCAACCTCTGCCTCAGACTTGAGGCGTCTTACAACGGTGATCCACTCGACCTGTTTCTAAACTGTGCAGGCAAACTAAATCCGGGATACGCGGGCTTCGTCTCAGGTCCATGGGGGGCCGTCGCAAGCCTCTCCCCCGAGCTGTTCTTACAGCGAAAAGATAGAGACATACGTACCGCCCTTATCAAGGGAACGTGCCCGCGATCGAGTTCGCATTCGGCACTCGAAAAGGAGCGGCTACTCGAGTCAGCCAAAGACTTAGCCGAAAACGTGATGATCGTGGACTTGATGCGGAATGATTTCGGAAGGGTCTGCAAGCCTGGCTCAATAAGGGTGCCGTCGCTCGCCCACGCCGAAGCCCATCCCGGAGTGTGGCATCTAGTATCCGAAGTAATCGGCGAACTGAGAGATCCTATCGACGATGCCGCCCTTCTGCGGGCGACGTTTCCCCCAGGCTCGGTATCCGGTGCTCCGAAGATCAGGGCGATCGAAATCATCTCAGAGTTGGAAACAACTGCACGGGAGGCATACACAGGATGCCTCGGATACGTGAGCCCTGTGGCCGGTTTAGAGCTTAACGTCGCGATCAGAACCTTCGAATTTGGGGCCGGTCGAACCTGGCTGGGGGTAGGTGGAGGCATCGTCGCCGACTCAGACCCCGCGGCGGAGGTCCAGGAATGCTTCACCAAAGCGCAGCCCCTTATTCAAGCAGCCGGAAGCTTTTTGGATTCTTCCGCCCTTGGGAGTGTTCCCAGTGGAAGGGACGAGCCTTTCAAGCAAAGTCCGAAGCGGCCGGACCCGCGCCTCGGCGTCTTCGAAACTCTCCTAGTGATCGAGGGAACCCCGGTTGAAATGGACGCTCATCTCGACCGCCTAACCACTAGCGTGGGGGCACTCTACGACCGGTCCCTTCCCACGAAAGTCCGATCGGCACTTGATTATGCAGTGCGGGAGTCTCGAGGAGTCCAGCGCTTGCGTCTCTCGGCCTGGCCGCTCCCGGATGGACAGCTTGAATCGGATCTTCGCATGGGGCCCGTCGACTCGCAGACTCATCAGGAGACTGCGAATGGCACGAAACTTGCCATCGGATATCTAAGTGGCGGACTTGGCTCTCACAAGTGGCGAGACCGCAACATCCTGTCGGTACTCGCCACTAATCACGCTTTGTCAGAGAGTGAAGAACTGCTCATCATCGATGACAACGGTGAGGTTCTGGAAACCGCAACAGGCAACCTCTTTGCACTTCTGGGGTCCAAGCT
>Ga0183260_10000824_pt1 | contig 26428 bp, 30 predicted proteins | sample AntDrymUQ4972206_2_FD_129768 | JGI IMG/M metagenome (GOLD analysis project Ga0183260, IMG submission 129768) | Polar desert sand microbial communities from Dry Valleys, Antarctica - metaG UQ497 (22.06) (version 2) (version 2) | ecosystem: Environmental > Terrestrial > Soil > Desert | place... | reverse complement strand
GGCGTGCTGGACGGCGCCCCCGACGTCCACTTGCTCGTGCCCCGCCGCCGATCGCACGCGGACGAACCGACTCCTGACGACGTGCCCCGGGAGTGATGCGCAACTGTCCGGCTCAGCGCCCCCTCAACTCGGGCGAGGGAAGGTCTCGCGCACCACGCGAAGGAACGAGTGCAGAAGCTGTGAGTCGTTGCCGTGACGCCAGGCGATTGCCAGCGCGCTGGTGGGCGCCGGCGGGTCCAGGTCGCGGTAGCAGACGCCGGCTCGGGTCAGCGGGCGGACGGAGGCGGGGAGGAGGGAGACGCCGAGGCCGGCGGCGACCATGCTCAGCAGGGTCGTCAACTCGAGTGCTTCGTGCCCGATCTGGGGGGCGAAGCCGATGGAGCCCGCGGTGGAGAAGATGGCGTCGTAGAGGTGCGGGGCCCCCCACCGGGGCCACAGCACGAACGTCTGGTCGCGGAGGTCTCCCAAGTCGATGGTGTGCTCCTCGGCCAGTGGATGGTCGGTGGGAAGCACGGCGACGAGGGAGTCCTCCAGGATGGGCTCCACGGTCACGCCGTCGGTGTCGCCCGGGTGGTAGCGCAGCAGGCCGGCGTCCACGCGGCGCTCGCGAATGGCCTCGATGTGGCGCAGCCCGACCGGCATCTCCACGGGCTCGAGGCGGGCATCGGGAAAGCGGCTGTGAAAGCCGCGCACGAGGATTGGCAACAAGCTGACCACGGCGGTTCCGACCATGCCCACGCGCAGGGTCCCGACCGCGCCCCTCGCCGCCATCTGGGTGGCATCGACTACCTGCGCGGCGTATGCGAGGAGGCACCGGCCGTCGTCGGCCAGGCGCTGGCCGGCCTCGGTGAGTTCGATCCGGCGGTGGCTGCGATCGAACAGGGTGACGTCGAGGTCGCGTTCGAGGCGTTTGATCTGCTGGCTGAGCGCGGGCTGGGCGATTCGCAGCCGGCTTGCGGCGCGCCCGAAGTGCATCTCGTCGACGACCGTGAGGAAGTAGCGCAGGCGGCGCTGGTCCAGCATCGAAGCCACGATACGATAAGCCGAAGCCTATCGCCGCCGCTCGAAAGTCATATTGGACGTATGGGCGTGGTGGGCGAACGCTGGCGGCATCGTGACACGTTCGGCAGGCCAGGGCGCGAATGCGTCCTCTGGTGACGTGCCATCTCGGATGGCCCCCGGACAGGTCGCTGTGGTGTTGGCGCTGCTGTTCGGGCTGGCGACGACGGGGATCTCGGCGGTAACGGTGACCCTGCCTGCGCTGGCCGATGATCTCAGCGTCGGCGCGGCCGGGTCGACGTGGGTGGTCAGCGGCTACGCCGTGGCCTTGGCGGTGGGAACCGCGGTGCACGGACGGGTAGCCGACCTGGTCGGGATCCGGGCGCCGTTGGTGGTCGGAGTGCTGCTGATGGCCTGCGGAGCGTTGGTGTCCAGCGCGGCATCGACGTTTCCGATGCTGCTCGCGGGTCGGGTCCTGCAGGGTGCGGGAGCGGCGGCGGTCCCGGTACTGGCGACGGCCCTGGTGATCGAACGGTGGGATGGACCGGTCCGGGCCGGCGCGTTGGCCCGGGTGGTAGGCGCGGGTGCGGCGGTCAACTCGCTGGGGCCGCTGATCGGCGGCGGCCTTGCCGCCGCCGCCGGGGGCTGGCGGTGGACGATGGCGCTGCCGGTCGTGGGCCTGCTGGCAGTACCGGTGATCTGGCGGACTGCCCCCGCGGCCGGGACGCCGGGCCGGCTCGACGTGCCGGGTGCCTTGCTTGTCGCCGGCGCATCGTCGGGGCTGGTCCTGCTGATCCAGTCGCCGGCCGCCGGGGTCGCGGTGGCGTGGGTTGGGGCGGGCTTGCTGGCGCTGGCCGCACCGGCGCTGGTCGTCTGGGTCCGGGCGCGGCCGAATGGATTCCTGCCACGCGCCGTGGTGACGAACGGAGTGGTTCTGCGCCACTCCTTCGCTGCCGCCGCCGTGCCTGCAGGGTGGTTCGCGCTGCTTGTGGCGGTGCCCTTGGCGCTGGCCGAACGTGGTTGGTCGCCGCTCGGCGTAGGGCTGGTGCTTGTCCCCTCCGCGTTCGCCGCGCTGGTCATGCCCCGGGCGACGGGGGCGCTGTTGCCGCGGTTGGGCGCGACCCGTGCTCTGACCGTCGCCGGCCTGACGGTCGGGCTGGCGCTGCTCGTCGCCGCCGCGGGGGCGCTCGTGGGCGTCCCGGCCATGCTGGTGGTGGCCGTGGTGCTCGTCACCGTCGCGTTCGGTCTCGGGCAGCCGGCGCTGATTACCGCGGTGGGCGATGCGGTGCTCGAGGAGCAACGCGGGGTCGCGATCGGCGTCGCCACGCTGATCATCCTGGTCGGCGCGGGGGTGGGGTCGGCGACCATTGGTGGCCTGGCCGAGCCGCTGGGCCTTGGTGCGGCGTTGGCTGTCCTCGCGCTGCTGCCGGCCGCCGGCACCACTGTCCTTCTCGCGCACCGGCACGCCGTCGAGCAGCCACCGTCGGCCACCCAACTGGCGCCGCCACCCTGCTGACCGCCGTCGGCCGGCACATCCGAAGCCGAACATTGTGAGGAGACACCGTGAGATTCGTGGAGGAAGTGACCAGCACGTTGCTCGTGAACGGGCGCGCGCACCAGTTGGGGTTGGAGCCGCGGGTAACGCTGGTTGACGCCTTGCGTGACCGCCTCGGGCTGACCGGCACGAAGAAGGGTTGCGATCGCGGCGAGTGCGGGGCGTGCACCGTGCACGTGGCGGGGCGTCGAGTGCTGGCGTGCATGACGCTGGCGGTGATGGTCGACGGCGAGCCGATCACGACCATCGAGGGCATGGCCGACGGGAACAGCCTGCACCCGGTGCAGGAGGCCTTTCTGCGTCGGGACGCATTCCAGTGCGGCTTCTGTACCCCCGGCCAGGTCATGTCCGCCTCGGCCTGCATCGCCGAGGGTCATGCCGGATCCGCGGCGGAGATCAAGGAGTGGATGAGCGGCAACCTGTGCCGGTGCGCCGCCTACCCGCAGATCCTCGCCGCGGTGCAGGAGGCCGGGACGACCGCCGCGGAGGCGTCTCGATGAGGTCGTTCGCCTACGCCGCCGCACCAGATCTCGATGCTGCGCTCGGCGCGTTGCGCCAACCCGGAACCCAAGTGATCGCTGGCGGCACCGAGCTGGTGAACTGGCTCAAGGAGGGGATCGCAACCCCGGACCGGCTGGTCGACATCGCAGGCCTGCCGCTGAACACCATCGAGGTCACCGACGACGGGCTCCGGCTGGGCGCCCTGGCGCGGATGAGCGACGTGGGCGCCCACCCGCGGGTGAGCGCCGACTACCCGGTCCTCGCCGAGTCGCTGCTGCTGGCGGCGTCGGCGCAGCTGCGCAACATGGCCACCATCGGCGGGAACCTGCTGCAACGCACCCGGTGTCCGTACTTCCGGGCCGAGACACTGCTGCCGTGCAACCAGCGGGCACCCGGCTCCGGGTGCGCCGCGCTGGAGGGTGACAGCCGCTCGCACGCTCTCTTCGGGTGGACACCCGAATGCGTCGCGACCCACCCGTCGGACCTGGCGGTGGCCCTGACCGCCTTGGACGCCGACGTGGTCCTGCGCCGCTCCGGCGGCACCCGGACCCTCCCGGTACGCGAGCTGTACCGCCAGCCCGACGCGCATGGGAGCCGTCCGACCGCTGTCGATCCGGACGAGCTGATCACCGAGATCCAGGTTCCGGCGTCGCCGCGGGCGAACCGATCCCACTACCTGAAGGTGCGCGAGCGGACCTCCTACGAGTTCGCCGTCGTGTCGGCGGCCGCGGTGGTCGAGTTGGACGGCCCGCGGATCACGACCGCCCGGCTGGCCGTGGGCGGGGTCGCGCACCGGCCGTGGCGGCTGGCCGAGGCGGAGGACGCGCTGGTCGGTGCGCCGATCAGCGATCCGCGGAGTCTGCGCGAGGCCGTGGCCCGCTCGTTCACGGCGGCCCGGCCCCTGGCTGGTAACGGTTACAAGGTCGAGCTGGCGCAGCGGGCCGCGGTCCGCGCGCTGCTCACGGCGGGAGGTGTCGCATGACAACCGTGAACCCCGGACTGGTCCGGCCGGACGGGCCGGCGAAGCTGACCGGTGCCGCCCGGTACTCCGCAGACCACACCATCGGCGGGATGCTGCACGCGGCGCTGGTCACCGCGACCGTAGCCCGCGGGCGGGTGGCGGGTGTGGACACGGCCGAGGCTGCCGCCGCACCAGGAGTGGCCGCGGTCCTGACGCACCGCGACCTGCCGCGATTGTCGCCGCCGCCGGTGCCCCCGCTGGCCCACTCGGTGCTCGCGATGCAAGACGACCGGGTGCACTACGAGGGTCAGCCGGTCGCGTTGGTCGCCGCGGCGACCCGCGAGCAGGCCCAGCAAGCGGTCGGCCTGGTCCGGGTGCGCTACGCCGACGTCGAAACAGCGACCGTGTTCGGGACCGGTGACGAGGTGATCCCGGACGGCCCGTACAACCTGGCCGAGCCGGACCTGGCCGTCGGCGACCTCGACGCCGCCCTCGCCGCGGCAGACGTGGTGATCCGCGGGACGTATCGCACCGCCGACCGGCACCACAGCCCGATCGAGCCCTCCACAACACTCGCCTGGTGGGAGGGCGACCAGCTCACCGTTCAGGACAGCGTGCAGGGGATCTCGGCGGTGCGGCTGGTCCTCGCCGCCGCATTCGGCCTGCCCACCGACCATGTGCACGTCAGCAGCCCGTTCGTCGGCGGTGGCTTCGGGTGCAAGGGTTACGTGCATCCACACCAGCTGCTTGCCGCGGCGGCTGCCCGGGTGCTCGGGCGGCCGGTACAGATCGTGCTGACCCGAGCCCAGATGTTCACCGGCTGCGGCCACCAGCCGGCCACGCGGCAGACGGTGACCCTGGGTGCAAGCCGGGACGGGCGACTGGCCGCGGTCGAGCACACCAGCGTGAACGCCGCCGCCCGCGCCGACGACTACGCCGAGTTCGCCACCGCGGGCACCCGATGGCTCTACGCGACATCGACGCTGCGGGTTCGCACTCGCATCGAACGCCTGGACCGCCCACAGCCCAACCCGATGCGTGCTCCGCACGAGGGACCAGGCCTATTCGCCGTCGAGTCGGCGATGGACGAGCTCGCGCATGAACTGGGAATCGACCCGGTGACGCTGCGGCTGCGCAACGAGCCCGACACCGACCCGGTCACCGGCGAGCCGTTCTCCTCCCGCCCGCTGCGGCAGTGTCTGCAGGACGGTGCCCGGCGATTCGGCTGGGCGGCCCGACCCCCGCAACCCCGCTCCATGCCCGAAGGGCACGACCTGATCGGCTGGGGCATGGCGGTGGCGACCATGGACACCTTCCGGTTCCCCTCCTCGGCACGAGTGCGTGCCGAGGCCGACGGGCGGGTGGTCGTGGAGGCCGGCACCCAGGAGATCGGTACCGGCATTCCCGGTGTCTTGACCCTCGTCGCCGCCGAGGTCCTCGGCGTACCGCCAGGTTCCATAGACGTCCGCTTCGGTGAGACATCGCTGCCCGAGGCCGGAATGACCGCGGGCTCGTCGGCGACGATGGGCGTCGGTTCCGCCGTACACGCCGCCGCCCGCGAACTGCGGGACAAGCTGGCCGTGCTCGGCAGCGGCCCGCCCTCGGAGCTGCTCAGCGCCGCCGGGATGGCCTCGCTGGAGGCCGAGGCGCGGTGGGACCCCGCCGAGTCCGGGGCGGGCTTGTCCATGCACACCTACGGCGCGGTGTTCGCCGAGGTGAAAGTAGACGCCGACCTCGGGGTGGTCCGGATGAGCCGCTGCGTCGGCGTCTACGGCGCCGGCCGGATCATGAACCCGCTGACCGCACGCAGCCAGATGATCGGCGGGATCACCTGGGGCCTGGGACAGGCGCTGCTGGAGCAGTCGGTCTTCGAGCCGAACCTGGGCCGGTTCCTGTCCAAGAACCTCGCCGGCTACGTGATCCCCGCCAACGCCGACATCGGCGACGTCGATGTCTCCTTCGTGGACGACCACGACCCGCACGCCAGTCCGCTCGGCGCCAAGGGAATCGGCGAACTAGGCGCGGTCGGCGTCTCGGCCGCGATCGCCAACGCCGTCTTCCACGCCACCGGGATCCGGGTGAGGGACCTGCCCATCGCCATCGAGGACCTGCTGTAGAGCACCGAGCTGTATCCGACCGATGAGCCGGCCACGACGGCGAGCACCGGCAGGCGCCCCGAACTTCCACAGTCGATCCGGCTGGGAGTTGCGACGGCTCGCCTTGGCTAACCGGCGCCGGCCCACCGGAGCTCGCCGTCGACGATCTCGCCGGTCGCGGTCAGGCCGAGCCGGCGGGCGACCGCAATCGACGCGAGATGTTCCGGATGCACGTCCGCGATCAGCTGGCCTACCCCGCGCGACCGGAGCCAGCCCGCCATCGCGGTCGCGGCCTCGCCCGCGTAACCGAGACGCTGATGTCGTACGCCGGTCAGCCACGCGATGAACGCGACGACTTCGGCGGGCGCCTCGACCACGGTTGCCTGGACGTACCCGGCGGCCGCCTGCGTGCTCCGCACTCGGAGTATCCAGTTGAACCACCGTTCGGAGTCTCCCGGGGATCGACCAACGACCTGCCGCGCATACCGATCTTGCAGGGCCGGCAAGCTCGGCGGCGTACCCCCGGTGAAGGAATACAGCTGCCAATCGGCCAGCACGTCGACCATCTCCTCCGCGTGCGCAAACCGCAGGGGCTCCAGAATCAGCCGCCGCGTCTTGATCGGCTCGGGCACGATCGTGGACCACGTCGCCACACCGCTCAACACTCGATCAGAGGTGCTCGCGCAGGTAGGCGACGTCGTCGGTGATGCCGGCGGCGGGGGTCTCGCAGATGACCGGAGCGCCGGCCTCCCGGAGCACGGTGAGGATCAGCACGGGATCGATCTCGCCCTTCCCCAGGTTCGCGTGTCGGTCTCGGCCGGAGTCGAACCCGTCGCGGCTGTTGTTGCAGTGCACGAGGTCGATCCGCCCGGTGATCGCCTTGACCCGCTCCACGAGCCCGATCAGGTCCTCGCCGCCGGCATGGGCGTGGCAGGTGTCCAGGCAGAAGCCGACGTCGTACTCCCCGATCGCGTCCCAGAGCCGGGCCAGCACGTCGAAGCGCCGGGCCATCGCATGGTCGCCGCCGGCGGTGTTCTCCAGCAGGATCGGTACGGCGTAGCCGCCTTCCTTCGCCTGCCGCTCCACCGTCTTGCGCCAGTTGTCGATCCCGGTCTCCACCTCGTCGTCCCCGCCGACGTGGCCGCCGTGCACAATCACGCCGCGCGCCCCGATGTCGGCCGCGGCGGCCGCGTGCTGGACGAGCAGCTTGCGGGACGGGATGCGGATCCGGTTGTTCGTGGTCGCCACGTTGACCAGGTACGGCGCGTGGATGAACACCCCCACGTCGGAGGCCAGGATGTCGGCGGCGTCGTCCCGCGGCTTGGGCGCCTTGTAGCCCTGCGGGTCGGTGAGGAAAAACTGCATGAGGTCGGCGCCGACCTCCGCCGCGTGCGCCAGCGGGTCGCCATCGCGCAGGTGTGCCCCGATCTCGAACGTGCCCATGCCCGGCAGGGTAGTGCGGGTCTGCGACTATCCCGTCCACCGAGGGGGAGGGGTTCGGGGTGGGTGGCGGGGAGCGGTACGAGCCGGCCTACGCCCACCCGGGCACCGGGCCAACGGGGCGCGTGCTGCCCTACGTGTCCACCGCGGAGGTCGGGCAGTTGCCGGCTGAGTACGCTTCCGCGGCACACGGAGGGGGCGGCGGATGAGCGATCCGGGTCAACAGCAACCGGCGTACGGCAGCCAGGGCTACGAGTCAGGACCCGGACAGCCGAACTACGGCCAGCAAGGTTACGGGGCACAGGGCTATCCGCCCGCGCCGGCCGGCTACGGCGCGCCGCCCGTGGGACCGATCGGCGAGGTCCGCAGCACAGGGACGTGCATCCTGCTCTTCATCGTCACGCTCGGCTTCTACAGCTGGTACTGGTTCTTCAAGACCCACGAGGAGATGAAGCGGCACAGCAATGACGGCCTCGGTGGCGCCATCGCGCTCATCCTGGCGATCTTCGTCGGAGTGGTGATGCCGTACCTGACGTCGTACGAGGCCGGCAAGCTGTACGAGCGGCGCGGCCAGCAGGCTCCGGTCAGCGGGCTGACGGGCCTGTGGTACTTCCCCGGCGTCTTCATCCTCGTCGGGCCGATCATCTGGTTCGTCAAGACCAACGGCGCGCTGAACGACTACTGGCGGTCTGTCGGCGCCCCGGGTTGAGCGAGTCACGCGACCCATGACGGTTCACCGGCCCGGCCCCCCGTTGGCGCCGTTCGTGCACGGCATCTGGTGCTGGAGCGACGATCTGCCCGACGCCCGCGAGCGTCGGCTGCCGACCGGTGAGATGCAGCTCGTCGTGAACCTGGCCGAGGACGAGCTGCGCTGGTACGACGGACCCGACCTCGACCGGCCGGGCCGAACCCACGGCGCGGGGTTGTGCAGCGCGCTGTCCGGCCCGGTCGGCATCGACACCGCCGAGCAGCGTCACGTGCTCGGCGTCTCCTTCCGACCCGGCGGCACCCTGCCGTTCTTCGGCCCGCCGGCCGACGCACTGGTCGAACCGGTGATCGGCCTGGACGCGTTGTGGGGGCGGGCCGGTCGGCAGGTCCGCGAGCGGTTGCTGGAGCAACCCGATCCGGCGGCGATGCTCGTCGAGATGGAGCGGATCCTGCTCGAGCAGGTGGTCCGTCCGTTGCGGCCTGACCGGGGGTTGACCGCGGCGGTGCTCGCGCTGGACCGGGGCCGTCCGGTGCACCGGGTCGTCGACCTCGTGGGTACGACGCCGTCGACGCTGGCCCGCCGGTTCCGACACGGCATCGGGCTCGGGCCCAAGCCCTTCGCGCGGGTCCGTCGGCTGCAGCGGATGCTCGGCGCCTGCGGACCGGGAGTCGACTGGGCCGAGCTGGCCGTGCGGCACGGCTTCTTCGACCAGGCGCATCTGATCCACGACTTCCGCGACCTCACCGGCCTGACACCGACGGCGTACGCACCCCGCTCGCGAACCGAGCCGAACCACGTGCCGGGTTGACGATTTTCTCCAATCCCGCGCCCGCCGCCCCGGGCACAATGGCCTCATGAACGTGCTGCCGCGATTGGTGATCAGGGGCGCCGACGCGGCGCTGGAGTTCTACCGGCAGGCCCTGGGCGCCGAGGTGACCTCGCGGTTCACTGCGCCGGACGGATCGGTGGTGAACGCCGATGTACGGATCGGCGAGTCGATGCTGACGCTCAAGGACGAGGACGATGTCGACCGCTCGGCCGCGTCGTACGGCGGATCACCGGTGTTGCTCATGATCATGGTCAGCGACGCTGACGCGGTCGCCGCCGCGATGATCGCGGCGGGTGCTCGGGTGATCTTCCCGGTCAGCGACCAGTCCTACGGCTACCGGCAGGGCCGGCTGGAGGACCCCTTCGGGTTCCAGTGGATGCTCTCCCAGGACATCGAGGAGCTGACCGCCGAGCAGACCCAGGCCCGGTTGGACGCCGACCTCGGCTGACGGCCCCCGCCTCCGCCGTCCACAGACATTGCGGGTTATCCACAGGCTGCGCCGCGAGTGTCCAGGCACCGGCCGTGCGCTGGTAACCTGGCCAGCGTTTGCCGAGCGTGAACGTCCCTCCTGTCGCGGAAGGTCCGCGGCCGCCTGAGTCCAAAGGAGGTGGGTCCTCGTGCGTCGTTACGAACTGATGGTGATCCTCGATCCGGATCTGGAAGAGCGCACCATCGCGCCGTCCCTCGATCAATTCCTGACCGTCGTCACCAAGGACGGTGGCACCGTGGAGAAAGTCGACATCTGGGGCCGCCGTCGGCTGTCCTTCGAGATCAACAAGAAGGTCGAGGGCATCTACGCCGTCGTCGACCTGCACGCCCAGCCGGCCACGGTCTCCGAACTGGACCGGCAGCTGAACCTCAACGAGTCGGTGCTGCGCACCAAGGTCATGCGCCCGGACATCCGGTGAGCCGGCACACCCCCGTCAACAGGGAGCACTGATGGCAGGCGAAACCAACATCACCGTGGTCGGCAACCTCACCGCCGACCCGGAGCTGCGCTTCACCCCGAGCGGTGCCGCCGTGGCCAACTTCACCGTCGCCTCCACACCGCGGACGTTCGACAAGAACACCAACGAGTGGAAGGACGGCGACGCGCTGTTCCTGCGCTGCTCCATCTGGCGGCAGGCCGCGGAGAACGTCGCCGAGTCACTGACCCGCGGCGCGCGCGTCGTGGTCACCGGCCGGCTCAAGCAGCGCTCGTTCGAGACCAAGGAGGGGGAGAAGCGGACCGTCGTCGAGCTCGACGTCGACGAGGTCGGGCCGTCGTTGAAGTACGCCACCGCCAAGGTGACCAAGGCCTCCCGCGGCAGCGGTGGCTTCGGCGGCGGGCAGTCCCCGGACAGCCAGTCCTCCGGCAGCGACGACCCCTGGGGTCAGGCACCGCCAGCCGGCGGACTGTCCGACGAGCCCCCCTTCTGACCACTCCATCCAAGAGGACATCGACATGGCACCGAGAAACCGCGGCGGATCGCCGTCCAAGCCCCCGCTGCGCAAGCTGAAGAAGAAGATCTGCATCTTCTGCAAGGACAAGGACACGCTTATCGACTACAAGGACACGGCACTGCTGCGGAAGTACATCTCCGACCGCGGCAAGATCCGCGCCCGCCGGGTCAGCGGCAACTGCAGCCAGCACCAGCGCGACATCGCCGTGGCCGTGAAGAACAGCCGCGAGATGGCGTTGCTGCCGTACACGAGCACCGCACGATGAGGCTCATCCTGACCCAAGAGGTGACCGGCCTCGGGACGCCGGGTGACGTCGTCGAGGTCAAGGACGGCTACGGCCGCAACTACCTGATGCCGCGCGGGCTGGCCATGCAGGCCACCCGTGGCGCGGAGAAGCAGGTGGCGACCATCCGCCGCGCCCGGGAGGTCCGCGAGGTGCGTGACCTGGGACAGGCCGGGGAGATCAAGCGCGAACTGGAATCGCTCACCGTGCGGCTCAGCGCGCGCAGTGGCGGCGGTGGCCGGCTCTTCGGCTCGGTCACCCCGGCGGACGTCGCGGCCGCGATCAAGGCCGCCGGTGGCCCGCAGGTCGACCGGCGCAAGATCGAGCTGCCCGGGGCGATCAAGTCCCTGGGCAGCCACCTGGTGACGGTCAAGATCCACGACGAGGTCAGCGCCCGGGTCAGCGTCGAGGTCACCGCGGAGTAGCGCCACCGTTCCAAGGTGATCCGGCGTCGAAGCGGTAGCGCGTCTGCCCGGCGGTCCCCCGCGCGAAGCCGAACGCGGTGACCGGGGCGGCCCGGTACACCTCGGCGCGCCCGGTCCCCTCGGTGAAGAAGGCGTGGTCGCGGACGCCGAAGCGCCAGTCCTCGCCGTACTTGGCGACGTACGCCTCGGCCAGCCGGAGCAGCTCGTCCTCGTCGGTGACCGCGACCACCTGTGACTCGACGATGACATCGAGACCCTCGTCGTACCGGTTGCAGCCCGTGGTCAGGGTGCAGGCCGGGTTGGCGGCCAGGTTGCGCGCCTTGCGCTCGGCCGGCCCGGTCGCGAAGTGCAGCGCCCCGTCCAGCCAGACCGCGATCAGCGGCGTGGTGTGCGGGCGACCGTCGGGACGCACGGTCGAGAGCCAGTAGATCGCGGCCGCGGCCAGCCCGGCCTCGGCGACGGCCCATTCGGTGGCCGTGGCGGTGGGGTCGCTGAAGCGCTGGTCGAGTTCGGTCTGCGGCATCGGCCCTCCTGGTGGCATCGGTCGAAAGGTAGACCGGGCGGGCTACCGGGACTCATCGCCGAAATACTTCTTCTCCACAGCCTCTGCACACCGAACGCGCCCGTGCTTGCGCGTGGCGGCGTACGCGGCTCGGCCGAATCCCCAGCCCCTCCACAGGAGCTACCGCGGCCGAGCCGCGGTTGTCCCCAGTTTGTCCGCCCGGCACGCACAGCACGAGTTGAGCCGAGGCGCCGGAACTCCCTAGCGTCCCACCGGAACTGTCCGACCCCGCGGGTAGAACTCGACCGACCACCGGGTGCACAGCCGGAAGGGGACACCGTGGCCGTTGCGGACGATCGGGGAGTGCGTCCGACCGCGGAGTTCGACCGACAGGCACCGCAGGACATCGCCGCCGAGCAGGCCGTGCTCGGCGGCATGCTGCTGTCCAAGGACGCCATCGCCGACGTCGTCGAGGTGGTCCGCAGCACCGACTTCTACCGCCCGGCGCACCAGACGATCTTCGACACCGTGCTCGACCTGTACGGGCGCGGGGAGCCGGCCGACCCGGTCACGGTGTCCGACCAGCTGAACAAGCAGGGCCAGCTGATCCGTACCGGCGGCGGCCCCTACCTGCATACCCTCATGTCGGCGGTGCCGACGGCGGCCAACGCGTCGTACTACGCCCAGATCGTGGCCGAGAAGGCGGTGTTGCGCCGGCTGGTCGCGGCCGGCACCCGGATCGTCCAGCTGGGCTACGGGGCGGCGAACGGGCAGGGCGTCGAGGTGGACGACGCAGTCGACCGGGCCCAGGCCGAGGTGTACGAGGTCACCGAGCGGCGCTTGTCCGAGGACTACATCCTGCTGGAGCACCTGCTGCAGGAGACGATGGACGAGATCGACGCCATCTCCTCCCGCGGCGGGACCGCGCTCGGCGTACCGACCGGGTTCGCCGAGCTGGACCAGGTGACCAACGGCCTGCACCCGGGGCAGATGGTGATCGTCGCCGGGCGGCCGGCCATGGGAAAGTGCCTGGCCGCGGGTACGCCGGTGTTCGACACCGTGGCCGGGGCGGACATGCCGATCGAGGAGCTCGTACGCCGCGGTGAGTGCGGCCTGCCGGTCGGCGTACGGACCCTGGCCGAGGATCTCACCCTCCGCCCGGCCACGCCCACCGCCTACCTCCGCCACGGCGTCCGGCCCGTGGTCGCGCTCCGCACCCGTTCGGGCCGACGGCTGCGGGCCACGGCGAGCCACCCGCTGTTCACCGTGCGCGGCTGGACCCCCATCGCCGAGCTGTCACCGGGGATGAGCGTGGCCGTCCCGCGCCGTGGTGGCAGCGGCGTGCTGCCGGTCGAGTGCTGGGACGTCGTCCTGGCGGAGATGGGCTCCCTGGGGTGGGCTGAGGTGAACCAGCGCTGTGGCCGGTCACCCTGGCACGACTGGCACGACGACCGGCGGGGAATCGATCGCGAGTGTCTGGCCGAGCTGGCCAAGGCGCTGGACTCCGAGCGGCTGCGCCGGCTGGCCACCAGCGATCTCGGCTGGGACGAGGTGGTCTCGATTCGCCCGGACGGCGAGAGCGAGGTCTACGACCTCACCGTGCCGGGGACGCACAGCTTCCTGGCCGGCGACCTCGTGGTGCACAACTCGACCATCGGGCTGGACTTCGCCCGGTCCTGCTCGATCAAGCACGGGCAGACCTCGGCGATCTTCTCTCTGGAGATGGGCCGTAGCGAGATCACCATGCGGCTGTTGTCGGCCGAGGCGAAGGTGCCGCTGCACCACATGCGGTCGGGGACGATGAACGAGGAGGACTGGACCCGGTTGGCCCGCCGGATGGGCGAGGTGGCCAACGCGCCGCTGTACATCGACGACTCGCCGAACATGACGATCATGGAGATCAGGGCCAAGGCCCGCCGGCTACGGCAGCGTCACGACCTGCGACTGGTCGTCGTGGACTACCTGCAGCTGATGACCAGCGGCAAGAAGGTCGAGTCCCGCCAACAGGAGGTCAGCGAGTTCTCCCGGTCCCTGAAGCTGCTGGCCAAGGAACTCGAGGTGCCGGTCGTCGCGATCTGCCAGCTCAACCGCAGCCCCGAGCAGCGGCAGGACAAGCGGCCGATGCTGTCGGACCTGCGGGAGTCCGGCTGCCTGACCGCGGCGACCCGGGTGCTGCGCGCGGACACCGGTGCCGAGGTCTCGTTCGGCTCGCTGATCGAGTCCAAGGCGCGCGACGTCCCGGTCTGGTCGCTGGACGAGGGGCGGCGGTTGGTGCCGGCGGTGCTGACCCACGCGTTCTCCAGCGGGGTCAAGCCGGTGTTCCGGCTGGGACTGCGTTCGGGTCGGCAGGTCGAGGCCACCGCCAATCACCCGTTCCTGACGCCCGAGGGCTGGCGGCCGCTGGCTGAGCTGTCCGTCGGGTCCGAGGTCGCCGTCCCGCGTCGGGTGCCCGCACCGCGCCGGGTGGTGGACACGGCGCCGCTGCGGACGACCGCTGACGGGTTGTCGCCGCTGGCCTTCGGGCTGCCCGACGCCCGGCTGGGCAAGTACCTCGCGGACCTGTGGTCCTTCGGCGGCTCGGTGCGGTGGCTGGCCGGCGCGGACCACGCCGACATCCGCTACAGCTCGGGGAACCGACGGGTGATCAACGACCTGGCCCGGCTGCTGCTGCGCTTCGACGTGGTGGTGACCGTCGCGCCGGAGGACAGCGGCTGGTGCCTGACCTTGCCCGATGTGCTCGACCAGCAGCGGTTCTTCGACTTCGTCGCGATCAACGCCGGCCTGCCCGAGTCCTGGCGGCCGGTGCTGCTCAAGTTGCGGATGGCTGCGGCGTCGGCGGAGTTCGGCGCGCCCCGGCGTTCGGGGTCCGGCGGCCGCGAGGACATCGCCTGGGACACGGTGGAGTCGATCGAGCCGCTGGGCGAGCAGGAGGTGTACGACGCGACCGTGGCGGGCACGCAGAACTTCGTGGCCGACGGGATCGTCGTGCACAACTCGCTGGAGCAGGACGCGGACATGGTGGTGCTGATCCACCGCGAGGACGTCTACGAGAAGGAGTCCCCGCGGGCCGGCGAGGCGGACCTGATCCTGGCCAAGCACCGCAACGGCCCGACCGCGACCTGCACGGTCGCCTTCCAGGGGCACTACAGCCGCTTCGTCGACATGGTCCAGAACTAGATCGCACGCCGAGACAACGACATAGTGGAGTCGACCTGGGAAGCGCTGACCGGCGGTCTGTCCGATGACGACCTCGCCCTCCTCACGGTCTACCGCGACTTCGGTCGCAGCCTTCCTGACACCGAGGAGCGCGTGCACACCACGCAGGTGCAGTACGCGCGCAAGCGCATCTTCACCTCCGGCTACATCAAGAGCCACTACCTCGAGATCGGAGTCGAGCTGCAGCGGGAGGCCACGCATCCGATGTTGCGCACGACCTTTCCGACCTCGAAGAAGGTCGTCATGCATCGACTCACCCTGCGCGAGCGCGAGCAGTTCGACGACGCACTGCGCGAGCTGATCACGCAGGCGTGGGAGACCGTCGGTCCCGGACTGCGCTGAGCGAGGGACCGAGAGACTCGGCGCCCCGATACTGGGCGGCATGGATACACCCGACGCACAATGGGAAGACCGGTTGTCCGGGGTCCTGGCCAGCATCGACGACCTGCCCGAGGACGAGTTCCTGGCCGCAGTGCTCGACCTGACCGGTCAGCTGCCCGCAGACCACCCGGTCGGCCTGTTCGAGCGGGCGGGCGCCTACGACTCGACCGGGCACCCGGACCTCGCCGTACCGCTCTACGAGCAGGCGCTCGCCAACAGTCTGCAAGGCCCCCGCCGTCGTCGCGCGGTCGTCCAGCTGGCCAGCTCGCGGCGCAATCTCGGCGAGCCGGAGGCGGCCCTGCGGCTGCTGGAGGAGGAGTCGCGGCGCACCACCGACGACCTCGACGCCGCGGTCGCCACCTTCCGCGCCCTCGTCCTCGCCGACCTCGGCCGCGAACGGGAAGGGCTGGCCTGCGCCCTCCAGGCGCTCGCGGGGTATCTCCCGCGCTACAACCGTTCGGTTGCCCGCTACGCCGCGGCCCTGCTGGACCGCCACGACGCCTGATCGCACGGCGTCGCCGTACGATGCCCTTTCGCCACGCTGACGGGGGACGGGGTTGGCCAAGCCGCACACGCCGGCACGACGACCACTCGTCGTGGCCCTCGCCCTCACCGCCCTGCTGACCGCCTGCGACGTGTCGGTCAGCGGCTCTGGGGCCGTGTCGGGCACGGCCGTCACCCCCGACCGCGAGACGACGTTCGACCTGGAGAGCGGCTCGACGCTGACCCTCCCGCCCGGCGCCGTATCCCAACCGGGACTCGTGACGGCGAGTCCCGTCGACCCGCCCGCCGACCCGCCCGAGGGGCTGGAGTTCAGCGGGCCGGCGTACGAGATCGTGCTCCGGGGAACGAGTTTCGCCGCCGGCGGGACCCTCAGCCTGGCCACGCCACCGAAGGGACAGTCGCCGGAAGCGGTCCTGCTCGGCCGCTTCGAGCCCGGGCAGGACCGGTGGTTGCCGGTCCGCTCGACGTACGGCGGCGACCCGGCCCGGCTCACGGGGACGGTGCAGCAAGCCGGCATGTACGCCGGGTTCCGGGTCGACGTCGACCGGCTGGCCACCCTGTCCCGCGGACTGCTCGACCGGGTGCTCGCCGAATCCGTCGGCGCGGTGGCTCCGGTCTGCCAGGGCGATCTGGCCGCGAACCGGATCACTGTCGAGACCTCCGAGGCCCTCGTGGTCGGGGCCTGCGTCGGAGTCCGGGACGGTGCACCAGAGCTGGCCGTGGTGGGAGATCGCGGCTCGATCGTGGCCGCCGACATCCCGACTCGATGGAGCGTCGAGCCGACCGGGACCGCCGATCCCGCCCTGCAAGCGGTTCTCGACCTGGTGTCCGCGGTGCCGCTGCGCCCGGCTGAGGTGAACGAAGGGCGCACGCGCCTGCTCCTCGCCCCGGGCCTCGGGCTGCGGCTGGGCATCCTGCCCAACCGCGAGGCGACCCTGCGGCTGTCTCCCGACGCCCGCGCCACGGTCGCCACCGGGATCGACTATGCCGTCGACGTGATGACGACCTTCACCCTGAAGCTGGCGTGGTTCGGCGGCGTACCCGATCCGGGGGCAACAGCGGGGCTGCTGCGCACCGCCTTCGCGACCGAGGACTGCGCCACCCAACTCGCCCAGCAGACGAGACAACCGGTGCAGAGCCCGGAGCAGATCGGCCGGCTGTTCCGGACCTCGGCGGGCTTGGGTGTCGCCTGCCTGGCCGGTGGTTGGACCGTGGCGCTCGGCCGCGACGAGGCACCGACCGATCCGCTCACGGCCACCATGCGCTGGTTGGTGAACAACGTCGACCTGGTCTTCACCGGCCCGACGACCGGCCCGGCGCTGAACTTCCCCAACCTGCGCATCGAGGTGACCCAGGCCGAGGCGTGAGCCCTGCTAGCGGCCGAGCGGGAAGCTCGCCTGTCCCGCCCAGCGCTCGCCGTCGAAGACCACCAGCTCCAGCCGGTCGACGGCACAGGTGAGGGGCAGCCCGGCGGTGATCGCCTGCTCCGCTTCCCGGGAGTCCTCCTCCCGGGCGCCGTCGGTGACCGTCAGGTGCGGGACGACGTCGGGGAACACACCGCCGTACGGCGGGGCCTCCGGCCAGCGTGTGACCAGGTCGGCGGTGAGCTGCCGGAACGGGCCGTCGGGGCTCGGCGCGAGGTACAGCACGCCGGGAAACCGAGCGCAGGACCGGAAGCTCACGGTGAACCGGGCTCGAGCGGCCGCGAGGGCTCGCAGGTCGGCCAGGTCGTCCGCGGTGAGCACGTCGACGGGGACGAACGGGTAGACGATGGTGACGTGCGGCGGTACGCCGGACGCGGCCGCCGGGTCGAAGCGGTCCCGCCACCGCGACACGAGCGGGTCGGCGGCCGGCACCGGTACGACGACGCCGGTCTGCCCCACAACGAAAGTCACCGGTCCAGCATGCCGCCATGCGCTGGCATCACCCACAGGCAGTGATCACGCCCAGATCAGGCGCAGGCGGCGGTGTACCGGCGGGCCAGTTCCGCGGCGGCTGCCCGCAGCTCCGGCGGCCCGACGATCTCCAGCTCCACGTCGAACATCCCGACGGTCGCCGCGAGTCCCGCCCAGGACCACGAGCCCAGCCGCACCCGGCACCGGGACGGGCCCAGCGACTCGACCACGCCCGAGCCGCGGATCCAGCGGGCGACGTGCGCGGCCGGGGCGGCCAGGACGACCTCGCCTTCGCACGGCCAGGCAGACGCCCGTTCGAACTTCGCAGAGATGTACGTCGCCACGTCCGGGGCGGGCAGCTCGCGGGGGGTGAACCGCGGCCCCGTCGGCACGCGTGGCGTCATCCGGTCGACCCGGAACGTCCGCCAGTCCACCCGGTCCAGGTCCCAGGCCACGACGTACCAACGGTCGCCCCACGTCACCAGGTGGTGTGGTTCAGCCCGACGCGGCGGTGCGTCGGCATCCGAGCCGTAGGCGAAGCGCAGCACCTCCCGCGCCCGTACCGCCACCCCGATCGCCAACAGCTGCGCGGTGTCGACCCGCGGCATCCGGCGCGAGGTCCGGCCCACGGTGGTGACCTGCAGGGCGTCGACCCGCTGCCGCAGCCGGGCCGGCATCACCTGCCGGACGGTGGCCAGCGCCCGTAGGGCGGCCTCCTCGATGCCGCCCACCGTCGTGGTGGCGGTCTGCAGGGCGAGCGCGACGGCCACCGCCTGCTCGTCGTCGAACAGCAACGGCGGCAGCTCTGCGCCGGCGTCCAGCCGGTACCCGCCGTCGGGCCCCTTGGTCGCCCGCACCGGATAGCCGAGATCGCGCAGCCGGTCCACGTCGCGGCGCACCGTGCGTGGGCTCACCTCCAGGCGCTGCGCCAGCTGCAGGCCGGGCCAGTCGCGACGGGCCTGCAGCAGCGAGAGCAGGTTCAGCAGCCGGGCCGAGGTCGTCGCCATGACCTACAGAGTGGCAGAGGTAGCGGACAGAAGCTGACCGCTTCTGCTGACAGCCTCGAGCACGAACCCAGCACCGACGGTCGGAGGAAGCAGTGATCAGCACCCGAGCGCTCAGAAAGGACTTCGTGGTGAGCAGGAGCCACACCGTGCACGCGGTCCGCGGCATCGACCTGGACGTCGAACCCGGCGAACTCGTCGCCGTCCTCGGTCCCAATGGCGCGGGCAAGACCACGACCATGCGCATGCTCACGACCCTCATCGCGCCCACGGCAGGCACGGCTCAGGTCGCGGGCTTCGACGTCACCGCGCAGCCGGCGGAGGTCCGGCGGCGGATCGGTTACGTCGGGCAGGGCAACGCCGCCGGGCACAGCCAACTGGCGGGCGACGAGCTGACCAGCCAGGGCGTCATCTACGGGCTGGACCGGCGGGCGGCCAAGCGGCGCACCGATGAACTGCTGGACGGCCTCGACCTGACCAGCCTGGCCCGGCGCAAGGTCTCGGAACTGTCCGGCGGACAGCGCCGGCGCCTGGACGTGGCGATGGGCCTGGTGCACGTCCCGACGTTGCTGTTCCTCGACGAGCCCTCGACCGGCCTGGACCCGCAGAACCGGGCGAACCTCTGGGAGCACATCCTGCGGATGCGTGCGGCGTACGACATGACCGTCGTCCTGACCACGCACTACCTCGACGAGGCCGACTCGATGGCCGAACGGGTGGTCGTCGTCGACCACGGCGAGGTGATCGCCGACGACACTCCCGAGGCGCTCAAGTCGCGGTTGGCCGGCGACCGGCTCGTCGTACACGGGACCGACTCGCGGCGGCTGGCCGAGCTGGCCCAGCGGTTGCCCGGCGCGCGGGAGGTCCGGTACGCCGACACGCGGGTCGAGGCCCGCGTCGACGACGGTCCGAGCGCGCTGCCCGAACTGATCCGCGCCGGCGTCGACGCCGGAGTTCCCATCACGAGCGCACAGGTCCACCGCCCGACGCTGGACGACGTGTTCCTGGCGCTGACCGGGCGCAGCCTGCGCGAGAACGAGTCCACCGACAGCACCGCCGGAAAGGAAGCAGCATGACCAGCCTCCTCGACTCCCCGACCCGGTCGACCCCGCCCACCACGATCCAGCGGCGCAGCCTGCTGCGCGACACCCTGATCGTCGCCGCCCGCGAACTGCGCCCGGTCCGGCGCGATCCGTTCTCGGTGATGTTCGGCATGGTCCAGCCGCTGGTGTTCCTGGCGCTGTTCGGACCGCTGCTGGTCGGCGTGGTCGGGGACTCCGACGTCCTCGGCGGCAGCGTGTGGCAGTGGTTCGTGCCGGCGATCCTGGTCCAGGTGGCGCTGTTCGGGACCTCGACGGTCGGCGCCAACCTGTTGTTCGAGCTGCAGACCGGTGCGCACGAGCGGATGCTCGTCACGCCGCTGTCCCGGCCCTCGCTGCTCGTCGGCCGCTCGCTCAAGGAAATGGTGCCGCTTGCCCTGCAGGCGGTCGTCATCCTCGCGGTCATGACGCCGTTCTCCTTCGACCTGCACCTGACCGGTGCCCTGGCCGGGTTGGCCCTGCTCGCGGTGTTCGGCGTCGGGCTCGGCTCGCTGAGCTACGCGTTGGCGCTGGCCGTGCGCAAGCAGGACTGGATGTTCTGGGTCGTGCAGCAGACGCTGATCTTCCCGCTGATGCTGCTGTCCGGACTGCTGCTGCCGCTGGAGTCCGGCCCCGGCTGGATGCAGGTGGTGGCGAAGTTCAACCCGCTGACCTACCTGGTCGACGCGGAGCGCTCGCTGTTCGCCGGCGACATCGTCTCGACGACGGTGCTGTGGGGCGTCCTGGCCGGGCTGATCACCGCCGCGCTGGGCCTTGTCGTGGGCATCCGCGGGATGTCCCGAAGCGCGGACTGACACAAGACCCAGGAAGGATGACCCGATGGCCACCAGCGCAGACCTGCTCACCGATGTGGTCGGCCGGATCTCCGAGCACGTGCGGGATGTGGCGGACGTGCTCAGCGAGGAACAGCTCGCGTACCGGCACGACGGCCGCGCCAACTCGATCGCCTGGCTGGTCTGGCACCAGGCTCGCGTCATGGACGATCACGTCGCCGACGCGGCCGGGATACAGCAGGTGTGGACCGCCCAGGACTGGGTGAGCCGCTTCGACCTGCCGCTGGAGCCGGCCGACACGGGCTACGGGCACACTTCGGAGCAGGTGGCGAAGGTCCGCGCCGGCGCCGAGTTGTTGACCGGGTACGCCGACGCGGCGACCGAGGCCATGACCGACTACGTCCGCGGGCTGTCCGACTCCGACCTCGACCGGGTGGTCGACGAGAACTGGGATCCACCGGTGACGCTGGCCGTCCGGCTGGTCAGCGTGCTCGACGACTGCGTGCAGCACCTGGGCCAGGCCGCGTTCGCCCGAGGTCTGCTGCCGGAGTAGCCGCGGTCGCAGGACGTCCAGGCTCCAGCCCAGGAGCTGGTCGAAGCCGACCGCACCTGAGCCGGCTCGGGGGCGGCTCAGCCCAGCGCCGAGTCGAAGAGCAGTCCCAGCCCGTACGTCACTCCCGCCGCCACCGCTCCGACCGCCAGCTGCCGCAGGGCCTTGGCCAGCGGTGGGCCACCGGAGAGCAGCCCTACCGTGGCGCCGGTCAGCAGGAGCGCGACCGCGACCAGTCCGATGGCCACGGCGAGCGCCGCGCCGTCGCGCAACCCGAGCAGGAACGGCAGCACCGGCACCAGCGCCCCGGCCGCGAAGAACGCGAAGCTGGACAGCGCGGCGCTCAGGCCGGAGCCGACGATCTCGTGCTCGTCGGCTGCGGACTCGTCGTGGACCGGACCGCCGCGCAGCTGACTGGCCGCATAGAGCTCGGCGTCGGCGGCGGACATGCCGCGGGCCCGGTAGACCAGCGCCAGCTCGTTGGCCTCGACATCGAGATGCGGTACCGCGGCCGCCGTACCCCCGCCCGGCGAGGACGCGGCGAGCAACTCGCGCTGCGAGCGCACCGAGATGTACTCCCCGGCGCCCATGGACAGCGCTCCGGCCAGCAGGCCGGCCAGCCCGGTGAGCAGCACCGTGGAGTTCGACACCCCGCCACCGCTGACTCCGAGCACGAGGGCGAGGTTGCTGACCAGCCCGTCGTTGGCCCCGAAGACCGCGGCCCGGAACGTCCCCGAAACCCGCGCCCGGCCGCGGGCGGCCAGCCCGCGTACCACCTCGGCGTGGATCCGCTCGTCGGCGGCCATCGCCTGGGTGGCGTCGATGTCGGCGTCGTACGGCGAACGGGTCTCCGCCCGCTGAGCCAGGGCGAGCACGAACACCGACCCGAACCGGCGGGCCAACACCGAGAGCAGGCTGCTGCGCAGGCTGGCCCGTGGCGAGCCTCCTCCGCGGTCTCCGAGCAATCGTTCCCAGTGCGCGGCGTGCCGGCTCTCCGCCTGCGCGAGGGCGAGCAGGATCTCCCGCTCCTCGCCTTCGCGGCGCGCCGCCAGTTCGCGGTAGACGGCGGCCTCGCGGTGCTCGTCGGCGAGACGGCGCCGCCATCGGCGTACGGCCGAGGGCGCGGGTGACTCGCGCATGCCGCACCACCTCTTTGCCCGGAAGGACAGGTTAGGCGGGGCGTCCGCGCAATCGCGCGATGAGGGTCGCGGCCAGCACGACGACCGCGGCCGCCACCGCCGCCACGGCGACGCCGGTCGCCTCGTCGCTGCCGCTGGACCGCCCGACCGCCACCCAGGCCAGACCCCAGATCAAGGCGGTGGCGTAGGCGAAGCGGCCGTTGCCCGTCCCGGCGACGACGACCCCGACGATGGCCGCGACGACCATCAAAAGGATCGCCCACGGCACCGGGCCGAGGCCGACGTCGGTGTAGCCGGCGGCGAGCAGCGCCGCGGCGGTGTTCGCGATCGTGGCCACGCTGACCCAGCCGAGGTAGAGCCCGATCGTGCCGTCGAGGAGCACGGTCTCGACCCAGCCGCTCGAGGGCCGGGCGAGCAGGCCGGCGTACACCGCGACGAGCAGGACCAACAGCACCGCGATCACCGCGACGCTGAGCGTGACCCGGCCGGCCTGGATGGTGAAGATCCAGGCGGTGTTGAGCAGCATCGTTGCCGCCACCAGCCAGCCGACCCGCCGCTGTCGGGGGTCCGTACGGCGCGCGGGCAGCGCCTGCCAGCCGGCGTAACCGAGCAGGCCCAGGTAGATCGGCGTCCAGATAGTGAACGCCGGGCCGTCCGGAGCCACCAACGTCGCGTCCGCCGCGAGGATCCCGCCGGCGGCCTCTGCGATCGGCGTCCCACCGAAGGCGCCACTGCCGATCGCCGCCCCCACCACCGAGATCACGGCAGACACCGCCACCACGATCTGTCGTGGCAGGTCGGTCGCGCGGGCCGTCTCGGCCGCTCGCCGCCGGCTGTGGCTGTGGCTGCTCATCCCCTACCTTGACCGGCCGAGGCGGATCGGGGCAACCGACGCGGCTGGCCGACCTGGAGACGACCCCACGCTGAGGCCTACGCCAGTTCGGCGGTCAGCGCCGGGGCCAGGTCCCCGTGCCCCCTGACGACGACCTCGCCCAGGCCCAGCCACGATGCCGTCGCCGCCAGTTCACGGGCCAGCGGCCCGGCCACCTCGTCGGCGTCGACCCCCGGTTCGGCGTACGCCCCCCGGACCAGCAACGCCGGGGCGTCCCTGTCGGCCTTGAGGTCGACCCGGCCGACCAGCCGGTCACCGAGCAGGATCGGCAGTACGTAGTAGCCGAACTTCCGCTTCGCCGCCGGCACGTAGATCTCGAAGCTGTGCGTGAAGCCGAAGATCCGCACGGTCCGCTTGCGGTGCCACAGCAACGAGTCGAACGGCGAGAGCAGCACGCACTCCGGCGGGCGGCGGCTCGGCCAGGGCGCCACCGGGAGGTAGCCGGGCTCGGACCAGCCCCCCGGTGCGACCGCCTGCAGGGACCCGGCCTCGACCAGCTCGCGGATCCGGGCCCTGGTCGCCGCGACCGGCAGCCGGAAGTAGTCGGCCAGTTCGGGTACCGCGGCGACACCGAGCGCCCGGGCGGCGTGCTCGACGAGCAGTCGCTGGGCGTCCTCGCGCCCCAGCGCCGGCGCCGCCAGGACGTCGGCGGGGATGACCCGCTCGGTGAGGTCGAAGAGCCGATCGAATCCCCGCCGCCCGGAGACCGCGAGCCGCCCGGAGTCGTACAGGTACTCCAGCACGCTCTTGCCGTCCGAGCCCCGGTCCCACAGCATGGTCGCGGCGGCGTAGTTGGGGTTCTCCTTCGGACGTCGGGCCGGATCGGTCAACTCGGAGAAGGTCAGCGGGCCACGGTCGGTCACCTCGGCGAGCACAGCGGCGGCGTACCCGGGTCGTTCGGACTCGACGCGAGCCAGGAAGCGGGCCCAACCGGCGTCGCGCTCGGCGTCGGCGGCCGTCATTCGCCAGCGCAGCGCCGGGTACAGCTGCACCGGGACGAGCGAGGCGGCGTGCGCCCAGTACTCGAAGGCGGCCCGCTGCTCGTGCACCAGCCGGTCCAGGGTGGCCAGCGGGTACGGCCCGAGCCGGGAGAACAGGGGCAGGTAGTGCGAGCGGACCAGGACGTTGACCGCGTCGATCTGGACCGCGCCGAGTCGCCGCAACATGGCGCTCAGCTGAGCAGCCCCCACCCGTGCCGGCCGCGGGCCGAACCCCTGCGCGGCGACCGCACACCGCCGAACATCAGGTGAGGAGAGCGGATCGGGACGCGGCACCTGCCGAGCTAACACCGTTCCCGGGGCCGAACGGGTCAACGACCCCGGACGGCAACGGGGAAACGAGGCCCTGCACAGCGGAACCACAGTCTTGGTCGCGCGGCCGGGTGGGCCGCACGTGACACGGTCCGGTGGATCCACGTACGACGAGTTGCGCGGAGAACAGCAACTCGTGCCGCGGTTGCTGCACGCCGCTCATCTCGTCCATGAGCGCCTCGACCGCCTGCCGGCTGATGCCGCTCACGTCCTGCTGGACCGTCGTCAGCGGGGGTCGGTGAAGCCGAGAGTCGGCGTGTCGTCGTACCCGATCACCGACACGTCGTCGAGGACCTCCAGCCCGTGGCCGCGTACGGCCCGAATGGCACCCAGCGCCATGAGGTCGCTGCCGCACACCACGGCGGTGACGTCGCGGTCGAGCAGCACCTGCATGGCCGCGTTGCCGCCCTCGCCGGAGAACACCGAGTTGACCACCAACTCAGTGCCCGGCATCTGGGCCAGGTCCCGGGTGCCGAGTTCGTAGCCGGCGATCTTGCGTCTGGTCGTGCTGTAGCGGGACGGGCCCATCACCGCGCCGATCCGGACGTGCCCCAGGTCGATCAGGTGGTCCACTGCCATCCGCGTGACGTCGACGTCGTCGACGGACAGGAACGGCGCGTCCAGGTCGGGCAGCCAGCCGTTGATGCAGACCAGCGGGATGCCCATGGCTCGCAGGTCGTGGTACCGGCCGTGGTCCACCTCGGTGTTCGCGTGCCGGCCACAGATGAAGATGAGGCCGTCGACCCCGCGCTCGAGCAGGACGTCGATGTACTCGTTCTCCAGCACCGCCGGCGTCGTGGAGCAGAGCACGGGGGTGTAGCCGCGCGCGGCGAGGGCACCCTCGATGGTCTGCACGTACATCGGGAACACCGTCCTTTCGGACCCCGCACTCGGGTCAAGCCCGGCGACGACATCGAGGTCGCAATCGACACCCGGCAGGTGCACTTCTTCGACCCGGAGACCTCGCAGGCGATCCGCACCTGACTGCTGGCCGTCTCCGGTACGGGAGGATGCGGGCATGCCCGACGTACGGATCCCCAGCGGCGATGTCCAGCTCGACGCCTACCTCGCCGTACCCGACGGTGCCGGCCCGTGGCCGGGGATCGTCGTCATCCACGACATCCTCGGTTTCCGGGGTGACGTGCGCGACCAGGCCGACCGACTGGCCGGGCACGGGTACGTCGTCGCCGCGCCGCGGCTGTACTCGCGGGGCAACAAGCCGGGCTGCCTGATCGCGACGATCAAGGCGGCCGTGTCCGGGGCGGGACCGGCCTTCGCCGATCTGGACGCCACCCGGGCCTGGCTGGCCGCGCGGGCGGACTGCACCGGCCGCGTTGGCATCCTGGGTTTCTGCATCGGCGGTGACTTCGCCCTGCTCTGCGCACCGCGCTACGACTTCGCCGCGGCATCGGTGAACTACGGCTCCGTACCCAAGGACCCCGAAACCGCGTTGGCCGGCTCGTGTCCGGTGGTCGGCAGCTGGGGGGCCCACGACCGGCGGCTGCGCGGCTCGGCGGATCGGGCGCAGGCCGCACTGGACGCCCTCGGCGTGCCCAACGACGTCAAGGAGTACCCGACGGTCGGGCACAGCTTCCTCAACGACCTGCCGGTCGCCTTCCAGGGGCGGTACAACCCGTTGGCCCTGGCCATGTCGGTGCAGCACCGCGATCCGGCCGCCGTGGAGGACGCCTGGCGGCGGATCTTCGCTTTCTTCGACGAGCACGTCGGCCGCCCCGCGTCGTGATCACGGGGTTGCGCCGGTCAGGACCGGCTCGAACCCATGATCACGAGGCCGTGCGGCCGGGGACGAGCTCGGCGAACACCACGATGTTGTCCACGTAGCTGCGGGCTCGCCGGTCGAAGGTTCCGCCACAGGTGATCAGCCGCAGCCCGCGTACCGACCGCCAGGATCACGGCGAGC